>Ga0214481_100058_pt1 | contig 45544 bp, 32 predicted proteins | sample M1_20Mar14CPVII9_4_FD_165057 | JGI IMG/M metagenome (GOLD analysis project Ga0214481, IMG submission 165057) | Marine eukaryotic communities from Monterey Bay, California, United States - M1_20Mar14CPVII9sort6BwellG10 | ecosystem: Environmental > Aquatic > Marine > Unclassified | place: USA...
ATTTATAATCCTCCTACACCGGCTCCCCTCTCATCATCACCTCAACCATCACCTAATTCGTCACCACAAGGATCGCCAAGAACAAGTCAACCGTCCCCTATCTCATCTCCATCACGTCTATCACTCCCTTCTACTCTATATGGGGAAGAATGCAATGTATGCCTGGCTCACTTCCAAGTCGGTGACAGAGTTGCAACTAGTAAAGACTCGGCACAATGCTCACACATTTTCCACGAGGAGTGCATCTCACGTTGGCTTTTAGTACGTGATGGCTGCCCCATCTGCAGAAGATCGTACTTCCCAGAAGCTGCCGCAGATATTGAAAGTGGAGTGGAAGGCAACATGGGTATAACGGAAGAAGGTAACATGATGTCGAGCCCCTCCTTCGTGGCAGTGAACATGGCCACGGAAGATTGAAGTAGCTGTATTTCAAGACCAATAGCTGGTTTTTGACACAGCTATATGTAAATGTAGATGAACAATAAAGTAAGGGTAACTAAGTAAGCTATAGAAGATAATGATGTACATCTTGTGCCTTTTTTTATGGCTATCTCTATTTCGGCCCCACATAATGAATCTTACTTCTGATACAGCCATTTATATCAATTTGTCATCCTACACTGGATACTATCTTGCAAAAGACATTCAAAGATCTAATCCCTCTTATCACCAGCATTCTTTGGTTTAGAACTGTTTGCCTCACTACTAATGGTGCCAATCCTGTCTAAATCATCTCTTAACTTTATAATAACTTCCTTCATCTTGTATAATCTATAAACTAACAACCATAATACTAATGTAAATAGACTTAGCCACCAATTCCTTTCTGCTCTGTATCTTGATGCTTTTCTGTACCACATTGTCTCTCCCGAATGAAATGGACATGAAGATCCACTGCAAGGTATATGAGCACTACCAAATCCCATTTGTATACTTCTACACGCTATCATGAATATGAAGAAACTTGCCATGATAAATACATGTACCAATCTAATGTAAACAGGGCCAATTGATACCTTTGTAAAGAAGATCTTGTCCACTAACTTTGTACCAAACTTCTCACCTCGATATGTCGGCATTGCGGATAGTAATAAGAGACAGAATAAAGGGAGAGGAAAGAATATCCATATAACATGTCCCCATGTCATCATACTACCTGCCATTTTTGATAGTTGTTCGATGATCATAAACGAGTGTTTTGTATTATGGTATTCTTTAGCGTCTACACAATGGATTTACATCACTAATATAAGGAGGAGCACGTCTGGTAACTAGCAAATAGCAAATAGCAAATGATATCGCAGAGAGAATTGATAGTCATTTTAGCGATTCAACGGACGTGTTTTATAACAAAGCATTGAGGGTAGTGTACTGAAGAACTTTGTGATGGTGCAATAAGACTAAGATTATAATTATAAGGTGAGCAGTGTATTTGGAGGATTATAAATTGATGCCCAGTAGTTTGGCGGCGCGGAATTAGAGCCCTTCAAGTACAATATCTTGTGTTGCAACTCTCTTGTCTACTTCCAAAACTTATTGCATTGTTTTCCATATATATATCAAAGACCAGGGTTCTTTCATCATGTTGAAATCATGCGGTGATAATGAATCAATGCCTAACAAGCGGCAGAAAAGTAGTACACATATTATGGATAAACAAACACAATCATTAATCGATCTACCACATGAACAGCTTGTTATGATCGCAGACTACCTTCCTAAAACTTCCCGTGCATTACTTGCCGTGGCATTAACTGCTCCTTCTAAATCATTTCGGAAGGCTGGATGGAAGGGTGAACTTAGTGACCTAGCTAAAGTTATCATGTCATCACTAAAACCGTCATATAAGTATTCACAAAATTCCATCACAACCACGAAGGAAAGGGAACGTTTAAAAGAGTATTACGAATTGGCATCTTGGGAGGTACTCGACACTAGTGATATTAGCGATCTGGCAAAGAAGCTAACCGACGACGATATCGGTGCTATACTTGTCTGTATTGATGCAAAGAACAAATTGCAAAAAATACACCTATATAATTGCCAGAAGATTAGTGGTATTGGATTGGAAACCTTACACAAATCAATGGTATTAGAGGATATCGTTACTCCTGTGCGTGGGTCAAAAGAGCTCATATCTTCTATGATCAACAGTATACTTGATATGGATGGGCATTCTTTACGTAAGTTAAAACTTCCTAAAAAGTGGAGAAAGGGGAAAGCTCGGAATGAGTCACCAGTCAAAGAAGTATTAACGAGATTTCATGAGATGCTTGTCAATAATAGGGATACCAAATGTGTCAGATGCAATAATGAACCATGGCTTTATTGGGATGAGGATTATGAAGATGACGATCCGTTTTTCCACTTGACTTGTTTGACTTGTTTCAAAAGTGTATGCAATAAATGCATTGAGGGTAGTGGTTGGGATGATGATGATGCTCCTAAGGTTAAGAACTGTGATCGCTGTAATGTGTTGCTTTGCAATGACTGTGAAAAGCATACTGAATGCCAAAGCTGTAAATCGTGTTTTTGTTCATTATGTGCAAAAGAGGAAGGCGTCGATGCTGCATTCTCTTGTTGGAACTTTGAGTGCTACCCAACGTGTATGGGTTGTAGCCCCAGTAATGATAGTTGCAATGAGTGTCATGAGATGTTTGTCTCACGCCTTACTAAGGATCATAAAAGGCAAGCAAAGGAGATCAAACGCTTGAATGAAGAAGTTGCCAGTTTACGTGAAGAAGTATCTGATTTGCGGGCAAGCAAGGATGATCTAGGAGTGTTGGCCGCAGAACAAGATCTTTCATGAGAGCCAAAGAAATGAAGTGAACAGTTGAATGAAGTAGAGAGTAAATGACAGCAATACTAAATGTTTGCTTCTATCTATCAATTGGCTGACCTGATCTCCTTTCAAGCACCTTTCATTGCTTTGCTGCTTATTTACTATTATCTTTATACCCCTCTCCGCCCTCAGCCTTGACACCTAAGCAATCAACATCTTCAGCAATCATTTCACCTTGTGGTAAAACTTCTATGAGATATCCATCAGGATCTTTAACAAAAGCCAGCCCCTTCATTCCCCCACTGTTTGGAGACTTGTGAAACTCGACCCCAAGTTTATGAAAACGTTCACATGCCGTATATACATTTGGTACTGTAATTCCAATATGACCAAAGCCACCACGAACTTTACTACCATCGGCGACTCCAGTTGTGTCCGCATTACCGGTATTGTATACCAATCCATCTTCACTTTCACTACCGAAATTATATGTTAATTCAATACATCCTGGTGTTCTCATACATTGGTCCCATCCTCCCTCAGAACTATTTGCTATTTGAGATGGTGGTGCCACAAAGTAGACATTGAATTTCCATTGAGGAAGCTGAACACAAAGATATCATATGTAATGAAATGTTGATTTGAGTAAACGAGCATCAAAGTTGCAAAAGATTCTCAAAGTTGACATTGCAATTGTATGTCCTGAAAGTTCTGTTCTATAACCCTACATATCATATACAAGTGCACACTTGCAAAACGATATCGATACAACATAACGATATCCCTCTCATTCAATGTGTTTGCATATTGCAATTCATATCGAAACAACATCTATCTATCTCTTCTTACCTCATTATAATAAATCAACTTGAATCCTAATACATTGCAATAGAAATCTAAACTCTTCTTTGGATCTTTCACTCGTATCATTGTCTGTTGCATAACAAAATCTTCAGTGCCTTCGGGTGATGGACCTGACATGTAAGAGGATACATCTGGTTGTTCTACTTCTGATATTTTAAGTTGGGTATTGAAAGAAGATAAGATTGGGGATTTGTAGGATGGATTACTGGTAGTAAATGCCGATATAGATGTGGCTAGAAGGAGTGGCAATAGGAGAATGTTCATGATGATTAATTAGATTTAGTAACAGACCTTTCAACCGCCAAGAGTAAAAGATAACATTACACATGTAATATTATCAAGTAACCAACTTGGGGATTTGTAGAACAAAAGTGAGCACTGATGAGTCAGTGACAGACGGTCAGACGCCATTAACAAACTCATTTGCAAAATAGACCATCAAACAATGGCTCGTCTTACCCTCCTACTAGTTGCAATCGTAGCCGCAATGGCTACGGCATTCGTCCCTGCCTCATCTCCATTGACTCGTAGTGGTAAGTTTTAGGATATTGGATGTAATTTTATGATGATATCGAATGATGTTGGGTTGGGAGAAATGAGCACATCATGTGCGTACTTTGTTCTGGAGGAGAGAGTTGTGGTTTTATTTCGAGGGTGGTATTTGTTTTATATATTCTATGTGTATTAGTATTGTATTAGTTAGATGTGGGCGGTATTACTCCGGACTACTTGCCATATGATACGGGCAAACACAAACAAAGAGTTGAAATTTGATATCAATATTCTTTGAAATAATAGTAGTAAAAGCCTGAGAGGAGATACTATCAAGTTAGGATTAATACCAAACAAACACCGTTGAAAAATTAGTTAAATAAATCTGAGAAGTTTGGTGTGATTTGGTTAGAGGGGAGCGGAGCGGGGGATACGAAATCGGTATCACTTTGCAAATTGCTTAAGGTTATTAATTGCAACAAATAGAGATGTTAAGCCGATGCCTCAAGAATCAACAAATACATAGCAACAGTCTTTGTATTTTAAAGTTTCGGGGGTAAATATATAAGGCAATGTGTGGAAGGGGTCAACATACAAAGTGAAATCAGTATCCGTCGATTTGGAATAAAGTATCCCCACAACCTAAGACGAAAACAATAGCAGTGTTGGATTAAACTTATTTATGTATTGGAGGTTACTTTTGGTTCAGCGGTTGATATTTTTTGAAGGCGTTATATGTTTCTACTATGTTTGTTGAGGATTTGTATGGTATCTTTTTATTCTGAGGAAGCAACACAAATCTAACCCATCTCTTCTTTATTCCATATTCTCAAATATACAATATACAGCCACCCCAACAGCCCTTAATGTTAACATCAAGGTAGCCGTGGGAGAAGGTGAACCCATCGAATCAGCCTTACGTCGATTCAAGCGTGAAGTTAACAAGTCCGGACATCTTATGGACTTACGTCATAAGCGTTACTTTGAGAATTCCCAAGACCGTAAGAAGAGGAAGATTGTCCAGGCTAGATTCCGTGTTCGAATGGAAAGGATGCAGGCTAGACGTATGAGGAAACAGCGTACTTAAAGTGTTCGGATTTTAGATAATAGGTTCAGATGAATCTTAATATTATTTAATACGAAGTTAATCTGTTGTTTAGAAGTACAACTATTTGCATTCCTCTTAAACAAAACTAAGTACTGGAGAGATATGAGCACATCCTAAATAGGGGATCTCTAATTTCAGAGATAGAGGGATGATGGATACCCTTTGGTATCTTCATTCAGCATCGCAGGCAAGAGATCAATTAAGGCTAGGAGGACATGCATTGAGGCTTAAAGCAGGAGATTGACCGCTGCTAAAAGGGTATTTTGAAGTCAATGTATCTACTTATTTATTATTAGACTTAGGCCAGGGTTCTTATCTCACTCCTTTCCTTCTTCATTCGAGATTAATTTCTTCAACTTAAGTCCACAGGCGGTAGCAATTGCCAAGGCTCCTGTTGAAACTCCCAATGCCCCCTGGACACCCAGTTTTTCTATACTCAGGAACACTGTTACCACCATTACATTCAAGGGAATACCAAATAGATTCATAACCACACTACGGTGACTATCTGGAAAGTACTTTGAACGTAATGTCCCAATTGTAGGGAAGTACATCCCCACGCATGATTCAAAGAGGAAGAGACTTAGCATAAGTATAGACAGAATACCTCCCGGTTGTGATACAAATGATGGTAGTAGAGATGTCAATGCCGAGAAGATACGAGGCGTCGATGAACTGATTGATAAAGTGGCACTTCCCATTGCTAATGCTGCCAATCCCAACATACCAACGGCAAAGTTCTCTGTCGATACTGCCTTACTCTTCCCATTCTTATCAACCTTTGTCGAAGATGTTAATTGTCCAAATACTGTTGATCCAAGGAGACAACATGCCATGAAGCATGAGAATACCGTACCGTATGGAGTACCAATCGATGCTCCAGCCTCAGCAAACTTCGCAAAGTACGAGCTGACCGCCTTACTCACGGCTGGTGGCCAATTCAGTACAAAGATGTACATGGCCGCCTCAAACAATGATTGAATGGCACCAACTAACATAATCTTTGGATCTTCTTTAACAACCTTGACGGCATCACGAATTGTTGGCTTTGCCTCAGCCGCCTTTGTATCGTCACCATCATCACTCGCAGCAGTACTACCTCCTCCAGCAACATTCTCCTTCCAAAGTAATGAAGCCAATAAGCCACCCATGACAAGGAAGCCAACTGATAACTCAAAAGGACCCGTTGGGCCTCGTGTCGAAGCCGCAGCGCCGGCCATCTGCCCAGCTAAGATTGCAACGATAGAGTCTCCAGCATAAGCCAAACCAAACGTCTCGCCTAAACTACTCTCAACACCCTCCCTTCCAGCCTCTCCGACAAGCCATGCTTCTGGTGCACTAAATAATAAACTAGTACCAATTCCACCCAACACTCGTCCCAGTAATAATACACCCAGTAAATTACTCTTGGTACTACTAGCACCTAAACTATATAACAAGGCAAAAACTAATGTACCAGCTTTTCTTCCGTAGGAATCACAAAGACGACCGACTAAAGGTCCGAATAATGCAGTTGATGCAAATCCTGTTAAGAAGAGACGTGATACCCATGTCATTGCTGTTGTTGCTCCTGTTGTGAATGTTTTGGATGCGTATACTTGATAGAAGTATGGTCCCTAGAGTGTAGTTGATTATGATGTGTACATATGATGTATGAGTAAATGATGTGTGTCAGCTTGGTTAGAAATGAAAAAGAGGCAAGAGTACTTGTCGATAATATATCAAATGAGCTAAATATTTCAAAACTAGAATGTAAACTCACCTGTAACCAATCAGCCATCCTCAATAACCAAAACACAGCAAGAAATCTCATTTGCAATGATTTTACTTTAGGATCCTTCTTCTGTACTTCCTTCTTCTCACCATCACTGTTTGCATCAACCTTGTTGTATATTTTAAGTACAGCTGTTGCAGCTCCTAATATAACCAAGGCAGTATTGAATGTACCAGTTGGTGTTGATGTTAGTGTTGATAATTTTGATGATAAGTCTGATAGTATGCCTGTGGAGGAGGCGGCGGCGGCGGCAGTGGCGGCACCTCCTCGGGGTATACTTAGATGTAACTTTGTAGCAGATTGTTTATACAATTGATTATTATACTTTTGATGATGCTTATTAGCTCTACTACTACGAAGTACGCTTGTTTGCAATGTTGATGGGTTGATATTGATATTTGATGATGTTGATGATGTGGTATGATGTGAGGCAAAAGCCGAGACCGCCACCATTGGCCACAATAGACAAATCAGTGCAGATATTGCACGTGTGCATTGTATTATTGATGTTCGTTTCATTATTATTGTTGTTGCTTTATAAGCTTACTTGATATGAATGACAAGAGCTCGATAGCAAGAGATATTTATTCCAGATGTAAGCATGATAAATATCACTTGTGACAGTATGTCATTTGTCTTAGGATACCATCTCCAGAGGTACAATGAATCCACGTCATTCATTAGTAGTAGACAACAGGATCATAATCATGATTATTATAATGCTGTAATATATTGGAGGTAGCATTATTTAGTAGTAAGAGGTGTTATTTGAATAAACTATTAGTAGTCTGAAGAAGAGATTTCAATAATAATATAATAATTAAAACACCGCTCAAATATAAATGTTATGTTGTTCAAGGATATACCCGGCCTCTACTTGGCTTGCAGCGAGGACTTTGCCTTATCGAAGCTGATACCAGCATCTGCTAATTGCACCTTTCCAATGACTGCGAATGTGGACTGGGAAACAATACCCGAGGAGTGTCAACCGATCTCTATGTTTGGTGATCATCTACCTGCAATTGATAACAAACATCACCATTGACTACTGTTCGGCTTTTCATTATGCATAATTTACCTAGACGCTCATCAAGCAGTGAGGACCCCGACGATCATCCTATCAGTTTCATCTCGTCACTACATCGTGCTGATATTGGAGGAAATACTACTGATGATGTGAATAATACTCTTAGTTGGTATATGGATAGTACTCAGCTATTTATGGCCGACGATTCCGATGATCCTACTAAGATTCAGTTCCGACAAACGTATGACAGATCGCAAGATATTCAAACATCAACTGGTTGTGTTGGGCACTGGCAATTCTATCCCGACGGTGATCGTTGGTATGATGTCCAGGCACTTGGTTTAGCAAATATTGTAGACTTTTCAGAAGCTGACGCTGGATATGGCAATATTAAAATGGTTCGTGTTGACGAAGCGCCAAGTACAATAACAGAAGTGAATGATATCTGCAATGAAAGGAGAGAACGATTTACCACCTCGGCCGCTATTGATACACGAGAGATTGACACTAGTACTCTTATCGAGGTTGATAAGGATGAAGGAGTGTCAGTAGCGGAAGAGGGAGAAGACTTGACTGCTGGTAGTCGTCGCCTTCTACCAATTATCATGCCAACTCTGGTCATAAGTAGTCTTCTTCTGTGTGTGTGGGCTTAAGTCAATGGAGAGCCTAAGAGTGTTTGAGAGTAGGTGTGCTGAAGGAGAGTTGTTGAGCAATATGTACATTGAAACAGATTCTACTTGACATATAGACCTACTAATGATACATCTAATTAGCCTATAGTGTTATATACTTACTATCTACCACCAACAAGACCGCGCACTACTTTTACTTGCACATCTCTTACAAAGTACATAAGATGTGTGTGCATTTATCTGCATTTATCATGCAAGCTTATCCAAAAGACTCTCCTTGCGATCCTTTACTGATTGTCTGCGCTGTCTAAGCCGTTGTAACTTCAAGTCCAACATCAACTGCTCTTGCCTAAGTAGAAGATGTTCTTTCTCCATTTGTGACTCCGAGGCTTTTATATCCTCGAGTTCCTTCCTGATGCGGGTCTCGACATATAATAGTGGAATACCCCTAACGAACTGGTAGACTGACGAGAGTTTCCTTGATCCAATATTAGGTTGAAAGTTTGTTGGCAATTTTTTGATAGCTGATGCTCTTTCGAACCAGTCGATCATGAGAGGCAATACCTTGAATTCCCATTCGAAGAACGGCATCATATCAAAGTCATTATGATTCTGTAGAATCTTGATTATTGCAATTTCTTTCTTATCACCTTTTCCGTTCAATTTGAAGTTTGGTTTCAATTGGGCCATATTTGACAATTTACTCACAGATCGAAGCGTGTGGTTGGATAGAAAGGTAGCATTGATACTTGATGTGTCACAAAGTAGTTTTGAAAAAGCTCGGCCCACTTGCCCTTCTACAGAAATCGATGTACCATTGAAATATAGTTGTTCCAGTTTTTGGTTGTTCATTAAAGCATTTGCAAATACAGCCAAGGCCTCCTCATCAATAATGTTATGCTGAATACTAAGAAGTGTCAAATGGTTGGAGTTGGGAGCTGCTAATGTAGATGCGAGCTTCTGCCATCCTTTCGTTGTAACGGAAGCATTGTCATTCATATACAGAGTACGTAACTGGCAACAATTCTTCAATGCAGGAACCAAAGTATCTATTCCTTCATCATCAATTTCATTATTATCAAGATAGAGACATTTCAACTTAGTGGCTGAGCATCGTAACAAGGTTGCTAAAGTCATACATCCTTTAGTACTAAGACGATTTCCATTCCACCATAGATTCTGTAGATGGGGATGAAGACTCAATGATGTAATAATATCCACCGAACCCTCATCGGATATATTGCAGCCTGATAAATACACCTTTCGTAACGATTTGCTACTACTACTTCCAATTGCCAATGCCAATAAACGCCATCCATCATCTCCCAAGTGACTGTCACTTATCGTTAGGTCGTTAAGGGTGGGGCAATTTTCAAAGAAAGGACCCATCATTGTAAACATCTTGCCACCAAATAGATCTATACCTTCGAAGTTTAATTGTCTAATCGATTTGTTGTACTTTAGCCCCATGAAAAATGGCTCGAGTACTTCCGGAACACTTGCACCAGAGGTTGGCGTGAATGATGTAAGATTTAAACCCGTTAATTGTTTATTCATCCCAATAAAATATCCCAACCATCCCATATCATTCGTGCCCTCGGGTACATAGTCGACCCAATCTTCCCAGTCCTCATCGTGTTCACGTTGTATATATACATCAGTTATAGAGCCATCATTTCCTTTGATACGATCCAATGCAATCCTATTATTTTCGTTTATTGCAATCTCTTCTACATTGATAGTATCAGCTTGTGCATCGTACATTTGTATAGTATTCATTGTGTTGATTATGGATATCTGTCGGTGCATGGAAAGTTCATATCAAAAAGACGATGAAAGTTAGGTACATATGATATGTACACACACAAATAATTAGCCGTCTAATATGCATCACATTATATAATATAAATACACGAACCTAATCGGATGCAATATATTTAGTACAGCAGCTTACAGCCATCACCCATACCCATACCATTGTAACCCTAACCTTAGCTCTACTCACCAAAACAAAACATAAAAAACTAAAACACATAATATTTTTTTAGACCATATAAAATGAGCCAACTGCTCCACATGACAGCAACAATTAACCATACCACATAAATACTACCCTTTTCTTAAATCACCACAGTCTATCTACAAAGCACGGCAAAGACAACACACAAAAGAACAAAAGACCGGCTGAATAAGTTGGGTCGCCAAAATAAAGATTTTATTCCCACTCCCATCTCCTGCTCCATCAATCTATTGACCGCGGTCTTTCATCTGTGAGCTCAAGCGTGCTGTAATATAGCTCATATAATTCTATACTGTATATATTCGCCCGTACATATCAAGGTTTATTCGGTGGCGATAGATCTACAACTCCGATATAAGTATCAGTGTAACATTAACATCTTATGTGCAATAAAATGACAGACAAACCAATAGAATATCGTATACTAGCACTCTACCGCTTTATACCACTAACTACATCACTCGAATCACTAAAAGAGGAATTATTAGCAACATTACGAAGGTATGAAGTGAAGGGTACATTACTTATTGCACCGGAGGGTATTAATGGTACGGTTTGTTATCCGTATCCTCCGCCATTAATATTTAATAAAGAAGGAGAAAATGATTTGGAGAAGAAGGTTAGTAGTAGCGAGGATAATAAAGAAGTGGATGATCCAGTGGCAAATTATCTAAAGAATCATCCACTATTTGGTGGGTCAGAGTTGCGTACTCGATTATCAATTTGGAAAGATGAAGACAATACAAATAACAATGAAGTAGATAAAGAAGGGAATGAACTAATAGCAAAGCCACAACAGGCATTTCACAGATTAAAGATTAAAACCAAGGAAGAGATTGTAACATTGGGATTAGGACGACCATTAGTTGATCGTAAACCCGTCAACATTACATCAGATCAAACTGATGATAGACAAACATATAATGAAAAATCAAACCCAAACAAAACTAAAGGAGAATATCTTACTCCACAACAATGGGATGAGGCATGTCACAATCCAAACATATTAGTCATTGATACACGCAACACATATGAGATTGATATTGGTACATTTGAAAGTGCAATTAATCCAAATACTGAAAATTTTAGTGACTTTCCAAAGTATTTAGAAAAGTTGGCTGATGAGTTTGATTGGAATGAGGAGGAAAATTGTGATAAGAAGGAGCAAAAGGATACTATAGAATCTGATCAAATGAAGAAGAAGAAACCACCACCCGAGGGGATTGCAATGTTCTGTACGGGAGGTATCCGGTGTGAAAAGGCCACATCCTATGCTTTACAAACAAATCTATTCAAGGATGTACCAATCTATCATTTGGAGGGTGGGATATTGGGTTATTTAGATGATGTTGCCAAACGAGGGGAAGTTGGAGACGTGTGTGACGATAATAAGAAAGACGGGGGTACAGAGGGGAGTGAAGCATCATCAAAGAAGTCTAAAAAGTCTTCTTCTAGCACCTTTCACGGAGAATGCTTTGTATTTGATAAGCGAGTCGCCGTTAAGGAGGGATTGAAACCAACGTCGAATTATATACAGTGCCATGGATGTAGAGGTCCAATGGATCATCGACTTCTGTCAGCAGCATCTAAAGATACCACTGTAGAAAGTATCAACGATGATGACAACAGAGAGGAAGTGGAAAGGTATAATCAGCTAGCTCAAGGTATATCAGATCTTCCAAAGTTACAATATGATAGCAAGACACGCTCTTACTATCTACCGGGTTTGACTTGTCCACGATGCCATTCATCTACCACTCGGGATAGTCTATTAAGATTTGCCGAAAGGGAGAAACAGGTTGAGATTTGCAAATCAAAAGGCGAGTCTCTCTTCAAGGATAATGCTGGGATGTAGTAGATTTGAACTTAAAGCAATAACACAACACTTAAGCTAGGTATTAGACTGAAATTACATTATATAAATCATGTATCTTATAATCTCTATCTAATATACAAATCAGCCAAAGTCTTTACCAATTGTTAGGATCCTCAAATGTGTCATCAGTGGGTATATCATCTGTATCAAAGTGATGATTGTACAACTGATTAAAGAATACTTTATCTTGTATAAAGTCTTGCCGTATAGTATCAAAGTTCAAATTCTCAAAGAATGGTTCCTCGCTACCCTCGACACGTAAATATGTTGCAGGACCTATAGTGTCGTGTAACTTCCACCAAATTATATAACAAGGGTAGTACAATGGACAATTCTCATACTTATTCGGGCCTATATTGCCAGCACAGGTTGGCGAAAGTACCTCTGATGTTGAATCATGTATACAGCAGAAGGATGGCTTGCACATATCATAACAATCGTTGAAGTTTGCAATCCGTTGACCTGCCTTGGGATCACCGGGAGGATACAGTTCATCATTATGCTTATCACAAACTTGCTTCATTGACACTCTTGGACAGGGTAAAGGTGAGTTTGGATCACAGTCGGGACATCCTTCAGGGCAGTATGCAGGTTCAGGGGGGTCTACATCTGGAGTACAGTTTGGTATTGGACCTTGACACTTAGCCCCTCCACTACAATCCGAGTTTTTAGTACACTTGACTGCACACTGTGATTCGGCATCGGCAAAGCTTGTTCCACAATATGACGGACAAGCATCTTTTGGCACAGAAAAGCACTGATCTGAACCTGAGCAGTCGGCGCTTGATGTACATGTTGGTTCACACTTGTTAATAGCATCGAGAAAACTTGATCCACAAACTCCATTACTGACAAGACACCCGGGAGCGCTGAAACATTGTCCACCTCCCGAGCAGTCTGCATCCGTGGTACACTTGACCTTGCACTGTTCATTGGCATTACCAACATTACTACCGCAGAATCCATTGCTAATAACACCTCCACAACCACTGATATCAACAGGGAAGCACTGCTCTCCACCTGAACAGTCTGTATTATCGATACATGATGGTTCACACGAATCACTAGCATCCTGCTGACTCGTCCCGCAGACTCCATTACTAACAAGACATCCCGGTGCACTAAAACATTGAGCACCTCCCGAGCAATCAGCACTAGTTGTACATCTTCGACTGCACTGATTCAAGGCATCGCCTCCACTCATTCCACAGTATCCACTGACAACTGGAGGTAGGATTGGAGGGGTGGGAGGCGGAGGGGGAGATCCACCGCATGATGTGATTGGTCCATAACAATTAAAGCCGGCAGAACAATCTCCACTCGACGAACACTGTTGACTACATGTTGAACTTGCATCGGCAAATGACATTCCACAATATCCAACACCAGATGGTGGCGAAGGAGGAGTAGGACTTGGTGGGAAGGGACCTCCACCACACGAAGTGATGGGTCCGAAGCAACTAGCTCCACCCGAGCAATCTCCGTCTGATGCACATCGCTGACTGCATTGATTACTAGCATCAGCAAATGACATACCGCAATAACTTGGACCGAAATCGTCAGAGCTTCGTGGTTCTTGAACTAGGATGTAACATGACTTTCCACTCTTGGTCTTACCCGACTTTGCCTTACTTGACTTTGCCCATGGATCATAATTCCATGATACTGGATGTGGATGATTTTGTGGAGAAGAGTCTTGATGATACTGTGGTGCATGATCAATCACTGGTGCATGGTGCTCAGGATTGGGTGGACCATGCGACCAAGCTGGAGGAGGCTGATGCCATTGTGATGAACCCCATGCTGCCTTACCGGCTTTGGTACCTCCATAATTATCGTTCGACGACGAGGGATAGAATCCATATCCTGAAGCAGTTTTGGAAGTCTTGGAGCCACCCATCCATGAAGGCTGCTGATGCCACGATGGAGGAGGCGGAGGTTGAGACCACCATCCCTGTGAGGCTTTGCCATACAGCTTACGACCACCACTCCACATTACTTCTTCTACAGGATGGCATTCAACCATTTCAGTTGAACCTCCTTCCCATCCTGATTCTTCTTCTTGATAGTATCCTTGACTCCAACCAGAATGATGTGATTCATAATCTTCTTGAGGACTTGATACTTGATAATGAGCATTGGCAAATGCACTCGATGAAGAATACATTGGTCCTTCTTCTTGTACGCTTGATGCCGAGAAGAATGTATCTTCTTCTTCCACCATCGCACTTGACGTAAAAGAAGTGGACGACTCGTCAGCGTCAGCGGCAACCTCGACCATATTACCATCAGCATCCATCTGACCAAACTCAACTTGACGATCTAATTCTTCAAATTGATCTCCATTCCTATTCATTTTGCCTCCAGCAGCAGCGGCGGCGGCGGCGGCATCGGGATCACAACTAGGAGAAGCAAAGCATTGTTTATCCTCTTTACAATCTGATGAGGATGTACATGGTTTCTTACACCTTCGACTTGCTTCCTCAGCGTCAATTCCGCAGTATCCATAACTGATGACAATTCCATCCTCTCCTTCTTCCGAAGATGCAGCAGCTTCCTCTTTTGGCTCTCCATTCCTATCATCCACAGGATCCTCCTCGACACTTGAGGCACTAAAGGTTACATCTACTTCATCTGTTTCAGAGTTTACTTCTGATGTACTATACGTTGTATCATCATCCTCGTTATCATCTGAGGATGAACTACTATATCCCCACCAATTGCTTGGCGGATGATCCCACCCTACCACGGGTACCTCATGACCCCATCCTTGATACTGCTGACCAGATTTGCCAGATTTACCTCCACCACCCCACTCGTTCATATTCCAACTAGGTGGCTGTCCCCATTGCTTTTGTGGAGAAGGATGATCCCAATACTTTTCATGAATAGGATGATATTCCCAATGTCCACTCTTACCACTCTTACCACCACTTCCCCATTCAGTATTCATATTATTCCAATCAGCATCCATATCGGAATACCATGTATCCCAGCTTGGTGAGCTATATCTCTGTAACATGTTGGCATCTTCACTATGACTATTAGAAGAGCTACCACTATGCCATTTGTTATCCATATTTTGTAACATGTTATGTCCCTTGGGACGTTTCATCCCTACACCTCGTCCTAGTTTACGATTTTGTTGGGATTTTGTGATATCACTTAGACTAATCTTTTGTATGTTGGAGTTGTCGTCATCGTCAGGTGTAGACTGTTTGGTAGATAGACCTCTTAACAACTTTCCCTCATTCTCCGACATACTCAGCCTACGCCTACTACTACTTCTCTCAGCTTGTTCATTATACAATGTATTGAATATATCAATAGATTCTTTTGATAATGAATTAGATACCTGGTTTAATTGTTGTATTGTTTGTGTTATTTGCATTGCTTTGTTGGAGTGAGTATCGGAGGATACTTCTTGTGGGCTATTCGTTAACATATGATGTGTACTACCTCCACTAGCAGTATCAGTATTGGTATTACTCGATGCACTGTTATATTTGGAAATAGCAACTGATGATACAGTTGTAACGGCGACTACTGCAAGGATTGCTTTGCTTGCAGTTGATATCCTTTGACTTTGTTTCATATCTTGTGCATTTAATTCGTCTGCCATGTTGATATTATTTTATATTGTTGCAATATATATATGCTCCCTACTACCTTATATACTCAACCACTAATAATTGAATGACCTCTTTGAGAGTATTGCAGATATTAGAGGCCGACACCAACGGCAAAGACAATATTTGCTCATCTATTTTCCGATTTTTCAATTTTTCCATGTATGATTAAACTTCGGCGATACAACAAACCTAGAAACAAGTAAGTGCTGCGCTCCAGACAGTACATGGCATGCCCTAATATAAAAAGCTTTGTTATTTGAGGAGGTGCCATCGGTGGCCAAAACAATGTCCTTGGTGAAGAAAGAGATCACACCTCTAGAGTAGTGAGTAGTTGATTGATGAGAGCCCAAAAGATTGTTTTCGAGAATGCCAGTTTTATCGCCATAGAGTCAAATGACACGTGTAGACACAATAATCACGTGAAGAGACCTGGCCAGCCAGTCTGATACTAATAAATAAAGCGACCGCCACCACCGACAGTAATAGGTAGCAGGGCAGGCTGAGAGAAAGTGTCCTTATCAAACCATTAGTGAACTGTGCAAAAAGATAGCAAGTAGTAGAGTGAGAGAAGAGAACAACATAATAATTTGTATCAAATAGCGCCATGCCAACAAACATTTATGATTATAAAGATACTCTGTTAAAGATTGAGCAAAATGATAATACCTTGACGGGTTTGTCAATAGGAGAGGAATTTTTCAGTCGTTGCAGAGGATTTAACTTGAAGGATGAATTTCTTAGGCTAGGAAAAAGTATAGGGACAAATACTCACCTTACAAAATTGGTAGTTAGTATGAGACAAAGAATTGAATTAGATGTTACTCACAGAGAATTCTTTGAGGGTCTCACAAAGAACAATTCTTTAACACGGTGCAATTTTTGTGTAACCAACATCATGGGGGGATAGTTCATGAGATATTGAAGGCTTATCAGACAAATAGCAACAATCTTGTCGATCTTTTCATTGACTCTATTAATCTACACAATAGGGGAGAGCATGTCCTTGCTGCCACCCTACAGAGCTGTACAAACCTCACTAAATTATATCTTCGCCGTAGTAATATAAATGATGAGCTACTATTTACATTGGTAAATGCAATCAGAGGAAATCAATCATTAGAGGTGCTAAATTTAGAAGTAAATACAATCGGGGATGCTGGATGTGAGACCCTTTCTACTCTTATTACAAATCCACAATTAAATTTACGAGCACTTGGGATAAACAACAACCATATCAGTGATGATGGTGCAATTACAATACTCAATGCGGTAGAAGGTAACAATCGGCTAAGAGAGATCAGCCTCTTTAACCGCAATCCAATGGATATGAATGTTGTTGAGGATGCATTATCACGATTGCTATGTAACACATCAAGTATCAATAGTACATACTCATCAAATCATACAGTTTTCCCACTTGAACTTGAATTTAATATCGAAGGAGAACTTAAGGCGTTGATAAAAATGAACACAGTGACAAACAAAAGTCATGTTGCAATTAGAAAAATCCTTCGGTATCATCCCAACATTGATATGAAACCTTTCTTTGGGTGGGATGCGGATGGTGACTGGACTTTGAAAGGACTTCCGTATATATTAGCTTGGTTTGGAAAGGCACGAGAGGCCGTTACAGTCAATGATGAAGAGGGATATGAGGGCGATCCTGATGGAAAGAAAGAATACAATGTTGAGAAACGGAAGTTGTCAGCAATATATGAATTTGCAAAAGCCATGCCGTTACGGTTTGTAACTACTTCTAGTATCAAAACCAGAGAAAAGAAGAGAAAGAGCACCCAGTGAATATATTGATGTAGTGAGTTAGATAAAGAGTAACAGATGATAAGTTGCAGAATGCTTCCTTAGCCTTAATCCCTGCGTTATCCGTCCACACTAAACAATAATCCCCGCATCTCACTATACCCTCCAATATATACACACCTTGTACTTATCAAACGCCTTGTACTACCAACTACCTATTCCAAACTAGTTTAACGGAACATACCCTCATTCTTCTTACTTTCCCTATCCATTAAATCAATACATCTCAATACATTACTCTTATTCGTCTCTACCACATATCCATTCATAACCATCTCATCTAATAAAAAGTGTACCTGCTCTAATTGATACATAATATCTAATTCACAAATACTACCAGCCCACCTATCCATAGTCTCCACTAATGAATGTATAAATTCCAATAATCCTAGTTCATTCTCGTGATTTTCAATATAACTTTTATCTTTTTTAACAATACCACCATGACTACCACTTGTTAAACTTTTCATATTATTCCGTACGTCATAATCAGCCTTGGTACCCACAATGAAGAATAGACTTGCATATCGTCTATATATTACTTTATATCCACGATATTCAACGAAGGAACATTGTAATTCAGAACGGGATAAACATTTACGGATAATTTCTGATTCAATTGCGGTTCGTTCTACCATTGGTAGCCATTCGTAGTAGGATGATAGACGTGTTTGTCCTTGTTTGTTTCTATGGTTTAAGTTAGTTAGTTTGTGTATATTGTTTGTGTCGATTGGAGGTATGGATAGGAAGAGAAAGTATGAAAGTATTATGAGATTGGCATGAACTTCTAATGTCGGTGCACATTTATTGCAAATCAATATATAAATGTATAAACATAAAGATACCGTACTACTTACACCATCAATATGAACGATATCATCTTTTCTATTTCTGCAGTTGTTTATGTACTTTGATATCCAATAGAGGAGCCGCACCACGCTAAAGAAGTTGGCCTATTGCAACGACCACTAATCACTAAACTAAGTCGAGTAGCGGGGTATGTCTACCTATCGGGTTTTACCTTACAAGTATAGGTAAACTACCCTCTAAGATACGCAAATATCTTTATTTTTCCTCTTCAATGCTGCTAAAGATCGATCAATAGACATTAATATTCCCTGCCTACGCTATCCACAAACCGCTATATAATATGCATATAATATCTCTCTTGCTGTCGGTGGTTGTGTTTGTTGTCTTTAGTTGCAATTTATCGGCGGCTTACTCGACAACGACAACAAACTTTGTGCACCGTCGAGGAACATCAACTTCGACATCTGCTAGATATACAAACAACAATGATAGAGATACAACGACATCTGCTACTACTAGACATTCAAACAACAATATAGATAATGAGACCGTATTACATCAAATGACAGGGGGGAGAAGAGCATTCTTTCAGTATGGTATCTCCTCGTCAATAGCAGCTATGACAATATCCCCTCAACAAGCAAATGCAGCTTCATCAAAAAAGCAACCAATACCAACACTTGGATCCTCCGCTCCACCATTTTCATTAATCAATACACGTGGACAGACGACTACACTTGATACATTAACATCTGACAAAAAGTGGACTGTACTGTATTTTTATCCTGGAGCATTCACCTCAGGGTGTACATTGGAGGCTCAAAAATTCCAACAGTCATTACCACAATTTCAAGAGAATAATGCACAAATTGTAGGTGTTAGTGTAGATGATGTTACCAAGAATGCAGAATTCTGTACTTCTGAAAAGTTAGACTTTTTCATGCTAACTGATACTAATGGGGAGGTGTCAAAAGCATATGGTACGTCGTTGTCGGTGCCAATGGTGGGGACTTTTAGCAATAGGCAGACGTATATCATAGATCCTGAGAAGAAGATAAGATGGGTTTTCAAAGATGTTGAAAGTAATATACCGACTCATGCTGAAGATGTATTGACGAGGCTGAAGGAGTTGCAGACGGTATAATAAAGAGATTAGGAAGGAGTTGCAAACGGTATGAATAAAGAAGAAGTTGTATGTGGGGTGTTTATGTACAAGCTAGGAAATGATTACGGTGTCAATGAGCTATTAAAATGTAATATAAGTATTTGAAGTGAAGATTACTTTATTACTTTACACATCTCTCCATTCGTTTCTATTGTACACACGACACGCCAATAATTTAAACTCTTTCTCATATTCTATCATAGTTATAGACCTTGACCCAACGGTGGATCCTCCACCTTACTAGTAATAGGATAATACCAATAACCCGGTCCTTCATCCAATCCAACCTTACCCTGATCAACAAATATCCGTTCTGCATCAAATTCATTCCCAACAGTCCCATCCTGAACTACCGCATTCAAATCATCAAAATGATGCAATAACACCTGTGTGAAGAATTGATCACCCGTCGAATCTTCCTGTACCTCATCAGCATCAATATCATAAAAATCATCATCTTGTTCTAACCTTAAGAAATTGGCAGGCCCCACAGTATCATGTAACTTCCACCAGGCAATATAACAATAATTATATGCTGGACAATTCTCGTCAGTGTTACAATTTTTCACAGAGGATGCTAATTGTGGTATAGACGATTGACCGGGAGAGTCGTGGATGCAGCAGAAGGCGGGTTTACATGCATTGATACATGCTTTTAATGATCCATTAACTCGATCGTATTTGTTACATAGTTGATCAACATTGGGTGGTGCACATGGTACACCCTCGGAGCCAGGGTTTGGACAATTACCTTTGGAATATTGATAGCCACCGAACACCTCGCCATCGAGGGAGCTTAATCGACGACGTTGACGACGAGATGGTTGTAAATATACCTGATTATTATCTTCCATTGTTGCAACGTGTGTTTTAAGGGAGGTATCCTTATTTAATTCAATTTGATTTGTACCAATTTCTTCATTGTAGAACTCATCATCATCTTCTCCCATCTCTTCCATCTTTTCACTGCTGCTCTCACTCTCTACCGTCATATCTACACTACCACTACTATAAACAGTATCAATATAATTCATTTTCAATTTATCCCAATTAATATTATCATTATTATCATATAATGAATATGCAATATTCACTAAATTTACTTTCTCTTCATCTGACATAGTTTGTAAGTCGTAGAATTGTTTTTGATCATCGGATGTTGTATCACCAACCTCTCTTATATCATCCCCTTGTACTAACGAGGAAGAAGAGTGTACTATCGAGGAAGAAGAGTGTAATAACAGATTGCTATTTGTATCGTCATACAAAGTATCTTCCGAGGTTTCTTTTGAGGAGGATGCTTTTTTGAGACCTCGTAAGTGTAATCCTTTGTCACCATCTTCACTATTATGCCGAGTAGCGGCGGCGGAGATAATAGATGAGGTAGAGCATAGTATTGCTAGTAGTAGTATATATTGTTGACAGCCCATGGTTTGCAATAGAGTAATAGTTTTAGCAATAGGAGATCGATTGCAATATGCAAAATGACTAAATTGAAAATTTGGCTCGACCCCGGTATCCTTATTCAATCACATTCTCCAAATGAGAGAGAGTGAGAATGAACGGCAATGCTTAAGACTACTGATATGAACGTCTTCCTGCCATCGTCGACTATGTGGTCGTTCATATGATTCATGGATAGCTCCCTTCGCTTTGCCGTGCACCGTTCATGCTTAGTGTTGTTGTTAGTATTGCAATAAGGAGAATGAACATATGATATGCTCAGCTAGCTAAAGTTATTAGAATACATATCAAGTATACAATAAAACAGTAAACAATGACAAGGCCGACACTAAAACGAATGGCAGTAGCTGCCATATTAGCAACAACCACAACAACAACAGCTTCGATTTATGACGATAGAAATATCGAGCCTCATGATCTCGTTTCATCTGATATAAATCAAAATGACAAACCGCAACAGATAGATGAGCAGCACAGTATAATAGCAGCAGACAACAGAAAGAGAAAACAGAGACAACAACTATCAATAAGACGAATAGACGAGGAGATATCAACACTAAGTAATACTGTACCAGAATCTGCTAGTCCATTACAGCCACAGAGTACACAGCCACAGACTTTGATTGGGCAATCGTACAAGATACCTCCACCTCGATCGAATAATGAGAAGGTAGTAGTAAAGGGTACAGTATCAACAAATGACGAAAGAATGTTAGGGAAAATTGGTAACCGTGCTGGATTGTTGGCTAAACGGCGTAACAATAACAACAATAGTAGTGGCAACAACAGCAATAAGAATCGAACTGTAGGTAATGGCAAGAAAGCAGGTAGTAATCAGAATAGGAATCAAGGTGGCACTCAGTCTTCTGGTAGTAACACTAACAAGAACAACAATAAGAATGGGAATAGGAACAATCCAAATAAGAAACAAAGATCACAACTTCCCGGACAAGTTAGACCAGGACAAGTACGACCAGGCCGTCAGAAGAAGCCAGGATTTAGAAATCGTGGTGGCAAACTAGGAGGAGGACGGAGAGGACCACGTCTATTCCATGATACATCCACACATCGATGGGGTTCATCAGGAGATACAAGATGGTCAGGAGGTACACGATGGTATAGCAAGAGTAGTAAATCAAAAGGTGGTAAGAAATGGGGTAGTAGTTGGAGTATCGATGATTGTTCTTGGGATACTTCTTGGGATTTGCCATCTTGGCCGAAACCGGGTGATTGGGAAAGATCATATAGTATAGATTGGCATCCTCCATCATGGGGTGATGATGATTGGAATGATGATTGGAATGATGATTGGAAGCCTGGATGGAAACCAAAGCCACCATCATGGAGTGGAGGGTGGGAATGGGTCGATGATTGGAATGGTGGAGGGAATAATTGGGGTGGAGGAGGATGGTGGGGTAAGATTGAGGAGGAGTCGTTGTTTCCTACGGAAAGTCCAGAGTTGTTCCCGACGTTGAGTCCTACGTTGGCACCGACTCTTAGTCCAACGCTTGAACCGTAAGTTTATTGATAAGTGTGTGCACATGAGTGTTATTATCCTTTTGATCTGTTGGATGCCAAATCTTACATTTACTTCTTGACTCTTCTAGAACTTTATCACCTACATTATCACCAACGATGCAGCCGACATTAAGCCCAACCTTAAGCCCGTAAGTTTCTCTTGTTGTAATATGGTATTGAATAGCTGAGAGAATCGTATCTTACCCTTGATATATTTGCATTCAATCATTCAACAACAGGTCACTATCTCCGACGCTATCACCAACTCTACAGCCAACCTTATCTCCAGAAGTTACTCGAATAGCTAATAGAGATGGCTTACTATCAGAGCCAGATGATGATGTATTCATTTGGCCCACAACAGCGGCACCTCAAGAACGTCCTCCCACTGATGCTCCTCAAACTGATGCACCGACTACTACCTTTCCTACCTTCTATCCCACAAAGAATCCAGTGACTAGTGCACCTACTGAGCAAGACATTAACATCCTTGATACACCTCAAGTCACTACTTCTAGTACGGCAGCACCGACAACTGGTTATGTACCTTTTACTACCGAGGCACCTGCTGCCGCTCCTCTAGAAGTCAAAGATGATGATGATGTCTTTGTTTGGAAAGAAGAGCTGGGAAGACAACTAGTGGAAGACGAGACTGAAAGTATAAGAGACGAAGAGGAGAGAAAACTATACTTTGGCATGTTCAAAGATGACGATTATGAAGACGATGACTATCAATTCTTTGATGATGATGACAGACCCTTCTTTGATGACGATGATGATCTATTTGGTGGAGCATTCAATGGAGGATATGGAGGAAAATGGGGTGGTGGCAAACGTCGGGGATGGAGTAGAAGTGGATGGAGTAAGTCTGGCAAGTCGGGTCCTAAAAGTACCAAGGCTAAGGCAAGGAAGAGATGTAGTGGATGGGGTCCAGATAAGTGGAGAGATCGATAGGAATAGGACGATGTACAAAGAGTAGACAGTAGACAAATGATATCATATTAAGCAACATAATCCATATTGACTAGAGTGAGACAATGTCGACTTTCTACAATGGTTCAAACTAAGATTTCTTTCTGTACACATGCTAATACTCTATAGTATCAATGACCCCTAAAATGACTCGGAAATTATGCTGAGCCTTTTTGCTAAGAAAAACAAGAGACTCATCATGCTTAGCAAGAGATAGCAAGCAAGTATAGATAGAGATATAATCGTAGCCACGATAGGCACACAATAAAGATAGGAAAGGTTTCTTCTAACAAACATATGAGAGGAGTAGCTACATAGTGGTATGTGGTAGGAGAGCTGAGGGAAGAAGCGCTGCGCTCCTTGCAATAATATCGATCGATATAATTTTGTGCATAAGATGTGCACATCATCATGAGAACAGCAGAGACACATTAGATGAAAGTGATCTTCTGCATCAATATAATTGTTTCTCTGTATCTGTTTATATGAATAGGGACCATTAATATCACTGCCGACCGCTTTCTCTCAATATTTTGCACCGCCTTTTGTGCAAGGATATCAAAGCATGCAATATTATTGCAAAATGAGAACTCGACAATGTCGAGACGATAAACACAAGATATCGAGATGCCGACGCCGACTACTACTGCCGATTGTATCATTGTTTCTTACAATAGTTGTATTGATAACGAGGATAAGAGTGGTAAGTGATGTAGTGTTGTTGCAATACAATTGGGAACTTAGACAAAAAGATACTATGACAGTATGCTTTTGCACGTATCATATTCTAACTCTCTGTTTCTTCCATTCATCAACCTAGATTGTTTCACAGCATTCCAATACAAATAATAACAATAGATATATTGATATAACGGAGGAGCCTTTGGATACTGATTCTACAAATAGATATACTTCTGAGATAAAAGTAAGAGCAAAAGATGGAAGAGGAGAACAGAAAGTAAAAAGACGTATCGAAGAAGAAGATGCAACAACAGTTTCACCATCGGCATCTTCCAAGCCATCCATGTATCCATCCACCTCATCAATACCATCACAAGAACCATCTCTAATGCCATCTTTGAGTAGTCAACCCTCAATGTATCCTTCAATCTCACAACATCCATCATCAAGTAATATGCCCAGTAGCCAACCGTCAACTATTCCGAGTAGTCAACCATCTGAATCAACACAACCTAGTTCTCGGCCGTCAATCTCAAGTCAGCCTTCTGAAGCACCATCAAGCCAACCAAGCAGTGTCCCGTCAACTAAAACATTAGTACCATCAACATCCAGTAGCCCAAGTATACTTCCATCTCAAAGTATTGAACCATCCTTACCCCCGAGTCAATCCAAAGAACCTACTCAACTTCCTTCTCTGTCAACAAGACCGAGCTCTGCTCCATCTTCGCATCCAAGTGTGTCTCACTGGCCATCATATTATCCATCACATCAACCTAGTGATAGTGTACAACCGTCACCTGTGCCAAGCTCGAGTAGTGTGCCAAGTTATCAGCCAAGTTTGTCGTATGTTCCGACTTCGACCGACTCTCCGAGTCAAGTTCCAAGCTTGTCATCCCGGCCATCTTCATCGGCACTGCCTTCTTCGGCTCCCAGTCAATTGCCAAGCTCATCTACAAAGCCCTCATCGTATCCATCAAGCTCGTTTCAGCCGTCAGTCTCTCCAACTGAATCTAGTGTGCCCTCGGAAGTGCCTACTATAATTCCAACCCCAACAAAACCACAGTTTGATACAGTATCACCAACATCATTACCTAGTAACCAGCCTACATTGTCAACAATTGGACCAGCGTCAATTACAGTATTCAGTACTAACAATACTCTTGTTCTCGACATTACATTACCTGATGAAACGCGGCTAATTAGGCGAAGGCTTGTAGAAGTATCAGATGATACCATAGAGATCTTAGAAAGGACGATTGATAGTGTGGCCTCTCGAGATTTGACCGAAGATCAACGTGTAAAAGATGTAGATGTAACAAACGTTATCATTTTGGAGAATGGAGAAGTGGAAGTCATCTATAATCTTGCCTTGGAAGAGCTATGCGGAGACGATCCATGTGATGATCAAAATGGAATAGACTTGTTTGAGGTTGTTACTCAGTCCATTGCAGATCAAGTAGTGAAAGGTACTTTCACTGAGGAACTACAGGAGAACGCAAAGGAATGTACAAGTGAAGACTGCTCTACACTAAAAAGTGCCACGGTTTTGGTCGGAACTTTTGATACTGATCCACAAGTTCAGAAGGTCACGGCAACACCAACTGCTAGCCCATCCCAATTCGACCCATTGAGTTCAAAGTCTGCAAAACGATCTAAATCAGCAAAGACAAAAGCAAGTAAAAGAAGTGGAAAGGGCAGAAAGAGGAAGTCAAAGTCTACTGAGTCACCGACAAGTTCTCCTGTAGTTACTGACTCATCTTCCAAGGGATCAAATAAGGGTAGTTCAAGCAAGTCTCAAAAGAGCTCAAAAGCTGATAATAGAAAGAGGCAACGGTATCATAATACTTATCAAAATGAGCTTATTATACATGAGAAAGATGACATTGGAATATCTACTGTCACATATAGGAAGAGAAGAAGAAAGCATGTGCCTTTGGATACCTCATTTACACTCGTCGTGGATGATAATGAGACTAGAGACGAGTATCCTGAGTTAGCTAGTTCAAAGATATATCGACCCATGAGAAAGAGAACGCATATAACAATAGCTGAGAATGCATAACCTACATAATACAAAACGTATATCTTTACTAGATTACATTTAACAACTATGTCACAATAACTCTATCACACAATGAACTCTCTATCATACTTAAAATTCTCTCTACATTTCAACTTCTTTCTCCTCTTAATCATCTAATATGTTCCCCCGCCAGGCTTGGTAGGGATGGCAGTCCGCCTTCGAGTAGGAACATCACGAGGCTTTGACCATGATGGCCAGGAAGGAGAAGTCCAAGAAGGTGACGGATGATCATCACCATACAACATCTTCATTTCCTTCTCCTCAATAAACATGAATATATCCCCATACTCCACATCAAAGTCATGTGTAGGACACTCCCCATCCAATTCATATGGAGCATAACACTCTTGAGTGTCATCAGGACAATCAGCATCAATTCTACACTGAAATTTTCTTAAGTTATCTCCTTGACAGTTGGTAATGGCGTTTGCCGGGGATGTTCCACAGTATCCATTCTTCTCGACAATACAGTCTGGGATAAGTAAGCATTATTTGTACCTGAACAATCTGAATCTTTCTCACATACTTCACACTGAGCGTTTCTGGCTACTGGTCGCTCCTCTGAATTCTGGCCACAGAACTTTGGTGTATTGGGTTTATTTCCGCTAACACCCGAAATCTCATTCGTAGAAATAAGTTCATCATCACATTGACTTTCAGTAACATTGTATACAACTGCCATATTCGTTGAGAATCCTTTACTCCAACAGAAAAAGCTTAACAACTGTCCACCGGTAAAGTACCATCGACTAGCTGGACTGTCACAACTTGTCAATTCCAATGTACCTTTGTTACAACTCTCTTCAATATCAGAACGGTACATATCCCCATCATGATGAATTGCAATACATTTACCTTTATATTCATATGATTCAACTTGTACCAAGTCATGGCTTTGGTGTAATACCCATTTTTGAGTAAGATACTCTGTATTACATTCCACAACTGCGGTTGATAGTTTGTGATCATCACGTTGTACCATTGCAGCATCAAATGCATCAATGCACATATTACCACAGGAGAATGGTGACATGAAGTACGATGGTGACCACCAATCGTTAGGAGTTTCCCAATTGTCTGATGATGAATGCCATCCTTTACCGGATTCATGCCATCCTTGTTCTATTCCTCCAGACTTGCCAGATTTACCTGAGTATCCACCACCAACTCGTGCACCTAATGAGTTGGACTTGCCAGACTTACCAGAAGGTATATCTACCCATGTAGGATTCTCCCAAGTTGGTGGTTTATACCAATCTCTACTTGACCATTCATCCCATCCAGATCTTGTTGGTGCCTCCCAAGTTTTAGGTTGCTCCCAATGTCCATGATTATTCCAACTGGGAGGTGGCGGCGGGGGAGGATGCTGCCAACTATTCATAGGAGGTTGTTGCCAACCATTGTTTTGGGATGTTTTCCAACTCTTTGCCTCTGCAATGACAGAGCCGTCTGCTGTAGTTGTTCCCCCGTTTCGTGCTGCCTTCTTTTCAGCTCGTTTTTTCTTACGCTCTTCAAACTTTGTTGATAAGTTTCGTGTTGGTAATGGGTTATTATTGTTTAGATTTGCAAATTGATTGTTGTTGTTATCATTGGTTGCGGCATTACTATTGGCCGCTCCGTTATTGTTATCAAGAGGTTCTATTATCGACGAGCTACTCGAATCTTGATGACTGATTCCATCGCTCTCAACGAGCACTCTATTACTACTACTGTCAGTTTCTACCGTAGTGATCGAGTTAGATGCATTATCGACTTCAATAACGTCGGCCGCCGATGTTGCTAGCGACGATATAGCCAGCGCTGTTGCGAGGATAAGTTGTTGCTTCATGATATCTTAACGTAATTTAGTTGTGCATATCGAGTGGCAAGAATAATTGGTTTTAGGAAATAATAGGTTTCAGGGGAGTCGAATTGCTTTTTACTAACAATTGTTACAGCTCGTTGGCTACACTCTTTCCTCTGTGGGAGCTGACAGGGCGGAAATAAAACTCTCGTGAAGATTTATTAGGATGTTCTAGAACCAATTATTCTTACTACTCGATATGATATGCTCAAAATTGATGATATGTTTGCCTGAATATATAATATCGTGTAGGCTTGGTCGATGAGATAGATTAACGATTAGATGATTAGTATGCTAGGATGGAGGTATGGGCGTTAACAACTCATATGAAGCAGATAAACGGAAGGAGTCAACAATAGATAAGATTTATGAACGGATTTGGACGGATTGATTTTATTTATTTTATCAAGGCCAAGTGACACAGTACAGCATTTGTCAGAGTGTTATTCTAAATCTACGAGCCGTACACTCAAAGGAGCAGCTAATAAGCAGTGGATGATGAAGAGACATATGGGCTGTAGATAAAATCGACGAAGAGATTATACTTGATAGTAGTAGCTTATGTGTCCTAGTGTCTAGCGTTATCTTAACATATCTTCCACTTCCACTAATACTGACCTCGAACATAATGTGCACATATATTATCGCCTGAGCTTTTCCAAAAGACTTTCCTTATGATCCTTCACTGATTGTTTACGCTGTTCAAACTCTTGCTGCTTCATTTCAAGGACCAATTGCTGATGACGTAATTCAAGTCGTCTCTTTTCTATTTCAAGATGTTCCTCGTTGAGCTGAGTTTCTTTCAATTTGATATCCTCCAGTTCCTTCCTGATACAGGTCTCTACATATAGAAGGGGCATGCCCCTGATAAACTGATAGATGGAAGATAGTTTCCGTCGACCGATATTGGGTTCAAAAATCCTTGGTCCAGTATTGGACACAAAGCCCCTTGGCATATCAATTGCCGATGCTCTTTCGAACCAGTTCATCATGAGAGGCAAGACTTTGAATTCCCATTCAAAGAACGGTGTCATGTCAAAATCATCGTGGTATTGTAGAATCTTAATCATTGCAACCTCTTTCTTGTCTGCGTTCTTATTCAAATAGAGTAATGATCGAAGTATATATTGCTGGGTACCTGTTTCTGACCAAACGTTCGTGTACTCAAGGGTGTGGTTGGATAGATAGGTAGCATTGATACTCGATGTGTCACAAAGAAGTTTGGAAAAAGCTCGGCTTGCTTCCCCTCTAGAATCATGTGTAACAGAGCCAAGGGATATTCTTTTAAATGTTTGGTTGTTAATCAAAGCATTTATCAATGTGGTCACTACTTGTTCGTCAATATTGTTCCTCGCGATATTTAGTTCCATAATGTTCGAGTTGGGAGCTTCCAGTATAGTTGCGAGCTTCTGCCACCCTTTTGTTGTGATTGCTCGATTGTTGAAGAGTCTCAGTGTTTGCAAAGAGAGACAACTTTTCAAAGCAGGTGACAACAACAGTGCCATTCTGATCATCCCAACTAGATACGGACACCCGTTTATTGTTTAAGTGAAGATACCTAATGAGATACCTATGTGAAGATACCTTGAAGAAGATCCTACAGTTGAATCGCTGTTTATTAAAGAGAAACGTACATCTCTCATAGTATGGATAATTAGTAAAGAACCAAGTACTCTGTAAAGAATACACGTATATCATCTAGGGATATACACCGTAGTGGAGATAAGCCGCAAGCGCTGCGCATTATGCCGGATAACGAACGATAAATCCACTGTCGTTGACAGATTAACAGTCTCGAGATTCTATCTCCTAATCATAGATTAGGTGGAATTGTTTAGTGTAGAATTGTGGAATTAGACGAAGCTCTGTGGCAATACTACAGTCAGTTAATATATTGCAATCTTTGATAAGGAAGATTCAACAAAAAGGATCGGAATTTAATATTCAGTTTGTGAGATATTATCGTGGTAGACAACCAATAATATTAGCATCATGACGTCACGGCAAACAGAAGCCCAGAAATTTGAACACATCAAACGAGTACTACTGGCGGACCCTGAGTCTAATGATATTGATCGCCTTCTCCGTGGGGAGACAGTAACAAACCTGCGCAAACTTCATGTGTTTGTGCGTAAACCAGGGTTAGAATTAGGAGCCTTAACATTTGTGAACGAGGGTGGAACCAATAGTACATTATCTGAGGAACATGTTGATGAACTAATTGCAATGAGATCCTACTTGACATACCTGCAAAACTGGTATGGCCCACCCGGCGTAGTCGGTGCCGTTAATATTTCCCACACCACGAGAGAAGACTTCATGTTCTTCATCCATCAACATGCGGATCAAGACTTAGAAAACGATCCTGTACGGCCTGATAATGACCTCATGCTTAGGGCTCAACAACTTAGAGCAGAAACGAACAACAACAATAACAATCGTACTAGAAGTAATTCCCGAGGGTCTTCCCGTTCCACAAGTCCAACAACAAGACGTGCTGTTAACCACCTCCTTGTCCAGTTCCATAAGAAGAAGAGGCCGCAAACTGATTACTCAATGTCCCTTGACAATGTTATGCAGTGGTCAGAATGGGACCGCCAACTCCGTGCAGTCGTCCATACCCAAGGCCTGGAGAAGGTACTTGAGCCTCTCTATACCCCAGTTGCCGGATCAGATGAGGAGGAGGTATTCGATGAGATGTTGGGTATTATGTACTCCGTATTCGTCAAGCTTGTCAAAGAGACAAAGGGTCTGCAAATTGTCAAGGCACATCAGATTGACAGGGATGCACAGGCTATATACAAGGAGTTGTCTGAATACTACGCTGGGGAGGCATCACAAATGGCAATTGCCAACCTCGATGAGATGGAGAATAGCATCATGGAGGCGGAGATTCCTGAGACTAGGCGTCAGGCCTTGCTAACCAGCATGCAGAAGTTTATTCTCAAGATAGATGACTTCAACAATTTGGCAACTCCTGATCGGCAGATGAATGATGCTCAAAAGTTGACAAACCTCAAGCGCCTCATCAGGAATGTCCCCGAGCTGCAGAGCATCAACAGCATGGTTACCGTAATGTGCACTGGACTTATAGGCAAGGGCCGTACCCCAACAGCCTCTGAGAAGATCCAGATGTACCTCAGTGTTGCAACTATGGTGGACAAGGGTATTAAGGGGGTCAACCGAGGAAGAAGAGGATCACCCTCAAGGAACATTCACTTGACAGAGATCCTTGGTGATGACGCCGATGAGTATGATGGTGATGACTCGCCCCTTGAGAATAATGCCCATGAAGGATTACCCGATGATGATGGCTTTACAGAAGAAGAAGTTGACGTGGATATGTATCGTGCTTTTGCTACCTTCATGAGGGGATTAAAGATGAACAAGCAGACGTGGGATCACTTATCGCCAGAAGGACAGCAGACATGGGATCTTCTTGCTCAGAAGGACAAGAACACTATCCTTAGCTCACGCCCAGGCACATTCCCACGTTCCTCAAGGAGTACCCCTCAAGGCACACCTTCCAGTGCACGTCCATCACCACGTCCATCCGCACTTCGTAGCCCACCTAGCCAACAACAAGTTGCATTCCATGAAACTCCCGACAGTGTACCCACCATTGGTGAGCAATATGAGACAAACTTCCTTGAACGAAGCGATTACACTGTCAACAACGCTACTCAACTTGTCAATGATGACACAGTAGCCCTGTCCAACGACATGTACTACACTCCTACGGCGTCTGACGGATGTAGCATCTTCAAAACCATCACAGCTGTGCCAAAAGTTACTACGCCTAATGATAAATCATCACCCGCAGGAACTGGGGAGAATAATGGCAGCAGTGATAAGAAGAGCTTATTCCGAATGCCCAAACTACGTGTTCGTATGGCAGTTTTAGCTAATTCTCGCCCATGGGAAGACTATCTAACTGAAGAATATGACCTACTTGCCACAAGGATCCAACTACCATGTCACTATTCTACTTGGCACTCAAGGATTCCGAGAGAGATACGGCACAGACTCACGGTGGGAAATGGGGAGAATGCCACGAGGGTAGACATTCTAGAATGGAGAAGTATGATGCAAGGTACTGTACATACCGCGACGGTAGCGGCTGAGGTGCTTTCACACGAGATAAGTATGACGGTGACTGGTGACAGGGAGGGAGTAGATCCGTGGTTAGGCATGAGGGAAACGGGAGGAGCGAGGAGGGCAGATGGGGATCCAAGGAGTGAGGGGGTAGGGGAGCTACTAAACGGAAACGAGGGTGGGGAGGAAGATAACATGACGGGGTTGAGCACCGTGGATGGGGGTAACAACCAGGGAGTATCTGGACCGGGCATGAGGCTAGTGAATTATGTATCCACTGAACGACGTGCTGACCTGTTTGGGTTCCAAGGCAGAGTTGCTCCTTTGCCAGTGTTATCAAGCTCATTACTGGTGAGAAAGCTGTAGCAATATTCTCCCAATATGCCCATGACCCAAGAAATCGCCATGCCATCCACTCCACACTACAGCTCACAAGTCACGGCATGATTGTTAAGGATCGGTCCCCAAGATTTGGCACTCCACCATCCATCACGACATTGGAAGGAGATGTTATTCCTCTACTATTCAATGATGGTATACCCATGCTACAGTTAAGGTACCCCACGGATATGGAAATGACAAACTTGAGGCACATTTACCTCACAGGAACTGATACATGGATCCCTAGCAGGTATGACCATCCACCCGTTATGCCCCCAATCTATACCTTACCACCCCTTGATGGCGAGTCAGACGACACTTCCACGACACAAGATTGTGACACTGATAGTGACACTGTAGATGATATGGTAGACACCGTCAACATTGATGGTTTCCCCGAGACAGATGGACAGGTAAGTTTCAATTACAGGGAAGTAATTAATGAACTGGAGGAATTATGGGAATACAAGGAATCAGTACGTCACCGACGTAAGGCAATGCTCAGAGAGCTACGGGAGGTAAGTATACGGGGAGATATTGAGGGAAGATTGATTGCCGACGCATTTGGAGACAATTATCCGCGAGGCGTGTACAGGGCAGTACCACCACGGCAGGCACCACCAAGGAATGGTGATGGCAACATCATACAGCTACCCTCCGGAGACAACATGGATTACAATGGGAGCTGGACAACATTCGTGTTACGTAACGAGTCATTAATCGCCCAGGCTAGATCTGACGAGATCGCCCACCGACACAACGTCCACCAACTAATGACAGGAAGAGCAGGGAACCCCAAGACCAAGCTTAACCAACGCATCAGGCAGCTTGCATTCCAGCACAACATCGTAAAACACCTCACCAAGATTATCAAGTCACCATGGTACGGCTACACCCAGGACAACGCGATTATCAGTGAACGTACACTAGTATTCCACCCTACACTGGTAGAGTTCATGCGCATACACGGCTTTGGATCAAGGATTATTGCGGAAGGGATTATGTTTGGAGACTCCGATAGATTTGCAGATATGAAGATTGATATGTTTGGACAGATGTCAAACATGAATTATGTGGGACCATCGTTTACTTGTCCCAAAGATGTACTAGATGAATTTGAGATTGGTAAGAACTAGAATGACAGGGGAGTGACAACAACAGTGCCATTCTGATCATCCCAACTAGATACGGACACCCGTTTATTGTTTAAGTGAAGATACCTAATGAGATACCTATGTGAAGATACCTTGAAGAAGATCCTACAGTTGAATCGCTGTTTATTAAAGAGAAACGTACATCTCTCATAGTATGGATAATTAGTAAAGAACCAAGTACTCTGTAAAGAATACACGTATATCATCTAGGGATATACACCGTAGTGGAGATAAGCCGCAAGCGCTGCGCATTATGCCGGATAACGAACGATAAATCCACTGTCGTTGACAGCAGGTACCAGATAATCTATCCCTTGATCATTGATTTCATTATTTTCAAGGTTTAGAGTTTGTAACTGTGTAGCTGAGCATTTTAAAAAGGTTGACAATGTCGTACATCCTTTGTTACTGAGATGATTCCCCATCAATCCAAGATTCTCTAGATGAGGATGCATACTTAATGCTGTAATAATATCTACCATTCCCTCATCGGAGATATTATTGTCTATTAGTGACACTTTCCGTAATGATTTGTTTTTATTACTTCCAATTGCCAAAGCTAACGAACGCCATCCATCATCTCCCAAGTTGTTGCATTCCTTTATCCTGAGTTCGAAAAGGATAGAACTATTTTCGAAGAAAGGAACCAGCATATTAAATATCTTGCCACCCAATTGATCCATACTTCTAAAATTCAATGTGTGAATTGATCTGTTGCGGTTTAATCCTCTGATGAATGGCTCGAGTACTTCTGTAACACTTGCACCAGAAGTAGGCGTGAAAGTCGTTGTATCGCCATAATCCAACTGTGCCGTCGCATAGGGCATGAGTTGGGTATGAGTACTTTTTTCTATGATGCAAGGGCAATTATTTGGCGGTATAAAATTATTCCAATCTAATACCGGGATTGTGATGTACATCTAATATACTTGACTTCTCTAACCTGTATTGTCATCCCTAATACCACGGTAACAGATATAAATCAGATCACTAATAATTTGGTACTAATAACAATGAATACTATTCAATATGAAGCCCTGGCTGGTAGCATAAAGGTAGAAGATATTACAACCAATGATAATAATAGAAATACTCTTCGTCACATACAAAGAAACAAGTCACACGTCTTAGAACCTGATCCTAGTGAGGGCATATGCAATCCGAAGATCTCAATTCTTTGACTATTTGTGATTTGGTGGAAGATAACTTTGAGGAAACTTGCTTTACACCCGAGAAGGGTGTACATGATATGGGATGGTTGGGATATTTCGTCGGTAGAAACATTCATCTGAAAAATCTACATATTTTTGAGGTTACACCACCTTCCGGGGCAAGTGTTACGGAAGTACTAGACGCATTTTTCCGGGGAGTGAACCACAATAAATCAATTACCTATTTTGATATTCGTGAAGTGGATCTATCCGGTAGTAATATATTCAATACATTGGGAACATTCTTCAAAAATAATGATAAACTTGTTCATATCAATATATACGATTGTAATGTTGGAGTTGAGGGAAGTCGTGCATTAGCTATGGCACTTGGTAGTTGCAAAAACAGTTCATTGAAAAAGGTATCGCTAGGTCGCAATAGAATTGAGGATGAGGGATTGGTTGATATTATTACTGCATTGAGTATGCATCCACACCTGACGGATCTTCATTTGGATGGAAATCTCCTCCGTCAAAATGGTTGTACGGCATTATCAACTTTACTGCAACACTCATCTACCAAGTTACAAACTCTCGGTCTGAACAATGTTGAATTAGATGACGAGGGAATAGAAACTTTGGTTCCTGCTTTGAAGAAATGCAACCACTTAGAAACATTGTGGATTGAAAGAAATTACAGCATTACTACTAGAGGATGGCAGCGTCTTTCAACCATACTAGAAGTTCCTAACTCAAAGTTGGAATTATTCTGTATCAAAGGAAATGATATGGTCATCAAGCAGGCACAGCTTTTGCAAATGCTTTGGTTAACAACAGCACATGTAGACTTCTACTTTTCCGTTATGATTCAACAATTCTTCACACAATGGAATTGCAAGCCTTCTCCAAACTTCTCTGTGACACATCATCGATTGAAGCAACCTACTTATCGAATCACACCCTCCATCGTATAAGCACAGAAAGGTACCCCTGCGGTGCCCCCTTGGGCCTGGAACAGTTGACTATAAACCGAAGCCAAAGCTATGATAATGACAAGAAAATCATTGCTAAGGTCAAGATACTTGAACACCATGATAATTTTGATATGACGCCGTTCTTCGAATGGGAGTTTAAAGTCTTGCCCCTTATGATTGGTTGGTTAGAGAGAGCATCTATTATTAGAATGCCCAGAAGCATACCCATGGCACTAACGGATGAAGGCGTAGAACCCAATATCGGTCCAAGGAAGTTATCATACCAATGATAATAATAGAAATACTCTTCGTCACATACAAAGAAACAAGTCACACGTCTTAGAACCTGATCCTAGTGAGGGCATATGCAATCCGATAGATCTCAATTCTTTGACTATTTGTGATTTGGTGGAAGATAACTTTGAGGAAACTTGCTTTACACCCGAGAAGGGTGTACATGATATGGGATGGTTGGGATATTTCGTCGGTAGAAACATTCATCTGAAAAATCTACATATTTTTGAGGTTACACCACCTTCCGGGGCAAGTGTTACGGAAGTACTAGACGCATTTTTCCGGGGAGTGAACCACAATAAATCAATTACCTATTTTGATATTCGTGAAGTGGATCTATCCGGTAGTAATATATTCAATACATTGGGAACATTCTTCAAAAATAATGATAAACTTGTTCATATCAATATATACGATTGTAATGTTGGAGTTGAGGGAAGTCGTGCATTAGCTATGGCACTTGGTAGTTGCAAAAACAGTTCATTGAAAAAGGTATCGCTAGGTCGCAATAGAATTGAGGATGAGGGATTGGTTGATATTATTACTGCATTGAGTATGCATCCACACCTGACGGATCTTCATTTGGATGGAAATCTCCTCCGTCAAAATGGTTGTACGGCATTATCAACTTTACTGCAACACTCATCTACCAAGTTACAAACTCTCGGTCTGAACAATGTTGAATTAGATGACGAGGGAATAGAAACTTTGGTTCCTGCTTTGAAGAAATGCAACCACTTAGAAACATTGTGGATTGAAAGAAATTACAGCATTACTACTAGAGGATGGCAGCGTCTTTCAACCATACTAGAAGTTCCTAACTCAAAGTTGGAATTATTCTGTATCAAAGGAAATGATATGGTCATCAAGCAGGCACAGCTTTTGCAAATGCTTTGGTTAACAACAGCACATGTAGACTTCTACTTTTCCGTTATGATTCAACAATTCTTCACACAATGGAATTGCAAGCCTTCTCCAAACTTCTCTGTGACACATCATCGATTGAAGCAACCTACTTATCGAATCACACCCTCCATCGTATAAGCACAGAAAGGTACCCCTGCGGTGCCCCCTTGGGCCTGGAACAGTTGACTATAAACCGAAGCCAAAGCTATGATAATGACAAGAAAATCATTGCTAAGGTCAAGATACTTGAACACCATGATAATTTTGATATGACGCCGTTCTTCGAATGGGAGTTTAAAGTCTTGCCCCTTATGATTGGTTGGTTAGAGAGAGCATCTATTATTAGAATGCCCAGAAGCATACCCATGGCACTAACGGATGAAGGCGTAGAACCCAATATCGGTCCAAGGAAGTTATCATGCATCTACCAATTCGTTCGGGGTATGCCAGATTTGTATGTGGAGACTCGACTTAGGCAGGAATTAGTGGAAATCAAGGCGGCACGATTACAAATGGAAGAGCGTGAGAGAGGCATTTTAGAACGGCTTGGACGTAAATAATGTCTAGTCGATGATGTGCCTATGTTATTGGGTAGTTTACAAAATAGTATGACCGTTGGGGAGAGGTGTTATATGGAGGGGGATATGTTTGTATGGGCGAAGAGTCCAATTGGAGTGGGATATGTTTGTGGGTGGATTTGGATGGAGTAGGGATAAGACTAAGGGAAGCGTAACTATCTTGCCGATTGTTCTAATTTACCCATTTGCAACCTACAAACTGTAATGGCATGGCCTTTGCAAAGTCATAGATTGCGGATAACTTCCGTTTCTCAATTTTGTATTCCTTCTTTCCACTAGGATCGCCCCCATAACCCTCATAATGAGCGATGACAGCCTCCCGTGCTTTTTCAAACCAAGCTAGTACGTACGGGAGTCCTTTCAACGTCCATTCACCTTCCACATCCCACCCAAAGAATGGTTCCATATCAATTTTGGGATGGTGCCGAAGGATCTTTCTAATTGCAACATGACTTTTGTTTGTCACTGTGTTCATTTTTATCAAGACCAAAAGTTCTCCTCCGGTATTAAGTTGTGGAAAAACTGTATGATTTGATGAGTATGTACTATTGATACTTGATGTGTTACATAGCAATCGTGATAGTGCATCCACGACAACAATCATATCCATCCGGTTGCGGTTAAAGAGGCTGAGCTCTCTTAGCCGATTGTTACCTTCTAACGCATTGATAATTGCAATTGCACCGTCACTACTGATATCATTATTTGCCAAACCAAGTACTTGTAAATTTGATTGTGGATTTGTAATAAGAGTAGAAAGGGTCTCACATCCAGCATCACCGATTGTATTTACTTCCAAATTTAGCAACTCTAATGAATGATTTCCCCTCAATGCATTAACCAATACTAATAGTTGCTCGTCATTTATATAACCACGGCGAAGGGATAATTTAGTGAGGTTTGTACAGCTCTGTAGGGTGGCAGCAAGGACATGCTCTGCCCTATTGTGTAGATTAATAGAGTCGATGGAAAGATCGATAAGATTGTTGCTACTTGTCTGATAGGATTTCAATATCTCATGGACTATCCCCCCATGATAATGGTTACACAAAAGTTGCACCGTGTTAATAGAATTGTTCTTTGTGAGGCCCTCAAAGAACTCTCTATGAGTAGCTTCTAATCCAAGTCCTACTCCCTCCATTGTATTAGTACTAACTACCAATTTTGTAAGGTGAGTATTTGTCCCTATACTATTTCCTAGCCTAGGAAATTCATCCTTCAAGTTAAATCTCCTGCAATCCTCTCCTATTGACAAACCCGTCAAGGTATTATCATTCTGTTCAATTCTCAATAAAGTTTCTTTGTAAAGAGTGGTCGTCGACACGGCTATTGGCATGATGATTGCTCTTGTGTTTTTATTAACTACCTTCTTCAACCTTACTCTGATATAATATCTCTAAACTAAGTACCGCTGATGTTATATGTAATAATTAAGATTACTGAAGTCTCTTCTTTATTGGTATCTATTAGACTAGACTATCCACCAAAGAGTCTCTTTGCAATAATATGCACTTACTCTATATTATTATGTTGTACTTCAATATTGTAATTAAGTCTTGGACGTGTCGCGGCTAATCCACTTATTCTCGATCTACTACTCGTACTGATGACACGATATATATACTAATGTGTTCACCTCTTATTTAGCACGAAGAATAGCATTAGTCCTTACTTATTAATTGTGGATCTAGAGATTTTTAGTCAAAAGAGGTCGTTGTATCGCCCAAATGATTTTTACTCACATTATTTGAGGCGAGATGTATGTACTATATGAGTAAGTGTTTTATTGAGAGCTATATTAGGGTATTAGATAAGAATATTGGTAAGTGACATGTGATGAAGAAGTGAGGTTTTATGTTATGTGTGCGGTTGAGGTTGTGAGATTTTGGTAGGAGTTGAGGTTGGGGGATACCGAGTTACTTTTGTTCACCTTATTTACAAAGGTGGGGCGATTGGCGTCAGTTATACTCATTGCCAATACCCCATTTTGTTTATTTGGCTTTTATACCGGGATTTTAATGTACATCTTATATACTTGATCTAATAATCTCCTCGCCTATCATACCACAACATCTCTCCTACTTTACTTAAACACCACAACATAATATGCATATAATTAATATAATTCTGGGTAGAAGGAATTAATAGCACAAAATCAATATGAATACTATTCAGATGTACGATGCACAGGTCGATACAATTACGATGGAAGATATTTCTAATGATCATAACAATAAAGTTATACTTCATCGTATAAAAAGAAATAGTAATCATGAAAATAATAAACTATACATCCAACATCAACGTGAAGAAGGTGAATATGTTCCTGCGGGTGCCTATGATATGGGATGGTTGGGATACTTTGTAGGTAAAAATGAACATTTAGAGCAATTGTACTTTGGTCCTTTTGCAAGTGTTGACATGGAAGTGATTCAGCCATTTCTTCGAGGAGTAAACAACAACAAATCAATTAACAAATTAAATTTTTATAATATGGATCTAATGGGTGGCAGGATATTCTCAATGATGGGCCAATTCTTCAAAAATAGCAATCTTGAGGAACTCAGTATTGAAAATTGTTCATTAGGGGTTGAGGGATCACGTCTACTTGCATTGGCTCTTAGTAGTTGTACAAACAATTCCTTGAGAGAACTGTCACTAATAACTGCCGATATCGCTGATGAGGGATTGGTAGATATCATTACAGCATTGAGTATGCATCCTAATATGCGGAGACTTGATTTTGATGGAAGCTGCTTAGAAACAAATGGCTGCAAAGCTTTAGCAACCCTATTGGAAAACTCAATTACCAGGTTACAAACTCTTGATCTTAGTAGTAGTGAATTGAATGACGAGGGCATAGATGCTTTGGTCCCTGCTTTGAAAAGTTGCAACCATCTAAAAAGTCTATCGCTTAGTGACAACACCTCTATTACCACCAGGGGATGGCAACAAGTTGCAAGTATATTGAAAGCTCCCAACTCAAACTTGAACAATCTTTATCTGACACGTAATAACATTGATGAAGAAGCCTTGACTGTATTTGCCAATGCTTTGATAAACAACCAAACATTTAAAACTATATCCCTTGGTTCTGGTACACCGATTTCTATAGAAGGAGAAGCGAGCCGAGCTTTTACCAAACTTCTTTGTGACACAACATCAGTCAACTTGACATACCTATCCAACCACACCTTAAAACATGTGTTAGAAGAGAGAACTGGAGTGACCTTATTAAAACCATTACTAATATTGAACCGTAGACGTGATAAGAAAGAAGTTGCAATGATCAAGATCCTAAAGCATCATAATGATTTTGATATGACGCCGTTCTTCGAATGGGAGTTCAAAGTCTTACCTCTAATGATTGGTTGGTTTGAGAGGGCATCGGCAATTGATATGTCAGGGGGCTTTGATACTAATATTGGACCAAGGAAGCTGTCGTCAATCTACCAGTTCGTCAGGGGTATGCCTCTAGATTATGTAGAAGTTCGTCTAAAGAAGGAATTGGAAGATATCAAGGCTGAGGAGATGAGAAAAGAGCAAGAATTGGCTATACTAGCAGAGCGAAAGAGAATCATAATAGATAGACTCGGACGGCGGTAGTAACTTGTTGTCTAGGGGGTTTTAGTGAGATGCGGCAGGATATGATTATGTGTTTAGTTTGGATGGATAGAATTGGGATAAGGCTAAGGAAACATATCCACATCTTATTTGGAGCTATTTTATCTAACTTACTAAATATATGCTCACTTATCGATCCCTCTTCCGCTTCTTGTCTACTTTGATACTAAAAGGAACTGCAAACTGTAATGGCATGGCCTTTGCAAATTTGTATATTGCTCTAACAACTTGCGGTTCTCGACATAGCATTCTTCTTCACTATCAGAATCATCAGGGTATCGATCCCTCATCCTTACAGCCTCCTGTGCTTTGTCAAACCAAGCTACTACATACGGCAATACTCCTTTTAAAGTCCACTCACCTTCCGCATCCCACCCAAAGAATTGTTCCATATCAAGTTTATGATACCGGAGTAGTTTCCTCATTGCAACATAACTTTTGTTTGCTTCCCTATTCAACTTTAGCAAGTAATTTAGATGATTAGGATTATCATGTTCCGGTAAAAATAACTGACTAAGTGTATGATTTGAAGAATAAGTTTGATTGATACTTGATGTGTTGCATAGTAATCGTGAGAATGCATCGCTAGCATTTATATCGATCGGGTTACGGGCAAGGATGAGCTCTCTCAGTTTATTGTTGTCGATGAAGGCTAAATTATTGGCAATAGTAATTGCACCTTTGTTCCCGATACCATTATCGGCCAACCTAAGTACTCGTAAATTTGTAAATAGAAGGTCGGAAAGTATCAAACAACCGGCATCCCCAATTCTATTTCCGCGCAATTCAAGCACCTCTAACGATGAATCGTTTCCCCTAATCGAATCAACCAATGCATGTAGTTGTTGCTCTTCATTACTTATGCCACTATTGGTAATGTTCAATTTCGTGAGGTTTACACAGCTTTGTAGGGTTGTAGCAAGGACATGCTCTCCCCCATTTTGTAGATTAATATCGTCGATGGAAAGATCGACAAGGTTATTGTTTCCAATTTTCCAGTAGGCTTTCAATATCTCATTAATTATCGGCCTACCAAGCGTATAGCGACCATTACACAAAAGTTTAATCTTTTTAATAGAATTGTTCTGCATGAGGCCTTGAAAGAATTCTCTATGTGTAACATCTAATTCAATTCCATGTCTTATAGTAACTTCTAAATTTGTAAGATGGGTATTTGTCCCAATACTATTGCCAAGTCTTGCAAAGCTGTCTCTTGAGTTGAACCTACCACCATGGCCATCTCTTAAATACATCCCCCTATCTCGAATCTATAAACAATGTCGTCAAGCTACTATCATTCTGTTCAATTCTCGATAGAGTTTCCTTGTAATGAGTAGTGTAATAATCAACAATGGGTATAGTATTTGACATGATATATGTTTACCCCCCTCTAACTAATACTTTAGGTGCCAATATAATAAGTACCCCCTGATGTTAAAAATAATAAATATAAGAATACGCTGAAGTCTCTCCTTTATTTGTATCGTTATAATCCCTCTAGACCCTATTTGCAATTATGTCTCTGTAATACTTTTGCACAAAGTGAATCTTGTGAAGAAGCTAATCTTGCGCCGCCAGTTGCTCTGCCTAGTATACGATCTACTACTGATAATTAGAATGATACTGCTTGTGTTTCCATAGCAACAATATATGACCTAATATGACACGATGTGCTGCTTCAGCTAAGAAGGATCGTTGAATCGCTCAAATGTATTCACACAACCAACAAATTACCGCCATCCATCTCTTTGCCGTCCTCTACTTCCTATTGAACCCTTATTAAGGCGCTAGAAGTGTGTTGTATAGTCTACTGAACAGTATTATAGGCTATTGAATATCGGTCGAAAAACGAAGTAGCTACAAACCCTAAGATACCGTTTTTACTGCAATCAACAATTACTTTACTAATATTGACGATTGATATCTCTATCATAAAGGAAAAGCATAGCCATAAGCATACACACAAACTATAACATAACCATGGCATCCAACAATTTACTAACAGCATTATCCAAAACAAATAATGTAATATCAACAGCACTCCATTCCACAATCACAACCCATAATACATCCTCAAAACAATACAATTCTAAAAAAGATAGTTTAGATTATCTATCTGTGAAGAATGGTATTATGATTAGTTATTTAATTGATTTAACTTTATTATTAAAGTATCGACTAGAAGCTAAGAAGAATAGCGGCAGTGCCAAAGCTAGTAGTAGTGAAGATACCAACAGTATAAGTGAAGATAAAAAGAAGGAAATACAACAACTACAAACACGTCTCTTAGAACAACGCACATTATTAACAAAGATACGTCCATTAGAAAAGAAATTACGATATCAAATTGATAAATTATTAGCATTAAGTACATTAGGTGCCGGTACATTTGCTGCACGTGATACTGAGGATGTTGAACGCAAGGGTGGTGGTGAGAAGAGTGGAGATGGTATGAAGGGAGGTGATGTAGAGGGAGGTTTAGAGGAAAGTGCTGATCCGTTATCATTCAAGCCTGATTTGCAGGGTATGATGAAGATGTTTGAGAATGTTGATGATGAGGAGGTGAGTTTTATGTTTTGCCGTGTGTGAGAGATATGTGTTTGTGAGTGTGAACATGATGTGCACATAGATATGTCTCCCGCTCATTACTGATCACATCTTATGTTCCTCCCCAACCCTCAGCAAAATGATAATGAGACCAACTCTGATGACGACGGCAGTGATGTTAGTGAAGATGAAGAAACATCATCCTACAAACCAAAGATTGCATTAGAAGAGGAAGACGATGACGATGATACCAACACAGAAGGTATCTACCAACCACCAAGACATCAAGCAGTACCATTCGAATTAGATAATGAACGTGCCTTACTTAAGGCAGAACGTCTCCTCCAAAAACAACGTGATCGATTATCCCGCTCTGAATTAACACAAGTTATCAAATCACAATTTACTGACGCACCCGAAGAGGAAGATGTACGAGGAGGTGCCTTATTAGGGAAACAATCCGAGGCATCACGAAAGTTAGCACAGCAGGATGCTGCTCAACAAGAATTAGAAGAAAGTCACATGATACGTTTCACGGTGGGTAAGAAGGAGAAGAAGTTACGTACTAAAATGAGAAGAGATGAATTGAGTAATTTAAATGTTATTAGTGGTGGATTTGGTACTGTCGGTGCTGGTATTGACGATGCATTTGGTAATGATAATGATGATAGTGGTGATGATATGTTGAGTGGAGTAAAGAGGAAGAAAAGTAGAAAGAGTAGTAGTGATCGGTATACTACTCCACAAGATGGCGGGGAAGGGTCATACAAGATGAAGGGAATGAGGAAGCGCAAGGTTGAGGTATTAAACGATGGTAGCAGCAGTAGTAAACGTGGTGGATCCGGGAAGAAGAAGAAGAAAGGTGCCACGAATACGTACCAAAAGAGTTTATATGGTGGGAGATAGAAGGGTCGAGTAAGTGGTTATGTGTAGCAACTGTGAGGAGAGGGAAGGGTCACCCTCTATAAAGTACCTTGGATTGATCAGGTTAAGATGAAGATAAGAAGCATGTGGAACCAAGTAAACAAATATCCTAGCCCTAATCATTGTAGTCTACATCTCGTATACTTAGTTTTGACTTAGTCATTTGTTCGCTTTCGCCATGTGAGCAGAGCCAACTGCTGTTAGAAACCAACATATAGTCGCCGCAATTGCAAGCTTACCATCAGTGGAGAGACTTCAGCGTATTCTTATATTTATTATTTTTAACATCAGGGGGTACTTATTATATTGGCACCTAAAGTATTAGTTAGAGGGGGGTAAACATATATCATGTCAA
>Ga0214481_100059_pt1 | contig 45145 bp, 36 predicted proteins | sample M1_20Mar14CPVII9_4_FD_165057 | JGI IMG/M metagenome (GOLD analysis project Ga0214481, IMG submission 165057) | Marine eukaryotic communities from Monterey Bay, California, United States - M1_20Mar14CPVII9sort6BwellG10 | ecosystem: Environmental > Aquatic > Marine > Unclassified | place: USA...
TCAACCTGTTATGCATCTATACAATGCCAAACAAGCACTATAATAGCAAGCCTTCATCTCTGAGGTGCCACTTGATGGCCAAACGTTGCCTGAAAGTCGGCAGAAATCGGAAATCTGAGGCAAGAATGTATTGGAAAAGTATGGTGCAGATGATGTTGAGACTCAGAAGAAGGCATATGCCGAGGTCATTGTTAAAGAATTTGCCGAAAGATACGGCTCAAAGGTCGACGGTTGGTGGTTCGATCATGCAGATAAGGGCAATATACCATTACTTCATGATGTATGTAAAGCAGCAAATTTAAAGGCATAGTCCACCATATGAAGACTTTACACATGGTCATCCCACCCCAATGCGGCGAGCGTCACCTAGCAGTACGGAGAATCTACCAATGGTTACAACGATTGAAGAATCGGATAATGGATTCATGATTAAAGATGGCAAAGCAAGTCTCGGTCATATGTTCATGCCCATGATGGAGAAGTGGAATCTAGGAGATACAGTAAGTGGCCTGAGGACCAAGCTATAGAGTGGATGGGAAGAGTGTTAAATGCTGGAGGAGCATGGACTTGGAATGTCCCGATGGATGATAAAGAATCAAAGCTGATCGACTTAAGTACAGAGTTAAGATTGGTTCACAGCTTGAAATTGAAGGCCTTGGGGGTTTGTAGAGGTGCCAAAATCTGTTATTTGGAATGGAATAGGCTAATGAGAGCACCTTTTAAGTCAACCGACACTGTATTAAAGTAGATAGTCAGATTGTACTGGTTGATCTACTTTTACTTCTTAATCTTCTTTTCTGGTTTAGAACCACCACTAAAGTTACAATCCACAAACGTTTCATTGTATGACAGCCTTGCATTTCCACAGTGACTACCGGCAGTGAAACCTCCCACCATTTTAATACCTTGCTTCTTCGCTAAACTGCTAAGCAACTGTGCAATGTCAAAGTGTTCTTGTTGGCCACCACTGAACACAATTGCTTCTGGCTTTAGCAGCTTCCCACTGTCAATGGCAGCCAGGACTTGAGTACGGAAGAAGTGTTTGTAAATCTCTCGAATATCATCATGTGTTATGCTCGGGTTATTCCAAATAGCTCCAGCTAGAATCATCCATATTGGCATAGACTCTTCCATCTTCTTCTTATAACCATCGAGTTGTAAGGTGATATCATTATCAAGAACTTTCTTCGGTATACCAACTTGAATCAAATGAGTATGATTCGTTGGTGTAAATGAAAGAGGGCCAGGAATAATATCTTTATCATATACAAGAGGAGAGCCAGACGCAGTAATATTGTCTGCTTTGTCGGTAGTATTTGTCCACCATATTGAATGACCGGTACCAAAAGCAAACGTTGCAAAGGTAGTAGAGTCGGAATGAGAAGCAGATATCTGCTGTAGCTTTGCCCTTGCTCCTTCATGGTGAGCTCTTCCGTCACTCCAGGCACCTCGAAAGTTGGGAACATCATCTAAACTACCGGCTTGATAGCTAGCATCTGAAAAGCCTATTATTTCACTTGCCGGACGCCACTTCATACACCAGTGGCTGATCTTCTTTGATGCATACTCAGGTACATCTGTAGTAGAGATATCTTTACATGCCATATCAAGCTTGTTTGTTGTATTCGTCAGCTTATAGATTGTGTCGGCCTGCTTTTCTGAGAACAGTTTATATGTATTTGCTCTTCCAGATAAGGAAAAGTCTGGCCATTCCTTTATCGATTCAAGTCCAAGTTCATCTTTGACAACCTTTTCAATCCATTCTCTTGGTCGTTTGTAATGAGCAACAGGAAGTCTACCGAGGTTTACTTCAACACCGACAGGTCTAGCTCGTTTGACCGGTATTCCTGATTCATCATCTTCTTCGTCAGTAATGTATAGCGGTAGAAACTTTAGGCCAGATCCACCAAGATCAAAGGAGAGAAAGTTGGCCTGGGGTTCTGTTTGTTGTATATGGGTCCCTTCAATGGCAGACAGCATTGCTTTGAAGATAGATTCATCACTTAAATGACGTTTCACATGCAAAAGACCTGCCCTCGACATATTATCCCACACTGTCTCGTTTTCCAACAAGTTGATGACCCCCTGAACGAACGATTCATTATCATCAGTGGCAATGAGAACATCCGACTTATTGGTAGCCTCAAGGTTAAGTCCATGCTTACCCCAACTATTGGTGACAATGGGCATACCTCTTGATAAGGCTTCTATAATTTTTGTCGAGACACCGGTAGCATTCTTGTGCGGAACTAGAAAGATCTTACTCTCTTGAAACAGGTTATTATCAAGATCCTCTTGTTCAACAAAGTCAAGAAAATCAATACCGATGTTAGCCCAGTCATTATCTGTAAACTGAGAAAGAGACTGATCAATATCCGATAGCAGCTCCTTCCACCCCTTTCCAACGATCTTGAATCTTAAATTAGACTTCAAGACTCTTAGGTTTGACCACACTTCGGTCAAGAACCATCTCATGCTACTAATGGCAATTCCATGAGGATTTCCCACGATCAAAAGCTGGTCTTTCCTTTCTTGGAAAGGACGGATCGGGTTGGTGGTAGCGTGGGCGGTATACGGTGCTACAACAATCCTTGTAGCAGACTCATCATGAGTAGGGTGTTGGTATGACGATGCAAGTTCTTCAAATGCAGCCCCATCTTCTTCACTAACAGCAACAATAACATCAGATTTGGCATAAGCTTGCATCTCCCTTTCTCGTAACCATTTCTGAATGTTTTCAATCTCCTCGGGTGTTGATTTCATTTCAGTCATGATAGATGAAATTCTCTCATTATGAACATCATCACTTATGAGAACAATAGTGGGATGAATACCATATGACTTCATATCTTCAATAAGGAATTCATGCTCGATCCCATCTTCCATTGATACTTCATTCTCATGTAAAGCTCTCATCCCCACATGGGTGAAGAAATTTACTACTGCCACAACCTTCTCGGCTAAGCATTCGTCTCCGTATTTGAACATCGAAGTTACTTGTTCTCTGTATGTTCTGCCAAAATGAGAAATAACCCCCTTGGGTAAATATTCATATTCTTTGCTAACGCATTCTTCACAAATATAGTGAATGTATAAACCCATCCTCTTGAATACTTCAATGATTTGTGTGAAGCGTTTCTCCATGCCCATACCTTTACCATAACGAAAACTGTGGCCAAATACAATGATATGCCTACCATAAAGTGAAGGGGCTTCATATAACATTACCTTTTGTAAGTCTTTATGAACAAGTGATGGTGCATAACCAAAGGCATCATTATCAATGTGTGAATTGCAGTGTAAATCTAGACCCCAGAATGTGTATCCAAAATGGTTTGCCCGACATTCGTATTTTTGTATTAAATCCGATGCCCCCCAGCCATTATACTTGGTCTGTACGACTTTAGACCAGTCACCTTTCCGATCTTTGATTTTCCCTTGACAATAGCCATTGATATAGCCTTGGGTGAGGAAGGGTAAATCTTCACTGCTAGTGTCCACAAAAGGAAGATTGAAATGCGATACAGTTTCTCTTGCATTTAATCCTCTCTCTACATGTGTTATTGCAACAGAGTTCAGGGCCGGTACATCCCATTCAACTAAATGTTCGTATGTTTCAAGCCATGATTCAATACGGGATGCAAATGTCCAAAGGGATGATGTATTGTTCACAACCCACTTGTCAATTTTGAGAGACCATACAAGTGGATGAGTCATTAGAAGCAAGAAGTGAGTGTTTTCAGAACCAAATACTGCTTGCAACCAACGCGTCATGAATACATTTTCAGGAGTCTTTTCAATGCGAATGGAGCTTGAATTATCCCAAAATGGTTCCCATTCTTGAAGCAATCTATCCCGAATCTGAGTAACATTGTTATCACCTAAATCCTCTTCCGTTTTGACAAGAGAAGAAACAGCTTTGTGCTCAAAACATGTGTCACTTTGAGCACTAATTCTGGATGCACAGTATGTTTGAAGAAAATCAACATACTTTCCTGAATTACTGTAGACGTCTTGTACCATTTTCCCCTATTAAAGGAGGTAAGTGAGATACACTTTTGATCAAAATGATTTAGATGCGAATGCTTACCTCGACCCCACCACTATTCCTAAAAAAGTGGCCTTCGTCTTTAAGCTTACCCATGCCTAATTCCCATGGTTTCTTATCCATTAAATCTGACTTTGGCACATTCGACAATTCCATCTGGGTATAACCGGCTATGCTACCAAGAGACTCGGTGATGGATGAAGTCATTGACCTCTGCAATCCTCCAACAAATAGGTACTTGTGCCTCGTCTGTTTATTAAGTAATTCGTCGCCTTTGTTGTTAATATCACGCCACGACATGAAATAACAAATCATCATTGTCACTATTGCAATAATGAATTGTCGTATGGTTCTCTTAGTACATCGAAGTGGTGTTGGTAGTGCATTGCATATTTTGGTTGATGGATTATTATGAAATGTAGCACTAATTGTACCACCAGCTTGGATATCATCTCGCTTGCCATTCTCAATATCAAAGTGCTTGTACTCATCGTCATCTCGCCTTTCCACAAAACTTACACTAGTTGGTGTAGTCTCTAAACGACGGCGGATCAATTTGCTGTTTTTATTGTTGTTTGACATTGCTTTAATGGAGTTTGGATTTGACGTGCTGCCACCTAGTTTAGATATCTCTCTCTTATTGGCATATTGGTATTATATGTGGTTGTTGGCAGCAGCCAGCGGCATGATAATTATTGATTGTCGGTGGCAAAAATGAAGAGGTATCCTTTCTGAAAACTGAAAACGGCGCCGCCCAAAGTCAACGGCAACATCTATTGCAAGTGGTTGAAAGAGACTACATACCTACGATATTGAGTATAGGTATTAGTTGTTCGTTTCATTATCAGATTGCAAATTGCATGAGATATATTGCTAGAGCATGTGGAGAAAGAACAACAGCAGCTGTAAGGCAGATAAGGCTACAGTAGCAGCCGACATTGAACAGAGTCATGTGGAAGGGCGAGATGATTATGATGAGCACAAGCACGTTGATATTGATAACGATAGCAAGCGAGAGAGGATTCAGCTCGATACTGCAAACACGAAATGGGGACTACATTGTTGTACCAAGAGAGCCATACGACAAATCATTATTGCAATAGTGACAATGAGAATTGTTTGTTCTCATTTCATGTCTTTTCAAAGCCCCTTGAGTGAAGTTTCAGTATCAGCTGAAGAGGAGGAGTCCACCTCTTCGTTGTCATTAGATACTAGGTCAATTTCTAACATCCCAGTTCACAACAGATACCGCAACGACAATGTATGTGAAAGTATTATATTTGGAACTCATCACAAGACTGGCACCGTACTTGCTAAGAGATTGTTGAAAACTATGTGTCCTAATTTTACAACGCTAAAGAACTTTAATATGCATATGAAACCAGATAATTACATCCCAGGATCTCCTTTCGTCCATTTTGTTCGAGACCCATTGGAGCAGGTGATAGTAAGTACAATATACAATCTCGTTTTTCCAAGCAATATCTGTAAATTCACAGCTCATAATATCTATCTGTTACAGTCTGCCTACCAGTACCATCGAGTTACAACCGAAAAATGGGCCATTGTACCTGGAGGGTTACAAGATATATTATTAAATACGACCGTTGAAGATGGACTTGAAATTCAATTCAATCACTCAAAAGGTGTTCTGAAGGAAATGGAAGATACTTACATGTTTACAATGAATCTTCAATCTAGGGTCTTTACTATTCGAATTGATGATATAGTAGAAAGAGATATGTTTCGCCTAACCATGACAATTCTACTACGATGGCTAGGATTGTCTGAATCGGTAACTGTAGATTCTCTGGAGGCATGCTGTTTTGTATCAGAGAAAGATCGTAGTGATGGGACAAAGAAACATGTGTCCAAGGGAAGCGAGAAATTAAAGATGCGGCAGATAGTTATGCTCAAACATGCTCAAGAGATTACAGAGATACGCAAGAGAATGGACTTTCCTCTCGTAGGCTTGGAACAAAGTGACGCCGATAGTTATTGAAATTGGCACGTTCTGGGTCGACATGGATTGGCGATAAAATCACTGAAACGAGTCCTCATCATAGAGTTGAGAGAGAAGTCACAAATCCTTTCAAGGGATTTGAGATAAAAGATATTTGCAACGAGGCTGTTCAACATGTTCATCACACCCTACTCGAGGAAAAGGGAATCACCATTAAACCCAATAAATTTGGTTTTGATAACAAGCTTCCGGGTACAAACTATTCATGTTGGGACAAAATTAGTAATTCTCTTAAGAAAGAAGATCCATTTGTGTTGGTATGGAGGCGGCAGAACGTAGTGGCGCAAGTAGTTTGCGTAAGATATCAGTTCAACCAGCTGATTTTCTTCACAAATGTAGAGATTTTCAACAGAAAAATATGAAGCTGTATGAGTATGCAAGGCAAATTGGTACCCCAGGGTCAATTTATGAGCTTACCTTTGAAGATCTAATGACTGCTGGAGACGGCCATGGTTTGTCCGGCAGGCCACTGGATCTCATTCCAAGACTAGTCACCTCGACCTCGAGTAATGAAGATAGTAAGCTTGTGCCTCTACCGGTACTGCAGCAAGGTGGTAAGCCACACTTGATGACTCGACTTGTTAACTTTCAGGCCGTGAAGGAATACTTGATGGAACATGCTCCTGATCTCGTTGAGCAATTGATGGAATCACATTAAATGTATCTAATGTATCTAATTTATCTCGCCTTACTTGGCTCCAACACATTCTATTCAAACATGTTATGTCGAGACAAAAAGCATGATAACATATATTATAGCCTAACTTTTAGTTATTTAGTTGCATGAGCGTTGGCTGTCCACTAGATATATCATTGGCAAAGATCTCCATGGATACATAAGGTTCTATCGAAACCTCGTCATCATAAGACGTACTATCAGCCTTCATACCATTATCACCTCCACCTCCACTATCGTCATCATCCGAATCATCATCTGTATCATTATTACTCTTTCCATCGACATTATCATACTCGGGATGTACAAACACGACATTTCGAAAGTCGATATCGGAATCTTCACTCATCATTTCAATCATCTTGTGTAATTCGATCAATTGCAATGTAGCTTCAGAATCGGCAAACTCTGGTGATTGTTTCACAAATTCATTCCATGTATCAGACATTGTTTTAGTCGATAAGTGGAACGGCAACATGTTCTCTCCGCATGCATTCCCTTCCTCATCCTTCTTCCGGACTCTCATTTGTGCTATACAGAATACTGGTATCTCATTGAATGGAGAAGTGAAGCTCGCCTTATCATTCTGAGCAGCCTGTTGTACTATTGATACTGCCTTGGGATAATTTGGTTCTTCAACTGCATCCTTTAACTGCTGTATATCATTGGGATTTAGTCCGGTCAATACTCTTGCACCCATTAAGTCTTTCATATTCGGTACTAAATGGAAATTGATTGTTCTTCTAATCTCTTCCTTCTTATCATCACTATTATTGACATTACTCTTCCCACCATACTTTTGTAGTGTATATTCTTGTTCACCACTCTTATTAATAAGTTTAAACCAACACTTGCCCAAATGAAATGCAGAAACTTTTAATGGTGGAGCCTCTTTGTTAGCATTACTCACAGACTTCAATGCCACGTCTTAGAGAGTACATATAATAAAAGTTGGATATTATTATTAGTTAAAATCGAGAAAGTATACAAAGTGCACAGCCAATCTGCATATATCAAACTCACCTGCCATGTGCTTATTGAAGAAGAAATGAAATATATTCGATCCATTATCACCTGACAATATCACACCATTGCCAGATGCATCTGTTAGACCATATATTGGTATGTTGAGCTTCTCTTCAATTTCCTCTTGCGTTAATGCTGGGAATCGCTTTGGTTTACCGTCATCGTCATCGCCTCCTCCACTGCCCTTATTTGATTTTGATCTACCAAATCTATTACCAAAGAATCCGCCACCTCGTATACCAAATAATGACGAACTCGAGGAGGAGCTAGCTGAAAGTATTTGGTTGTTGTTGGAAGAAGAACAAATAACTGGTAAAATGTTGCAAATAATGACGAGAAGAGCGGAGAAAATCATCCACCGCCGCCGACACTGTGAAAATACCATATTATTGATCTCTCTCTGCTGCTGTTGCTGCTGTAATATTGTCTTTGTGATCGCGTAGCGCCGCCAATGTCGAGTGGAAGTTGAGTATGTGTAAAAATAGTAAATAGAGAATCGTTGTTCTATTTTGGTATCCTTTAAGGATACCATTTTCAACTCTCATAACTCGGTACTAAAACTTGCAACTTGCAACTTATTGTTGCAAATTTGCCGCGCTATGAATCACCTCCTACGAGCAAACACCGCCTGGGCATTGACCCGATACAATGTTCCTATATCAGCTACTACTGCAGCTGTTGATGATGTATGTATCACTTCTCGAAGAAGTATCGGTAGTCTGGCAGCTGCGAATTCATCTTGTGCACATCATGTGTCATCACCACCAATAATGTACAGCAACTATACTCAAAGAACAATATCACCCAACAACAACAATACAATAATACTAACAAACCGTACAATGGCAACAGGTACACGAGGCGCACGAGGACACGGATGGCTCAAAAAGTACCGTGCAGGATTAGGCGGTAGACATTTACAAGGACGATGGCATTTCCGTGATGTTGATGAATTAAATGCAGTGAATGATGATGTATTTGCAATGAATAGTAGTACATCAAAAGAAGATGATAATTTGGCATATTTAGATATAAGTGTGGGTGGTGAAGAGTCACGACGGGTGGTTATTGAACTAGCATCTGCTGCATTACCAAAGACTACTGAAAATTTTAAATTGTTATGTAACGAAAAGGGTAGTGCTAATAATGAGGACGGTGGAGATACCATTGGAGGGTATGAATCAACAATGGTATACAAAATAGAAAAGACTGTTGGGTTATGCATGGGTGATATTGTATCAAATGACGGTACCGGTGGACGATGTCATCAAAAAAGTGGCACATATATGAATCCATACTCATTTGAGGATGAGGGACATTTAATATCACATACTGGTCCGGGCATCGTATCAATGATGAGTCCGGGCGTGCATAGGAATGATTCACGGTTTTTAATAACTACTACTGATGCTCCGCAGTTGGATGGACGGTTTGTGGCATTTGGTCGAGTTCGGGATGGGATGGATGTGATTGAGGATATTAATACGGGTGTTTTTACAAAAAGAGGTCGACCTACTGTTGAGATTAAGATTGTTGGGTGTGGTGTATTAGATGGGAACGAGGGAAGTGAGGAACAGGTAGCTGCATAGTTTAAAGTAGTAGAAGAGTTAATCATTAGATGAGAGTAATCTAATAATACTTTCATTACACACTTATTCCCCAAAACTATTTGTACCCCAATCCCCCTATCAACCACGCACCTTTAAAACTTTCTACGGCGCTTCTTGGAACTCAAATTATCCTTGTACTTCTTCTTTTGCCCGTGCAAACGTCCTGATTTGGCAGTACTCTTCTCACCAATCTTCTGACGTGTGGCGAATGCAAACTTGGACATTGCAAAGTTCTTCTTACGTTTCTTCTCGGTATTAGTCGATCCACCAGCACGATCCTTGGCCTCCCACTTCTCTCTTCCTGCAATAATCTTTTCAAGCTTCTCAGCCTTACTCACACGTTTCCTCTTGGCCTCGGCCATAATATCCATGGCATTCACGGCACCCTTGACATGTACATCATCGTCATCATCCGAATCCATGTCGGAATCACTATCACTAAGATCGGCAAACTCTTCACCCTTGGCCTTGGCACGTTTAAGCTTGGCGGCTAATCGAGGATCACGTTTGGCACGTTGTTCCCTATCAACCAACTTTTGCATCTTGGCAAACTCGGCAGTTGTGAAGATACGTGTGGATGATACCTCTTGCTTCAACTTGGAACGATCCTTGGCGGACAACTCTTTCTTCTTGTCTTGAGTGGGCTCTTCCTTGTTGGATGCAGTGGCGGCTGCTTCATCGTCCTTAAGTAGAACCAAGTCGGGAGCTTCTTCTTCTCCATCACTCTCTTCCATCTTGATTTCATCTTCTTCCTCTTCCTCCTCGTCTCCAGAGGCTACCTCTTCCCATTCATCAGCTTTACCTCCCTCATCACCCGACTTTACATCCACCCATTCTTCCTCTTCTTCCTCCCCATCACTTCCACTCTCGTCACCCTCGTCACGTCCTTCCTCCTCCTCTTTCCTCTTCTTTGATGCTTCATACTCAACCAACAAATCAGCACCAGCCACACCCGTCGCGGCCTTAACCTCACCATAACGCAATGGCCGTTCACCACTCTTATGCAATCCCGCACCGACCAATCCACGATCCTTACCCTGTAACAAACTGGGATATACCTCTCTAATAAAGTTAACCCATCCTCGTCCCGCGATACTAACTGATCTATCACGATGTTTCGCATAGGATGCCAAGTCACGTACAAATGCCTCTACGTCCCATGATATACTCTTCTCTCTGCTAACTCCGTCTCCTCCTTCATTGTCACCATCCATAATATCATCATCACCAGATAAGACACTAGGAACTCTAACACAAATAGCTCGACATGCATTAATACCCACAGCCATTTGTTCACCTGAACACCGCTCCGTAACAAATTCATGTATAATACATTTCAATACACCATATACCTCCTCCGGCGGTACCAATGAATGACATGATTGTACAGTATATGCCAATATACTAGTAACATCACGTTGATGTCCATTCATATAACGTTGTAATAATGTGTATAATGGTAATACTATTAATTCATGATTACCAATTACACGTGTTACAAAGTTTAGCATCAACATTTTGACTTCGAACTTATATCCACTAGAATTTTTAATACGTTTCAGTAATGTTTCGCATATACCGTAGGGATCATTTAGTAATTCAATTGCTGGGAATAGCTTTTTACTACTCTCAACACCCTTATCGTGACGTTGTGATACGATTAGTCCCTCACGTTCATGTTGTATCTTTTGACGATTCTTGAGCTGTTTGACTATTACACGTTTTTTATGCTTGGTCTTTTTGGAATGTAAATGTAAATCAATGTTAAGACTGCCCTGCCATTTATCTTCTTCACTACTAAGTTTATCACGATTCATTGTTTCTTCAATGTTTAGAAAGAAACGTAATGATTTCGACATGACACTTGGATTGGGGGATGTTGCAGCCGAGGCTAATATGTGTATAGATCGTTCATCGTTCCATATGTTACGTCTGTATAAGTCACATATCATTTGTGTCGCACGTTTTGCTGCATAATCTGTTGGACTATCCTCACCTCCACTTCTATTACTACTTCCATTACCACTTCCCTCTGAGGCACTAGCCATGACAATCCGATGAAAATAACCCTGTATAACACGATTTAACTTCTCATCCTTCTTACCATTCTTATTAATATTACGTATATCATTCACAATATGATGGTATAAACTTTCACGTAAATTCTTATCTGGCACTACAGACATTAGTTGGAAGAATAATTGTAGTAGACGGAGTGGTGGTATGGCACCTTTGTTACGCATTAGGATTAGGGCTGAGACACATGCTTTACGTATATCACGATGGAGGTTTAATGCCTGGAGGGGGAGGGTTGGTTGGAAGAGTGGTATTGACTTGGCATGATTTGCTGGTTGTGTTATACTACTTTCATTGGAAGTTGTACCAACTAATAAATCCATTAACAAATTAGCAACCTTATCACTTTCCTCGCCCTTGTAACTAGAAGAACTAACCGCAGCCATGAATTGTATTAATTCTACTAAGTTTGATGATGGACTATCAGCATTGGGTGATAATAATAATATTCCCACTAACGATACTAATCGACGTGATTGTGCATCATAATCTTCCTTGTAGGCTTGTGGATCTCTTTTACAGAAATTTTGTAATTGTGAGAGTTTTAATACTGGTTGATTATTCGTATTTGAAGATTTGGTTGTTGGGATGTTGTTTGCTCCACCGTTTTGGGTGGTTATGTTGGATGATACCTTGGTCGACATATTGTTTTTGCAATGGTATATATCTCTATGTTGCTGTAATGGTATTATTGTAGAAGAAAAAGGATTCCTCCAAAAACTTTTGTAATTAGTATACGAAAGTTAAGACCGACGTGATATGATATTAGAGTATATTATTATTATATTACTTGAGTAGTAGACAAAGTTTGTGCTTGCTTATGTTCTTTGATCTTTGAGAGAAAAAATATTTTAATAAAGATTGTATGGCTATGCAAGTGTTACAGTATGGGTATCTTCGTCCCAGATACAATAAGTGACATACCATTAGAGAAAGTGGTAAGGCGTGTTGCGGGTGCTACTAGCTCTCTAGAGATAAGCTGCCGCTGCAATAATAGAGAGGTGGCGCGGGCTCGCAGTACTAGCCTCTTTTAGTCAGTGCATGTAGTATAAGAGCCCGTTAACATTATGGGGGAACATATATAGGTATTTATTATACAAATTGAAATTTGAGGCAGACCTCCTTGTGGTACATGCGCAGAAGGCTATGCGCAGAACATAATTTACATACATAGACATAAAGCAATTAAACGAACAAGAGTAAAACGAGATAACGATAACAATGATAATGATTGCAAAACATAAGTACAGCAGATGGTTCTGTCCTCCAAGTCTCCGCCAATTGGTTATATGTTTCTGGTTGTTCATGTACCATCGTTTTATATTAATGAAAGTCAATACTAATATTGGGGAAAATGGATTATGGAATGAGATACCTGAAGGTATCAACCAAACATTCTTTAATTTACTAGCTTTTGATAATAACGGGAAGAATGAAACTGTACATGAGGGTGACCACGTCTTTCGTCGTGATAATAATGTAATCTCGAATGGCAATGGCAATTTAAATCCACGCGTTCTACTATATATTACAACACACATGTCAGATGTTCATATATGGTACCTAAGGACATGTTGGAAAAGTTTACTCGAATCCAGTGCTTTGTTACGCTCTGCCGATGTTAGGGTGTATATGAACTCTCCAAAGGTAGAAGAAAGAGCAGATGCATTACACTTATTGAATAATACATTCATGAACCAAAATATAACCGTACATGTGATGTGAGGTCAAGTTGGGGTACAGGAACAACACAATATTATGGACAACATGCCAGAGATGTGAAGCAAAGGGAGGCAATGGAATCACTAACATATGCAACAATGTTCAAATGGTTCACTGGTTATGACTGGGTGATACGTATAAATCCCGATGTCATGATACGGGATGATACATTTCTTGTCAACACAATAGCAAATGATACCAATGCAAGTGCAATCTTAATTAATTGTGATTGGAGTAAGAATCAAACAAGGGCACATACCGACTTCTTTGCTATCAAGCCCAAAGCATTAGACCCATTAGCATTCTTAGCACCATCCACTAGCAATGCAGAAGCCTCATTCACTAATGACATTCGTCCAATTCTAGAAAGTAACGGGCATAGATGGATCCGCGATGCATTTCCCACCTATAGATTTTGTCAGGCAGGATGGGGGAATGATAAGTCACCCATTATTCACAAACATTTCGATATTTCAACGAGTGTTTGCCCGCTGTCCTTTGGAAAGGAGTCATAGTAAGAACATAACAAACATTCTTAATATAACAAGAAAGACTATAATTAACAACTAATGACGAGTTAGTATTTACATGTTTGAAACTAAAAATCTGACGTTGTTCCATTCTTTTCATGCACATTATCCGAAGCCGTACTATTCTCAATCACTACCTGTCCTGGTTTCATTGCTGTATGTCCGAAATTCATTTGCATAGGTTGCTTCAAAGGCTTATCTCTTTTCTGTATCACAACCAAATATGAGTTGTGCTCTACACGGTTTTTTGCCCAGAACCTACCAGATCTTCTTACCCATTCATCCCATGCACGATGACCAAGGGCAGCATCTACAAAGATTGCATCATTTTCTTCGAGGATAGCTCGTGTCTCTGGTAATAGTTTTGATGGATCATTATGAAAGGTTTCTAAACCTCCTTGTATAGCCCCAACGTCCTCAATAATATAATAACCATTCGGCTTCAGAAAAGGAAATAGCTTCAGAAGGAACAACTCTTGACTCTCTACTGAGTGTGGGCCATCTTCAATAATGATATCCATTGATTCATATTCGAAACCCAAGTCTGTAAGGCTTTGTTTGTCATCAAGTATATTGACTATATGAGGGTAAAAGCGGGGCAGCTTTTCCATATTTGTTTTTACAATGGGTGCATACCAGAGTATATCGAAACCATGAATATCTGCATTTGGAAAGTATCTATGCCAGGCTTGTATAGATTGTCCAGCCGCTATCCCCACTTCTGTAACGTTCACAGTTGAATAACGAATATGCGAAAATATCATTTGATAAAACTTCGAATACCCATGATCGTCTCGACTTTTATCACTCTTGAATTTGTACATTAGTTCTTCCACTGTAGTTCCATCATCATCGAACTTGACATTATTACCAATTATTGTTGCAAACTGCTCATTATGAGGGTACTGATTGTAGAGAAATAACACCACCACAAGCAAGAAAATTGCCTCTCTTCTTATTGCCATCTGATATAACGATAACTAATAAGAGATAAACTGCAAATTAATATTTAATGTATAAACTAGACCGGCCAGCATATGCTTTCATAAATACTAGTCTGTTTTTATCATCGATCTTTGTGAATATCTCTTTGATGTATTTCGATAGATGATAGAGCGTATCCTAATTTTAAAGGTGAAAAAATGTATCTCTGTGACGAAAAAGGCCTATAGAAGATACCATAAGATACCACAAGAGATAAGAACAGATGAAGACTATAGGCCTCACTAATAAGGTTAGGATAGATTTGCATTAGAAATAGGTAGGTTAAAGAAGGACCACACTTGCGTAGCAAGCTAGCCGTAGCGCATGCGGAGGCTAGTTGTATATATTGGTAATAGGCAGGCGCAGGACTTTGATACAGTTGAGAGGATAGGTCGCTTCTTGCAGCCACGCCGCGTTGAATCTTCTCAAGAGCATCTATTTTGGCGATGAAACGATGTCTAATGGTAGATTCGAACTATCTTCCAAGCGCAGTAGTTAGGCGGGTTACATAGGGTTTAAGCGTTTGGTACTATTGGTGGTCCTTAATCTACTTCTTCAGCTTCTTACTCGTCTGTTTCTTAGATCATGATACAATTTTTAATGCCACAGTGTCTAATCATATCTTGACTTTGTTCTAGACTCATTCTTTTTTGTTATGTGATTATTTCTCTTATTAAAGGGCCAGAATAATGATTATTCATTAAGGAGGTCGAATAATTCCTCAGCACTTTTATCTGATATGGTTCCAAAGGATTGGCAAGTAAGATAGCCCAAGCACGCTCTCCGTAATGTACCTCTTGAATGTTATCTCCTCTAGTCTGTGATTTTTCTAAAGACTTCCAAACCATAGCATCTTGCTTAAGAATATTCTCTAATGAAGAAGCAAAACCTCCACCAAAACATACTTGAACTAAATCAGGGCGAGGATTGGCATTCTTTAACACATTGTTGTAGAAATCACCGAAAGTTTTGTAACTAGATTGAAAAGGAACTACCGGCTGGTTGTTATCATGTTTATAGTCACGCTCTCCTTTTTTATACCTCTGAAGATTAAAAGTAAATAGTTGAGCTTTGTCGTGATATGCACTCATTGATTTATCCTTCGGGATTAGGTTACAAGCAAAACCATTGGACTAGCGGCTCCACGAATCATTGATTTGAAATCTACACTAACCAATTGCTTCTGATGAACACTTTCCGAGGTAGTATCTGTTAAGAATACTACAACTGTGTCATTATCTTGAGAATTATTATTAACCAGTGTTGGAAGGACGGATGAAATGTAGTATGCATATGACTGTCCTTCCCGGCCGACGTTTGGAATATTAGTCTCTATCGTTGCATTCAATGGAGCTCCTTCTACCTTATGTCCACACTTACTAATTATATGGATATTGACCACGTTAGGAAAACCATAAATGTAATTCTCCATCCAATCAAGGGATGTCTTGCAATGTGCAACTACAATAAGTATTCGTTTATGAAGAACTTCTTCAAATTCGTCAATGGTTGGTATATAATCTCCCGCCGGATATCTCAACCCATGCCATAGACCACCACATACCTTATCTTCTTGGCAGTCAACACACTTGCATATGGTAGTATTAACTGAATGAATGTATGGGCCGGTATGATATTGTTTATACTGTTGTGGTGGTAACCGAAGGCAAAAATAGGCTATAACTAATAAACACACAGCACATCTCTTAATAACCCTCTCCCGAGATACTGCTTTGAGTAACGCCATGAATACTATTGCTTCATATTACAACTGCAATTGCTTTATTGAGATTGTAGTTTGTCTTAATGAGTGTTTGCAATGGTATGTATATTGTATGTATGTTGATAGTAGATGAAGTATACTTTAAAAACAGCTATCAGGTATCTTTTTGTGTATCTCAAAGACCAACGTTGGTACTATCGATAGTAGAGCTTTTATATTATAGCAATGGTATTATATTGATAAGTAGACAGGCTGTTTGCGGCATACATGTACAATCGCTTTTAGATCAAGGTGATTTGAAGTTGTTGTGAAATTGTTGATATGCAAGTGTTACAGCATGGTATCTTCGTCCCAAACGATACGATAAGTGACATCCAAAATCCAATCTCTCGGCCGGGTAGAAAATAAACTTCAATGCCATTGTGAGAATATATCTACTACTTTTAGCGTACCATATGATATAAACTAAAGCCATCCATAGTATACCGCCGTCAGATCTTCTACTCGACCCCTTTCTAACTACTATCATTCATATACAACATATACCGAAGATCTCCATCTAATGCATGCTTGAGACCAGTTGAGAATGCTAGTTCTTCCTTAATATAAGATCATCAACATATCGGCATATTAATATACTAAAACAGTCATGAGAAATCTGTTAATCAGTGTTTGGATATCATCGACATGTCTTCTCCTCAAATTGATAAATACCAATACTACAATGTCATCTTCTTCAACTTCTTTAGAACAAGATATATCTCACTTATCAGTACCGTCTTGCATGAGAGAGCAAGATGTATCAAATTCACATCCAATATCATCTATAGATGTTAGAGATGCCATAAACAGCACCAAAGATCACGCAGGGGTTGGCTTTGCCTCGATACGGATGTTGCCTGTAATAGTTAGAAATAGAGTTAATCATCATTTGCCACGAAAGAATCTATCACATCTAAACAAGAGCTCAATAGTTCTTGAAATGCGACAACTTTCCTTTGATAAGAAGTGCGTGAGGGATCAAATACCAAAGAAATTACATTGGATATGGTTTGGTACTGAAATTCCAGATAAGTATGTTAATAATATTGAGAAGAGCAGTCTTGACAATCCCGGATGGGAGATATTCCTATGGTCTGAAAAGCCGTCACAACAGCTTGATGAACGAATGCAGAAGTACAATGTTACGTACCACTTTAAGAACAAAACAAAATATATAGAGGAAGGACTTTTTGTGAATGGGGATTTAATTAACGAAGAGCCAAACCCGGCAGGAAAGAGCGACTACTCACGTTTAGAAGTTATTTATTTAGAAGGAGGTATTTATCAAGATACCGATTCACTATCTGTTCAGGGCTTTGATAAGTTGTTTGGTGATCATCAACGATGGCCGTTTGGTGCATATCATCCAGATGGCTACCACAAAGGTACAGTATGTAATTGTATATTCGGCTTTGAAAAGGGGTCTGCTTTCCTCTCGTTTGCTTTGGATCTTACTCGAGAGAATTGTAAGGCGTTTGATAAGTGTGGCGTTATGGTGGGAGCCGGACCACCGTTTCTGACGGCTGCTATGTACTACTTTGATGATCCAGACATCGTGTTATATCACGAAGATTATCTCTCAAAGAAATCTGGAAGGTCAGTGGTGATACAAGGATATGATGGTACATGGGTTGAAGATTATTTGAAGAGTAATGGAGGTCATTGGCGTATATAAGATAAGCATACAACTTGTAAATAGAGAATAGACTTAATGGTGTTTATTATTTGTAGCTATATACTGCCCTGTGCTGTAGATATCATCATCAAGCATATTTGACAAAGCGAAAAGCTTGATGCTACAAATCCGAATCTGAAAATACAAACATCGGCAGTGGAGAAGAAGTATGCTTTTCGATATCTTTGCCAATAATAGCCATAGCAGCAGCCTCAGTCTCCTCATCGGGCCACCATATCGTATTACGACACGTTTGTACGAATCCACAAACCTCAGGAACTGTCAGCGATCTATTATATCCTAAAGAACCGAGCTCTTGACGCACCCTTTCATCATTATTTCCTTCACCAAGCTTTCCGCCATGGCCTTCAGTTATGATAATAGGTCTTTGAATGAATATAAGCCCCAATGCACCCAGAATGGCTTCTCCTTCTCCTCTGGAAGATGCACGTTGCACAGTTTACGAAGTTAGAGAGAGATGACAGTAACTTTTGTTAGTATATCTGCTTTTCAAAGGCAATCAAATAAAGACAAAATAAATTCAAATGAAGTAGTTAAATCGCCGAGTCTTCATATTGAACATACGAATTCTCACATGATACAAAGATACTAACGCGGACTTTCCCTTCTAGATCTAAATGTAGCACGCCAAGGTTTTCAATATCCATGTCATCTATTTTGGCAAATTTACCGTCACTTGTGGAACCGATGAATGTCATCCTTGTGCATATATTACTTATAGAGTTTTCATTTGCAATATTCACCATGTCTATCAACAAATCAGAAGAAGGATCAATAGCATAAACTTTCCCCGCACTTTTAGATGGATCATCATGTGTCAAATCTTGTAACATCTGCGCCCAAGGAAGTGCATTGTCACCCATATTAGATCCTGAGTTGATTAGATTCATAGATGGATCAATAACGCCTGCCCGATATAGCTTTGAAATTATCCGTCGGAATAAACGTTCATGATATGCGTGTGGCTGTAATTGCAGTTTCCCAGGTATACTTTGATTAAGATAAACGTCCTCTTCTGGGAAATAATAACGATACTTCCCAAATTCATGAGTTTCAACATGGGTCTTGAAATTAACTTTTGTTTCATACATTTCCAATGAGTTCAATCCTAATCCTTCAATGGTTTGATTAATATCAGGTATGCACTCTTTATACAGATTATTTTCTCTCTGGCGGCTGCAGTATTGAGTGGTCTACATGAAGGCATTTCTTCTTTATTAGTTGTAGTTGTTGAATTAGAATAGTGTTTGGAGACTCTTATAAAGCTCTCGTCATACTCCTGTTTCGTTGAAAACATGAGGATTACTGCAGCTGCAGCAATGCATATAATTCTCCAAGGGTTGTTACCAGACAACATTTTGATTAGGTATGTTTGTTTGTTTTTTATATGCAATGTTCATGTAAATTTTTGATAATACATCAGCACAGGTCGACATTGTTTGCAATGGTAGGTATGTTGCAGTATGTAGCAATGGCTATTTGTATGAGTGGCACTAGAAAAGAAGGATACCCAAAACAGATATCAGGGTATCTTTTTGTGTATATCTTAATAGACCAACGTTGTTATTTATGATATCGATAATAGAGCTTATATATTATATTGGTAATGGTATTATATTGATTAGTAGACAGGCATTAGTTCACGCCATTTTGTTCTCTCTATTCAAATTGTGATATGCAAGTGTTACAGTATGGTATCTTGTCCCATACGATACGATAAATGACATAGAAACCCAACCATATTTGAGACTTTGAGTGTTATGCGTCGGTAGTTTATGAGGTGAAATTGAACGTGATAGCAGGCCTGGATATATATTAACGCCTTTATTATATTATTATTATACTGCTAAAAGATACGGTTAAGTGTGGGTACGATATCATCAACGATTATCATTAAACAAAAGAGTGTTCATATCAATAACTCAAATTAAAATTAATATTATAAACAAATAATATGGGGAAGGGAAAGCTTAAGTTCAAGGGTGATGATAAGAAGGCAAAGAAGAAGAAGAGCAGTTCAAAGAATAAGTCAAGTGGTATTAGTAGTGGAATAGAAGGTCACGCTTCTTTGGCTAATAATAATGATATGTCGACACAACATCAGGTTGATGCAACTGCAAGTACTTCTAACAATATTTCTCTCGATAGTAAACCAGCTACTGTAGCAAAACAACAGAATGAAGGACCAAAGATTAGTATAGGACAAGGATTAATCACAACATCATCCACGGTAGTTTCAGGACACGGCACATCATTCAAAGCAGAGTTACGAGTAGGTGATGCAATTATAGTACAAAATGATAAGGGTATAGAGGAAATGAGAGTTATAACAATGGTATTATCATCGGTATCAATATCACTATCATCGTCCTTTTCAACTAATGTTAAGACACCCAGTTCATATAAATATATTTCAAAACCACGAAATGATAAGAGAGATAAAGCTCGTAAAATAGCATTACAGAAAGCAGAGAAAGAAGAGATTGAAACTAGAGCACAAGGCACATATGGCGGCGAGAAAGAGATTGTCTATCGTGAAAAGACTGCTCATGGTGGATATAGGATTAGAAAGGAACAGGCATCAGGTGATATGGGAAGGAGTGACTTGTTAGCTTATAGGTCAAAGAAGAAGAGTGATCGGTATTGTTAATAGGAGTTATGAGAGAGGAGAAGTGAGAATAAATGGGTTGATACTCTTATATTCTAGTAAAGACTATTTACACACTATATTATATACATGCCCATTATGAATCAATGTATGGCCAAATCTCATCATTTGCCTCGTCTTCGGGTAACTGTGACAAAGACTGGCCAAGAGATAGACCAAGTACATCATTCATACGACGACCATTATCAATATACATTTGAAGTAAATCTTCATCCATCCCTCGTAGAGCTTCTTCTACAGTTTCAAGTGATGATGATGTATCACGTCCATCGGTATCATCCGGCTTGGCTTTAGTGGATATCATCGGCAACAACTTCATTATGATAGATTATGATAGAGGGGATGATATGATAGATTGGATATACGATGATTGCAATGTTTGCAAATTATGAGAGGGAGGGTTTCATATCATACACACAACAACCACAGCAGCACGACACACCCTACGGCGAAGTACAACTAGCTGGTACTAGCGCTGCCTGCCTGATTAGAGGACGCCATCGTGAGAAATAATGCGGCGATGTACTAAGAAAAAACCAAGACCAAAAAAGTGCTCAAGCATTGATATTATCAGGTGAGACATCTCTGAGTCGCTGCCTCCCTCTTGCCAGATTGGAAAAGATTTGGGCAACTATAATATGATGCAAGGTAAGGAGAGATAGGTGTAGGGTTACGTAGAGCAATATATGATGATAGATAAGAAGATAAGAATAGGATACCACTAGGATATTGAAATATTATATTTCAGGAAGTGGAAGTGGAGGCGAGGCAAACCATACTACTAGGCATTAACCGTAGAGTCGTTCTTATTCTTAGCTTTAGCTTACATATACTCAGGCTTAAACTCCTAGCTCTCCGGATCTCTTGGTAACTTCTGTTTAATGACCAAAACTAACACACAACAGATCCATTCATCCATCATCCATCATCATCCTCTCCTCCTTCTTCTTATAACCCCTTGTTGTAGTAAAGAACATCATACGGTTTGCCATTCTTTTCGTCCTTCAAACCATGATACTTCTCCTCGGCCTCGTCTGGTTTGATCTCGCCCATCTGGGGGAATATAGCAACTGAACAAGGCAAACCAACTCCGAAGCAAACTAATAAAAGATAGGTTGTCACTGGTACCCTCATCATTGGATTTCGCATAATCATATTCTTCACTGGAGGTAAGATTCCCATCAATAATGGAGGGAGGAAGTAAACCGGAGCCTGTAGAATGGCACGTGATAATGTTGTCGAGTTAACTCCCCGTTCAGCGGCAATCTTACTTGTTTCATTTGGTAGTACATCATTACCATCTTTATCAACAAGTGGGATACCAGTATCAATCTCCGGACTACGGACAATGTAACAATTCAAACTGGATGCCACAATAGCACTAGGGAAGGCTACCCATTTTAATAAGTTCTTGGCCTGTGCTGGACTGTACTTCTTTTGGATAAATGTTGCCAATCCAAATGCCACGGCCAAACTAGACCCAACAGCGGCGGCATATGAAATTGCAAGGGTTTCATTTGTCATTTCCGATGCTGCATTTCTGTTGTAAAAGTTAACCAATGCATTCTGACTTTGATTTACCCAACTCCAAAATAAAAGTGCCGATGTAGATTGTGATGCAACCATTGCCACGCAGATAGGTCCATTGAATGGTACATATCCAGACATACGAAAGGGATGCGGGATAGTATCACCCGTATCGGGATGAAGCGCTGCATTTGAAATACGTTGTGCTTCCCATAACTTTCTACTCATCTCACTTTCACTAACTCCATCGGGTAAGTTTGTTAATTGATTTTCATAATCATCCACCATTGCCTTACATCTATTAACTTCTTCTCCACTATAGAATAGTAATGATGGATCACATGCTAGTAGCATCTTTGATACTCGTCCAAAGAAGGTTGATTGATCAAATCGTTGTGATTTTGGATCAAACTTTGGTACCATTGAAGCTGTGGCATTCTCGGCTAGGGCAGCTGCTCCTGCAACACTAGCAATAGCTATATGTGTATACATTTGATTGAGACATAAAATATCAAAATAAAGTGCACATCATATGTACAAAAAAGTATGTACGTCCTTACCTAGAGTCATTGAAATAAATGTGCTCCCAATAGGCACTGATTCAGATGATGATGATGCTTCAGCAGTAGCAGTACTCTCGCTGGCCACTTTTGATCCATTACTTCCGGTAGTAGGTGTAGCTTGTTGTTTGGGTGCACTTGCATCGGCTGTTGTTGATGATTTGCAACGAAAGGAAGGCTTCTTTTGAGTACATTTGTTTATACCACCATGAGATTGTACAGCTCGAGAGATGCCTGGATACAAGCGTGATGTAGCTATTCTAATGCTCATGATATTATATTGCTTATTGAACTTACTATTTGAACATCAACATCAACAAATCTACGGCTTTGCATGTTAGACCAAGCCGAGAATATCAACCTAGACATTGAGAGACGACGCGTGGAATATATCATTGAGGTCAAAGTCTATGATCGGTTGAACTCAACAATGACGATTGACCATCTATTTGTTCAAATCTAGTTTTGTTTGGTAGTTGTATTGTTTTAAAAGAGTCTCGTTTGCAACTATTATCATGTCAGATACACAGTTAGTCAGATGGGCAATATTGGGCACCGGCTCGATTGCATCCGATATGGTGCAAATATTAAAACAACTAAAAAATACACAAGTTATCGCCGTCGGTAGTAGATCAATTGAGGGTGCTAATCGATTTGGTAATAGATGGGGTATACCTCGTCAATATGGTTCATACGAGGAGGCAACGTCCGATAAAGATGTTGATGTAGTATATGTTGCCACGCCGTCATTACGTCATCCCGAAGATTGCTTATTAGCAATCAAACATAAAAAGGCAGTATTATGCGAGAAGAGTATGGCACCTGATGATATAATTGCAAGACAAGTACTTGATGCTGCCAAACAATCGAATTTACTATTCATTCATGGTGTATGGAGCCGGTTCTTCCCCGCGATGAAGATGGTACGAGAACTTATTGATAGTGGTGAGATTGGTGAAGTGAAAAGTGCACGAGCATCATTCTGTCAGTATGATGGAGCGGGGAGTTGTAGTACATTACTTGAAACGGGGATATATTGTGCACAATTCTTGCAATGGGCATTAGGAAGTAATGCTACGACAAATGGAGAGGATGGTACAGCTGAACCGGTAGTTCGTGGTGCCTGTCAAACAATACATGAGAGTGGTAATGACGAACATGTAACTGCAATTATTGAGTTTGCCGGGAAGAAGATTGGAACGTTTGAATGCTCACTTGGTCATTGTAGTGATCGTTCTGCTACTATTTATGGATCGGCGGGTGTAATTGATATCCCATTTCCATTCTGGTATGTATCTGTTTGTGTGCGTATCTCTTATCTTTTCTGTACATATCATATGCACAATCGCTCATCTTGTATACCAACTACATCACAATATATAGGTGCCCTACAAAAGTAAAAGTAACAAAGATGACAGGATTGGGTAGTCAACAATGGTCAGAGCCTGAATTACATGAATTTGAATTACCAAAGGATATAGTCGAACTAACAACCGAGGACGATGGCAAAGAAGTACCCGGTTTCAACTTTGTAAATAGTCAAGGATTGGCATATGAAGCAGCAGAGGTTAATCGATGCTTTAGGGAGGGACTTATTGAATCACCTGCTTTCTCTACACAGCAATGTATTGAGATACTTCGACTAATATCGGATATACGAAAGTTTGCGTTAGAGGAATAGAACTTCATGTGGTACTATTGCTAGGATATCATAACACTATAGATATCATTAAAGCTAGTCATGCTAGCTCACGTAAACATATCTCTACAGCTGGAAAGTTCATCCTTTAGTTTATTTATTCTGGAACATTATTCTTATTCTCAAAAGGACTTTTCACTAGTGAAAGTTTTGACAACAATAACAGAGATGAGCCCTTACTTTGCAATACTCAATTAGTATCGATATAATTAGAAGATAATAGAGTTGGTAGACCATATACACACCTTATAGATCAGCTTTTAACGCCCTATCGAATAGTAGTATCAAAACGGTAGCATCATTATTCACCCGCTACGAGGGAAAGATACCCCCTTCTACTTTCCAACTTTCTGACAAGAGACAACTCATATCAGCCTACTGCAATATCAATTAGTATCGATATAATAGAGTTGGTGGACCATAAATATACCAAATAGATCAGTTTTTGACTTCCTATCAAATAGTAGTACAATCTTCGAACAAAGCATATATACCTAACAATATGAGCAAAGATAATCAATCATCAGTAATATTAGCAGATAATTTCCCTTCTAAGACTTATCTTTTAATAACACACCTAACCGAAACTAATCCAGCAGTCGCTTCATTTTCATCAGATGGACTTTCAATTGAAATATACAATCAACATATATTTGCAACTGAATACTTACCACAATACTTTAAACATAATAATTATGGTAGCTTTGTTCGACAATTGAACTTATATGGCTTCACAAGTAGCAGACTTCCAAATCAGAATGATGTTGTAGTATGGAGACATGATAACTTCCAAAGAGGTAGGAAGGATTTAATTAAGGATATACAACGTGCCAAGAAAACAAAGAAGACTACTAGTACATCAAAAACAAATGGAAAACCGGCAGCAGCAGCAGTATATACTAATCGAACACCATCACCTCAAGCTGCGTACCTATCTGAATCATCTGATAATAACTTTGCCTCACCAAATGGAACTGTTACTAATGGTAATACTGGTAGGATTAGTATAGATCAGTCTTGGTTAGAATCACAATTCATGTATTTACATCAACAAAACAAGTATTTGGAAAGTAAGTTGGATAAGACTGAACAAAAGTTGGATTCATTACTTAATGTTGAAAGAAAGTTGGACACGTTGCTCAAGATTACATTGAGTGTATCGTCTGCTAGTAGTACTACGGAGGAGTTGCAATATGAACAGAATAATCTAGGCGATAAACGGCGTAAGATTAGCAGTGAAAGTAGTACGGCATATGCAGCTGCTCATGCACATCATCAACAATATGAACCGGCACCATATCATAATTTGAACAGTGTGAGTGGAGAAGAGAGCAAGTTGGATAATAATCTGAATCAAAAGATGCCACCCAATTATCATCATCAGAATGGCAATGAACAACAACATCATCAGAATAGCACTGCAAGTAATGACTCATACAAGCGATTCATTGATATAATGTTAAATGAAGATGGGTTAGAAGAAGAGGAGGGTAAAGAATCTCTAGCAAAAGAAGAAGAAACTGCACAACCACCGCCACAGGAAGCAACGACGACAGATGAGAATCACAATATATCAATGCAATCATTAGGACTTGACTCTTTAGATGATGAATTAATGCAAAGGATGGTTGATGCAGGTGACACTGGTATGGTTGATGCCGCTGACGCGTTTGATATACCGAATCCTGAAGATGATTTACAACAAGGACAAGATGGGTTTAGTGATAATAATGCTCAACAGAGTACAGAACATGCTATAACAAACTTAATGACAAATGCCAATGTCGACAAGACTTCAGGCCCGGAACCAACCCGTGCTATATCAAGTGGTAGGGTATCATCAGGTGTTGACATTGAAGAGGGCGGTGTACATGTAATCGAGGCAGGCGATAGTGAAGAAGGAGAAGCGGTTGTGGCACATGCCGAGCTTGTCGGTGGAGATAGTAGTAACCACGGAACAGCAGCAGCAATGGCAACACCACTGTCTATACTGCATGTACGAGATGGTGTTAGTAGGAAAAAGGTATTCTGCATGCTGGCATTATTAACAATTGCAATTGTTGGATGTGTTACTTGGCCTGTTGTTATTATGCAACGGAAGAATCGACAGAAGCAGAAGCAGGCCACCCAACGTCCATCGGGTGGTAAACCAGGAGGTGGTAAGAATCCATTTCGTCCCGGTGGCCCATTGGAAGATCTACGACCTAAGCCTAATGGTAAACCCTCACGACCTAATTTACAAAATATGAATAATACGGAGAAGCAAGAGTTCTTGAACGAGACGATTGAGACTCTGCAGAATCTTTCGGACAAGCTAGAGTCAAAAGAGGAACAGAAGGGAAGTGGTAGTAATAGCTCTGGCATTGTTGATGACGATGGATCAAGCTTGTTTGAACAGGCTGACCAAACGATACTTCAAGGCAGCTTGTCACAGAATAGTACAGAAGAATACTCGGAGGAACAACAAGAAGAAGATATAGACACCGCAACAGCAAACCAAGACTTGGAAGGAACCGATCCTGTAACTATTGGTTTAGAAGATGCCCCAGCTGCCCAAGTATCAAGAACATTTAATGTACTAACACCAAGCGAGGGAATCAGATCAAGTAATCTGTTTGATGATATTGATCCCTCATTCTCTATTACAATTGATGGAGGAGATGTATATTCTTGTTCACTGAAGACAAGCTAGGTATGTATAGATCGTTGTAATAATGCTCATTGTAGCTATTATATGTAAATTAATACGGTATGAAGTCCTGTTATTTCCCAACATGCATCTAATCTAGAATCTACCTTCAGCTTTAGTCCGTTGTTCACTCTTCATTTCATTGATAGAATCTTGATAGGCACGTAATGTAGCTGCGTATTCACCTTTTGTCACATGCCCGTCTTTGTATCCTTTTCCTACCATTTTTAACGATGAATCCATTCCACACCTTGCAGCCATCATGAAGTGTTTGTATGCTCGATCCATGTTGCCCACAGATGCTTCCATAGCACCGAGATTGTTCCTGGCTACTTCATGACCACCCACAGCTGCAATTGAGATGTGATGAAATGCCATTTGTAAAGCATTTTCTTCATCTTTCTTACTGCTGTATGTTGCCACTATCTCATCGGATAGATACATACATCCTATTGAATAATGTGCATTGATTGATCCGAGGGTTGTAGCTTGATTGTATAATTCAAATGCTTTGTCTTTGTCAATTGATAATCCCGACCCGCCTGTCGCATATTGATTTGCAAGCATATTGAAGGCCTCAGCATCACCAGCTTTCATTCGGAGCTCAGTTCTCTTTATATGGTCTTCGTTGGAAGTAGCTGCCTCTTTTCTGCAGAAGAGACAGCACGTCTTATCCTGCACTGCTGCCATGCACCCAGAACATACTCTTTTGCCGCAGCATGAATGGAATATACCATCGACTCCACCAATTCCCACAATTGAATGAGGCATTGGCAAGAAACAAATGGGACAATCTTCCTTCGGAGGAGGATCCTGAAATAGTAACCCGTCATCGGGGTTATTACTCATTGCCTTACGAAGAAACTCTTTCATACAACGTTTGTTTCTTGCACCAGCGGTGGCTTTTGTTCTTTGTTCACTCTCCATTTCATTTCTAGAATCTTGATATTCACGTAGTGTCTTCGCATACTCTTCCTTCGTTACATGCCCTTGTTTGTATCCTTCGCCCAATGCACGAATAGATGCATCATATCCGGCACTTGCCGCGATCATGCAGTGTTTCATTGCTCTGTATGTGTTGCCTACATCTTTCTCTATTTTGCCCAAATTGTGTCGAGCAAGTTCATGCCCATCAATAGCTGCAAGCTTCCAGTTATGAACAGCCAGCCCCAAATCCTTTTCGACACTTTTTCCATGGTAATATGTGCTAGCAATTTCACATCGGCAAGTAGTTGATATCCAACCACGGGCGTTGGATGATTCTTCAATCTCAATTGCCTGGTTCCACAATTCTAATGCCTTTTGCATATCATATTCCAGCCCCCACTCTCCTTTTGAATATGCGTAGCCAACCCTGTAGAAAGCGGCAGCATCTTTCAACTTCATTCGCTCCTTACACCGTTTGAAATACTCACTGTTTATTCCAGCATTTGGAAGTCTGCAAAACGGGCAGCATTCTTTCATATTACCCTTATACATTTCATCCTCCGCTGCCATAATACATCCTTCACACAACATCTTCCCACAGCATGGTTGATACGAAAACGTAACGCCACTAGCTGCACCTGAAACTGGCATTGGTAGGAAACATATGGGACAATCCTCTCTTAACGGAGTAGTATTCTCCCACAGCTTATCATCTTCATCATTTAATGTTGACATAAATTCCTCATTTTCATATAACAAAACCATTTGTCCTATAATACAGTATAACATTATCATTTCATCACGTTTAATAGTAAGGTTGATTCTTGATATACTATAATTGTCATCACCGGATAAAGCTTTAGCTACGAGTTGTCTACACTCCTTCTTATGCTTTGACCAATGTGACCGTTGGCAAAATGAATTGCAATAACTAACTTGATTACAACCTCCGCATTTCTTGAGACTATCACTAACGTTATTGCATGCCGCACATTTAGATACGGTATTATTATCATTACCGGTAGAAGAGTCCATTATTCTTCTAGTCCACTATTATACTAAACAGAACTAATCAGAATTACAGAGAATTACATCAACTTATTTTCAACAAATGAAGGTGGAGATGTAGTTGTTTTTTTGTGGTGATATTTAGATACCGATTAGCAGCTACTGCAAAACGCTAATAAATCTAAAGAACTACTCAACCTCTATGTTCATCTCTCTACCGTGCAGCCGTTGTCCTCTTCAGTTCAACACTACCCATCACAGCAACTTCAGATTTGTTGACTTGAGCCTTGATTGTTGTTGCTGCAAAAGATTACGATTTACGATTTACCATAAGCTTGTATCATCACATTATTACAAGTGTAGGCATTATTTTTCGTACCAATACGGTTTTTCATTAATTAATCACAAAACCAGCTATTGCAATAGCTGTCTCTGCTCCTCTAATATCGACCCTCGTATCGTCCCATACCCTTCTTATTATTGATATTATACCAATAGTATTACCCGTTGAATTTTTGTTTGGCAGGGCCACACTAAATATACATTAAACAACCACAAACACATCACATACATTTAACAACATAAAATACACAGACAATGGCATCAAGGTCTCATCAAGCCCAAGTTAAAAACCGTGCCCCGGCACCAATCCAAATCTCAGCAGAACAATTAATACGTGAATCATCCGAACGTCAACAAGCACACATACTCGACCCAATTGTTAAAATACATGACGCTGAAGAATATCAATCTCATTTACGTGACAGACGAAAACACTTTGAAGACAACATACGATATAGACGTGAACATATCGGTAATTGGGTAAAGTATGCAAGATTTGAGGAAGATAATCGTGAATTTGAACGTAGTCGTAGTGTCTTCGAACGTGCACTAGAAGTGGATGTGCGTAATCCAGAATTATGGTTACGATATGCTGAATTAGAAATGCGGAATGAATTTATTAATAGAGCACGGAATGTATTAGACCGTGCTGTACAATTGCTGCCCCGTGTGGACTTCTTGTGGTATAAGTATGTTTATATGGAAGAAATGGTAGGTGATATCCCCAAATGTCGGACAGTATTCGAAAGATGGATGGAATGGATGCCAGATGATAATGCATGGATGTCATATGCTAGATTTGAAGGACGAGGTGGACATTGGGAACAGGCGAAAGAAATTATGAAACGATATGCCAATACCTATCCTAGTGCACGATCATTTATGAGGTTTGCTAAATGGGCAGAATTTGAGGCGAAGGATATTGATTTAGCACGGACTGTGTTGGAAAGTTCATTAGTGGAGTTGGAACCTGAGGAAAGTCGTCAGGCACGTGTATTTGGACGATTTGCAGCGTTTGAGGAACGACAGGGAGAGTATGAACGTGCACGTGTTATATATAAACATGCCACTAAATTATTTAATTTGGGTCAAGAACCAAAGAAGCCTGCACCTGGTGCTGAAGAAGAAGAGGAAGTACCACAATGGGAACAAGATAAACGAAATGAATTATATCAGGCATATATTGCCTTTGAGAAGAAACGGGGTGATAAGGCGGGGATTGAAGATATTGTTATTACCGGACAACGTGCTGAGTATGAGAAGCGTGTTACTGCCGACCCTACCGATTATGACGCGTGGTTTGAGTATGCCAAGATGGAACAGGAGAATGAAATTAGTTCTGGTAATTCCAATGAGAATAAGGTACGGGAGGTATACGAACGAGCAATTGGTAATGTCCCACCCTCAATGGAAGATAAGCAACATTGGAGGAGGTACATATATCTATGGATTTATTATGCTCTGTATGAAGAGATGCAAAGGCATGATCTTGACCGTGCTTCCAAAATATATGATGCCTGTCTGGACTTGATCCCTCATGCCAAGTTTAGCTTTTCCAAAATATGGATTAATGCTGCCAAGTTACATATCCGACGTAAAGATTTAATAGCAGCACGGAAGTTATTGGGTAAGGCTATTGGATTGTGTGGTAAGGAACGGGTATTTACCGAGTATATTGCATTAGAATTAGCGTTGGGGGAGGTGGATAGATGCCGTTCACTGTACACCAATTACTTGAAAGCTATGCCTCATAATTGTCGGGCTTGGTCCAAGTATGCAGACTTGGAAAAGTCGGTGGGTGAGACGGATAGATGCCGTGCCATCTATGAGTTGGCAGTATCACAATCAGCGTTAGATATGCCCGAGATGTTATGGAAGAATTATATTGACTTTGAAATCGATGAGGGAGAAGGGGACAAGGCTCGTGCCTTATACGAACGTCTCTTAGAGAAGACGGGCCATGTCAAGGTGTGGATATCATATGCACAGTTTGAAGGGACCGAGGTTGGTAAGGGTGTTGACACGGCAAGAGATACCTTCAAGAGAGCACATGATCAAATGAAGGATGCCGGTATGAAGGAAGAAAGGGTATTACTCCTCGATGCATGGCGTGTTTTTGAAAAGACAAAGGGCGATGCTCAGAGCTTGGCCAAGGTGGATGGCATGTTACCCCGTCGTGTCAAGAGGAAACGTATGCAAACTGACGAAAGTGGGGCTGAACTTGGGTGGGAAGAATACTTTGATTATCACTTTCCAAATGATGAGGATGCAAATGCTGGGAATCTTAAGATATTGGAAATGGCTGCTAAGTGGAAGCAGGCACAGCAAGCACAAGAGGATAGTAGCTCATCATCTGAGGAAGAAGATAGTGATGATGAATAACTACAAGGTAAGCAGTTTACCTATATGTTCTATATCAGTTGGCCAAATTGCAAAATGTATCTCCGGCTATTATGTACGAATATTCCCCTTTTATTAGGGTTGAGTATAGTTCTTCTACTTTTTCGATAGAGTAGTCGGTCAACTTTTTGCCATATCAATGATGGAAGATCATTATAGTTGGATATCTTTTGCCTATTCCAATGGCACAGACGTCCTGGTTGATCTCCTACATCTCTGAAATTAAATTATTTGAATTGTTCATCATTAAACATATCACTAACATATCATCTCTTTCTCTATTTATCATATTATACAAGGTTGCTAACTGGGGGAAAGGAGATGCCCACAATATGGTCAATAGTTATGTAACATTAATTTAAGTCAACTATCAGTGAACAGACGATATCTTTTCCACTATAGTTTCCTCAATTCTATTCAAATATTGTAACTTGGCGACCTGATATTTGGCAGCATCTAAATCTATGGATTCTTCTTGGAATGATTTGGCAATTTCATTGCATAGTTCAGTTTGTTGTTTCTGACATGATAGTAGTAATGGTCTAAGTTCTTCATCGGTTGATGCATTATCTACTTCTTCCCTGGCTTCCATTATTTCCATTAGTAAGTTGTTATCTACTATTGACTTTTGGTTCATTGAGGAATTAGAGACTGATATGTTTAGAAGGCATAGAGGCATATCATGTGTGCATTTGTCATCACATATCTCAAACATATCTACTTACATTATCATCCTCTCCAATCGATGCACCATGAAGTTCTAATAAATGCAATGCCCTTGACAGTGGATCTGCAATAATATCATATGCACGTGTAACATTTGATGCTGTACTTGCTTTCGCCAACTTTTCTTCTTCGGAAGCCGATGCATGACGATCAGGATGATATTCTGTCATTAGTCTTTTATACTTTGATTTAAGTTCATCTGTTGATAAGGAGAATGATCTCTGTAGATGATAAATATGAATAATTTAGTGCAAGGATAGGGATTTTGCAGAACACAGAAGCAATTAGGAACAAGATATATACTCACATCAATACCCAAAATATGAAAATAGTCTAGAGTTGTTTTCGATGCATCATTGCTACCAAATCTTACAACACTACAACTTCTAATTATACCATTCGTTTCAAAACTACCGTATCGTTTAATACTACTACCAATAGATCTACATGTGATTCGGAACATGTTTAAGTTGGTTGTACTCTATTGGCTCGCGGAGAGTAAATCAGAGGAGGAGGAGGAGGATGTGTATCTTTCTTCAATAGATATTGCAATAATGGATCGACTCACGAGAAACAAACTATGAAGACCACTGGATCCCATCAACCTTATTGAAACCTATATTAGTTGAAGATTGTGCTACTTTGAATGATAGTGGCGACAAAGAGCATTACTAGTAGAGCTCGAGGAGGGGGGAGTGGGGGAGGTATCTTTATTTACGGACCAAAAAAAATGACGCTGTCGAAAAGCAGGAGTGTGATGGTGTATATTGATATAAACATACCTCTAACCACAGTCAAGAATTACTATTAATGTTATCATCATTAGCATCTCATGCCATACGGCCTAGTCGGCGGCGGTTTACTCAAGAGGCTAAGAAATGGAGCTCTATATTGTCATCGTCTACCAACCACCAAAATCAAACTCTCACAACATCATTGGCTTATCAATATCGATGGGCGACAGTAGCAAGCTTTAAGGACCTATCATATGCATATGGGAATAATAATCTTTTGGAGAATGTAGATTTCTCAATTGAAGCAGGGTCTAAGGTATGTATGTAGGTTGTTAAATGTCAAATATTATACCTTCTCTCACTTTTCTCTCATCATATACTCTGCTCTGCTATATATCATTCTTTATATCTATCATTAAAGGTTACTATAATGGGTCAGAACGGTTCCGGGGTGAGTCGATAGTGTCATCTATTGTTTGAGGATGCCTATATGGATGGTTCTGAAGTATATGCTCACATCTTATGTCTCTTCTTCGACCACAACACAACAACAAACACATAAAGAAAAGTACAATTATCAAACTTTTGAGTAAGAAACTATATCCCGATGAAGGACAAGTTATCATAGGTCCCGATGAGACAGTTGCTTGTGCTATGCAAACCATGCCACTAAACTGCAGAGATATGACAGTGAAAGAGTTCTTTACCCATCAACTCAATGATGAATCAATAATGGATCATGAAATTGAATCTAGAATGTTCAAGGCATTAAGAGAGGTAGTATTGGATGCTCCAGGAGATAGAATCGTTAAGTCCTTTAGTGGTGGACAACAGGCGAGGCTTTTGCTTGCCGCGGCATTGATACATAATCCATCGATTATATTATTGGATGAACCGACGAATAATCTAGACTTCGATGGATTGTATCATCTTCAAACACTTATACAAATGACGGATAAGACATGTGTGGTAATTAGCCACGATGAAGACTTTTTGAATAGCTTTACCGATTCTGTACTATACTTGGATATGTTTGCTAAGAAGGTTGAAACATACAATGGTGACTACTGGTTTGTCAAGTCGGAAATACAAAAAAAGATAAAGAAAGTTAATGCCATGAATGCCCAATTAAAGAAGAAGGCTCAAGAGAAGAAGGATCAGGCAAACAAGTTTGCAAACAAAGGTGGGAATCTGAGAAAAGTTGCAAAGACAATGAGAGGTGTGGAGAGGAAATGGAAGAGAAGATGGAGGACGTCCGAAGAGAGGATTATCAGTTAAGGAACTTCTCGTTTCCATTCTATGCCTCTTCTCCGAGTGGTAAGATTCTCAAAATTGGGCAAGTCAGTTCCTATGATAAACAAGCTAAGTTGTCTGAACCTGTAGAGCTCGGAAGGGGAGACAGAGTTCGAGTGATTGGGCCTAATGGGATAGGCAAGACAACATTCTTGGAGATGATCGTTAATGGAACTGCTCCTGGTGTAACAATGGATGAGAATGCTGACATAGGTTACTACAGACAAGACTTTTCAAATCTAGACTTCAATGCCAGCCCACTCCAATGCCTAGAGGATGCTTCAAACAACAACCATACGATGGAAGAGATTAGAAAGGTGGCTGGAACTTTCTTCCTCGGTAATCGGGTTATGAAACAGACAGTACATGAATTAAGCGAAGGACAGAAAGGATTGCTATCTCTGGCATGTCTTGTTCTTCAAGAGCCGACGGTTTTAATAATTGATGAGCCCACAAATCACATCAACTTTCGGCATCTTCCAGCCTTGGCTCATGCGGTCAATAGCTTCAAAGGACCAGTTTTAATAGTTTCTCATGATCAGCACTTTGTACAACAAGTCGGAGTTGACAAGACTATTGATATGGGTAAAATACTTAATGCATAATATAGCCATTACTCACTTATATCGTGACATACTCAGACTGAAACCATACTATTACTAGTAGTTCGTTCTTTATGATTTATGGAACACTCCTTTTATGGTATCCTATGGTATCCTTTTATCGTTTTTATTGACTTCCAAGTTTTCCCGCTTGCTTTTTGGTTTGGTTATCCTATGTCTGTACTAGCATTAATTATTGTTGGGACGATAATGGACTCTGTTACCGGAGATAATAGTTCTTTATCTACCTGTGCAGCGTGTGGCAATGCCGGTGATAATCTAAAGGCGTGCACATCATGTAAACAAGTAAAGTGTTGCAATCGAAATTGTCAGAAATTACATTGGCCTAAACACAAGAAGGAGTGTAAACAACTGGCTGCTAAATTACGTGCCGGAGATAATAAATCATCAGAGAGTATATCAGAGGGTATAAGTAGTATTAGTTTATCGGTTAGTATACCGGCGTCTGCCACCGCCGCAGATAAGAAAATGAGCACATCATATGAACAAAAGACGGTGCATGAGAAAAACATATCCGACAATGAACTGTTTCGAGATCCTCCACCAAAGGAAGATTGCCCTATTTGTATGCTACCTATGCCGTGCGCCTTAGGAGTGTGTGGAGTGGGTAAGACATATATGCCATGCTGTGGAAAGATTTTATGTAGTGGATGTGTTTTAGCAGCCCAAGGTGAAATTCATAAGGGAAAGATGAAAGATTGTTGTCCTTTTTGCAGAGTCCTTATCGGCAAAGAAGATTTGAAGAGAATGGAACAAAGAATGAAGTTATTGGATGCTGAAGCATTTTTCAATATGGCTGGCCTATTTGAAGATGGTCTTAAGGGTCTACCAAAGAACGAGAAGAAGGCGTTCGGATTGTATCTTCGAGGAGCAGAGCTTGGTTCATCCAGGGCTCATTACAATATTGCCCAAGCATATTTGAATGGTTACTTAGGTCTTGCTAAAAATATTGACAAAGCTGTATATCATTGGGAGCTTGCGGCAATGGGAGGACATGAAATGGCAAGGCATAATATTGGTTGTATAGAAGAAACCGATGGCAACATGGATAAGGCGATGAAACACTTCTTGATTTCAGCAAGGAGTGGATTGGATAAACCTTTGAAGGCGGTTGGACAAGGATACAAAGTAGGGTACGTGACAAAGGCTGAGTATACAAGTACATTACGTAAATATCAACACACTTTGGATGAGATGAAGAGTGAGCAAAGAACCAAAGCAGCCGCAAAGAACTGGTAATGAGTTGCTCCTCAGCACAACTCAGCTACTAAACTAACATTCCTTTTACATATCATCATTTACGAACTAATGACTGACAAACTACTCTGCAATTGTTGTGTATACCTTTCCAAGGCATTAACAATCTCCTCATCACCCAATTGTCGTTCCTTCTCTTCCCTATCAATCATACCCTTCAATTCATCCATCTCAGTCTGTAACTTTGATTGTAATTCTTGCTCATTCTGTGTCCGTTGTCTTTCATTCTCTTCGATCCGACTTTGCAATCCATATACAATATTTTGTCGTTCATTCGTTTCCTTTTCAATAGCACCAAATATTGTTGAAGAGTTATCCTCCATTTGTTTTAATATGCGTCCTTCTCTATTCAATCTGTCGGTACGTTCCTCTGATAGCTCTCTTTGAAAGGTATTCAACATATCTTTTAGCTCTTTTCCTCTCGCATCCATATCTTTGGGTACCGATTCCTTCTCTACTTCAAATCGATTAGTTAGTTCCTCAACCTTTTGTTGTACTGATACCAATCGTTCTTCCATTCGCAGACTACGTTCATTTAATATACGTTCAAAGCTACGTTCCATATCTTGTATCTTTTGTGTACAAGACTTTTGTACGGCATGTGTAGATTGAATACGTCGTTGTGTTTCCATTGTTAAGGCCCGTTCGGCGGCTGTTAGTTGGATTGTAACTTGTGCTAATGAATGTTCTTCCTTTTCTTTCCTCAACTGCATATCATAATATATTGTGTTGTGTAAATTGAAAGGATTGAAGGTGTACCAAGTATGAGATGAGATATACACAATTGAAAACATTAGACGGTATACCCAAATAAAACCGAGAGATTAGTATGAATTGCAACACAACATAGAGAAAACATAATGAATATAACATAAAACACCAATATAATAGTATCAGCACTAACCTTTGACCTTTCCTTCATCATTGATTCAAAGCTGCCGGCAAGAACCATTGAGTTTAGTTTTTGTTTATTTGGAGATGGAGATGCGCGTTGTAACGATTTAGAAGATGAAAGGTGGTAAACATAATGCATGTTAGTAGGTACATGTGAGCAAAGGCAATCAAATAAAGGCAAACTCAGATCATATGAAGTACAAATATCGAGACTACATTTTAAACACACGAATTCACACAATAAACCAATACTAACGCGGACTTTCCTGCCATCACCAAGTACCATTGAGTTTAATTTTTGTTTGTTTGGAGATGGCATAATGATTTCAGAGTTGTTGCTACTGCCGCCGACGGCGTCGTTTTCTGATTGCTGTGCATCTTCACTCATACTGTTTAGATATTTAAGATATGATTAGTGACGTATTGCTATACCGATATATATACATTGCTCTACTATCCCCTACTATAACTTATTGCGCGCAACCACAAACAGAGGTATCTTCCCAAATTTCTATACTCTCATAATTTTTTCAAGTTGTTATCTCTTCCTCTCTAGGTTGCTATTGCCTCGTTTGCTTTTGTATTGTTTGTATCTGTATAATCAATCTACTTCGCATCAACAATGGGAAACGCACCATCAATAGCCGAACTACCACCAGAATGGTCCGACATATTACCAAACATAACAACCGAGGACATATTACAATCGTCACGGAAGAATTGCAAAGTTGTTAATGAAAACGATAGTTATACAGTAGTATATCTTAACAATGATATATTTGATTTAGACGATGATAATCATGTCCCATTAGCACTGGCAATATTACGTTCGTATCCACATCTAAAGGATATACGATTTAAATTAGTACCAGGACGATTGTCAGAAGAACGATATTGGGCTGTTCTCTTTGGTGTATTGCACAATGGTGGTATTGATAATATGGATGAATTAGTTGGTAATATTGATGATGATTATTCCACAGGTGATGAACAGGCATCACCTCAATCTCCAATTGTTCAGAATGGAAAGGGAAAGAAAAAGTATGGCGAACGTGCAATGCCAATTGCAAAGCTTGGTAAGTATTTTGTTGTTTATATGCATATGATATGCTGGTTACATATTGTACTATCTAGCGCATCTTCTAAAATACACTATTCTCTTCTCCTTGTTGTTAACTGAAGAACGGACATACTATGATGATACCAACGGCACATCAAATGCAGATGAAACAACAAATGCAAACAATCAATTCCTTGTGGAAGAAATATCAGCACAACAAGCACATATTGATCGACTACAAAAGAGTTTACGAGAGGCTAATCACAAATCTAGAAAGTTGGCATTAGAATTACATAAGGAACGTAAGAAGAGACAAGAGGAAGGATGTAGTAATGATAACAACAACTCAGATAGTAATATGGGCGGTACCTGCCCAAGATGCAACTCATCATTATCAGGCAGTAATGAACCACAACACAAAGGAGAATGGGAGGTACATCCAGATTGTAAAGAGTTTATGAAACTAGAAGATCATTTAAAGGATAATTTACGAAATGAAAAGCAAAAGAGACTCAATGAAGTTCGTTCTCAAATGAAGTTTATACTGGATACTGATGACATTGAAGATAGTTATGGAAAGTGGAGTTGCTGTGGTCAAGAAGAGTATAAGGCAGAATGTACAAAGTAGAATTGTATCAATGACTAAACTTAAAGTCATAGATTGGAAAGTATTCGTATCTTATAAATGAGCAGTCGTTATTTCTTCCTAGACAGAGTCCTTTGCTTCTCTGCCGCAACAACAATCTTACTTGAATCAACCAATAAACCTTTACGACTACGTACCATACGTATATATTTGAGTGCATGATTATCCAATCCAGTTGATGCGTCACCAGTTGATAAGTTTTGACCGTAATCTTCTCGTTCTTCTTCTGTAGTTGGAATCCAAAATGGATCCTCATCCAATACCTCCCAATGAGAGAAGACTAGCTCCGGTGCAGTTACTTCACCACTTGACTTCTTCATTAGTTCTGGAGCCAAGCCAAACGACTCGGCCTGTGGTATTGTGGCAGTAACTTGAATGAGATCTGTACCGTCCACCATGGCATCTGTTACAACCTTGCCCCTTCTTCTTGATAAGACTGCATGAAGAGATCCTAATCCAGACATTGAGGAGTGTAGAGTGAGTTTAAGATGACCTTCTAATAGACGTGCTGGTCGTGTCAAGAGTGCACATCTAACTCCCGATCTTAAAGCAGCCACGACCATACCACCCGATAAGACCTTTGCAACTTTGCAATTATTTGTTTCACTGGGTGTTACTGCAATCTCCACAGCCTCGAGAATAACTGCAACACCTCGGACTGGTTCCTCACACAGTACCCCCTGGCGTGTCGCCATTTGAAATCCAGCTAATGCTGATCCTCTCATATCCTGTCTCCATTTTTGTAAAGCTACAGTATCGGCATCTGATGAGGTATGATCTGATTTAGTATCAACAAGTCCTTCTCGTAGAAACTGCTGTGTAGCTTGGTATTCTTCAAAGCCTGGAGGCAAGTCAGAAGCCTCTTCTTCATTATCCGTCTTGCTATTGTCCTTTTGTGGCACGTATACTTCTCCATTGATTGATTGGACTGCCTTGACAGAGTACCCTTTTGATAGTGCAGCTGATTCCAATAAGGCATTGCCATTACTATCAATCTCATCCAGTGAATTCAAGAGCACTTCTAAAACTTTGGAGGGCGTCATACTACTGGTTTCATCATTACAACATCTTAGTGCCTTCCCAACTATAAGCAAGTCATCCTCACTACCTTCCACAAGTTTCTTACTCTGAAGACATTCATAGACTGATCGAGGAAGCGGAATAGCTCTAATAGATATAGCTGCACCTCGGCCTGATAGGATTGTCCTACATCGACCTCTATTGGCAAATCCTAGTCCTTCCTCGTCACAGTATGGTGGGATAGTAGCCTGTCGTAACGGTGGACTCTTGTCATCCAAAAATGTATCAAAATCTCCCTCATTATTAAACCAATCTGTAGTTTCACAGAATGATGTAATGGGATCTGAGATTCTAAGCTTTATATTGTTTTCACAGTAGACTGTCTCGAGGTCGAGTATTGACTGCTCTAGATGAATCTCTCCTAGGCATGCTAGTATCCTTTCTCCCTTGGCTGTGGCGGTAACTTCTACTGATGAATCAGCTAGTGATAGCTTTAATAGTCCCCTCTCCAGTGTCTCAGTGTCGGATGCCGAGACTGGTTCAACATTCACCTTGACTAATGGTTGTAATCCAAAGTCAAATCCACGCAATGGCATACAATCCCTACGATCACATAGCGTGACAGTCTTCAATTGCAATCCTTCAAGGTTATATATAGCACAGATATGCCCAGCGGGCACTGAGTTGACACGTACGAATGATGATCCCATTAACAGATAGCATCGTATACGTTGCTTTGGTATATTGCTACTGTTTCCATTCTTATATCGAGGACCAAACATGTAATATTCAACATCTTCAGTACGTAAATTACCACTCAATACACGTGCTATACCCATGATCATATTGGAAGTTGATGGATCAGCATCGGATGGTAATGGTGGTAAATCCGAATCAGTTACCGATGATCGATTGGTCGATGTGAATTTACAAACGTGTGCGACTGTTGGTACATCTTCAGATGGATTACATTGACGTACTGCCTCTTGAATAGTTTTAAACTCTTGTATCGTTTGTACTGTATCAGTAGTATTGCGAAGATTCTGAAGTGCCAATGCCCTTGTACGATAGTTCAATGTTGCCTCAGCTGGAGAAGGACCAGTTTCACAAACTGCATCCAATATAGCATCACTTAGTGGACGATATCTTCTCAAAACTGCTGTTACTATACTTGATTCAGAACCAGCACCAATTCGTGATAGTATATTCTGTAATTCTTGTGCAGTTTGGGGTACTGCTCTATCATTACTGTTGTTATTTTCCTGAGGAGAAATGATGGATGGTGATGTACCTCCTACTTGCAACGCTGAGATGACACGCTCCATACCTTGACTTGTTGCTTCAATCTTGACATTTTCCGACTTTTTAGTTGGGCTAGTTCCATTTGTCATACCGTCTGTTGTATAGAGTTCACTCTTCATCCCAACAGACATTGCAGCTTCAGAAACACCCTCATATATCTCCCACAACGGCTCTAAAGCATACTTTGCAAACATACATTCATCACTACTACTTGACTGTTTCCATTTCAATACCTTACCAGACTCAACATTGTACTTATAATCACCAAATAAGTATTGACGTAAGATTGGTGGTTTTAAATTTGATATAGTTTTTGATTTAAAGAGTGATCGTGATAATGTGGGAATTGTGAAACCCCATCCGTGTATTGCTGATGTGAATACTACATTTCCTTTGATTGGGTCAAAGTTCCATGCTTCATTTTCTTCTACTGTATTACTGCTCTTGCTATTTGACTCTTTTCCATCCTTCTTTTCATCTCCATTCGTACTATTAGTATTATCATGATTAGTAGCAACTGCAGCAGAATTTAACATACTAGCACAAACAGCATTCATACTTTCAACCAATTCTCGAATACGAACATATGCCTCATTAACATCTAATCCCATTTCCATACATAGTCGATCAACCTTATTAATAACTAATATGGGTACCAATTGATGAATGTATGCCTCTCGAACTAAGGAATGTGTACGTGCACATAGACCTTCGACTGCGTCTACTACTAATATTGCTGAATCACATAGGAGTAAGGAGGAAGTGACCTCTGCTGAAAAGTCAACGTGTCCTGGTGAATCTATTAAATGTATTACCATATCTCTAGCTTCATTATTCTGTTTATTTTTTGGCGGTACATATAAATGTTTCAATCCAATAGCCGAACTTTTCATAGTAATTCCTCGTCGTTGTTCTTCGGAATTGGAATCTAAATATCGCAATTGACCGGCTAGACGTTCCGATATTATACCATTGGATTCAATTAAGTTGTCTGCTAGGGTGGTTTTGCCGTGATCTACGTGTGCTATTATTGTTACGAGACGTGTTGATGATGGCGATGGTAACATCCTTTGCTTTGCTTTGTTATGAGAGTGCGTAATGTAATGATTTATGATTGTGATGTTTTGTTGGGGTATCTATTATTGTTATCGTTGCCAACCGCCGACTATCCTACAAATACAGCAAACTAAAAACAATATAGGATATCTAGGACTCTAATCGAGTTTATCAATACCAATAAGTATCGTATATAATCAGCGCCAACGCAATAAGATAATAGTTTTGCGTGTGATGAGAATAATCCACGTGTAAGAAGAAGAAAGAGAAAAAATCCTTATCCTAATTAATACCTCTTAGTGTTGCATTAGTTGAGGAGTGTTGTACTACCTGATACAAAAGGAAGTACGACGATGAGCTCGTTAGATGATACGATAGCGTGTGTAGTATGCGGCGGCGGTGGCAGTGACGGTGGCGATAAGGAAGTATCAGCGAGCACAAAAAAGTGCACATCTTGTGTCCAAAAAAATGATCATTGCAATAAAGTTGATAAAGAATCTAATAATAATGTCGGCGGTTCTGTTGATGCCATATCAGATACTTTCGGAAGGGAGGCAGATATATCTTCCATATGTGCCGCATGTGGTAAGAGTGGGGATCATCTCAAGGCATGTACGGCATGCAGACTAGTGAAGTATTGTAATCGAGATTGTCAAATTTCACATCGATCGAAACACAAGAAGGAATGTAGAAAACGTGCGGCTGAATTACAACGTGCTAGAGATGATAATACATCGGATAAATTATTCCAAGATCCTCCTCCAAAAGAAGACTGCCCAATTTGCTTTCTTCCAATACCATTCGCCATGGGACCATCAATAGGTGGAATGAGAACATCATACATGGCATGTTGTGGGAAGACACTCTGTTGTGGTTGTGTTGTGGCGTCAAAGAATCAAATTAAGAAAGGGAAGATGAAAGATTGCTGCGTCTATTGTAGAGTACCACTGCCTAAATCAGAAGAAGAGGTAGTTAAGAGATTGAGGAGGAGGATGGAGTTGAATGATCCCGACGCATTTTATGGTCTAGGTTGTGAATATCGAGATGGTGATTTAGGATTGCCACAGGATATGAGCAAAGCTTTGGAATTGTGGAATAGGGCTGCTGAGCTTGGATCGATCTCAGCACATCATGCACTTGGTGTTGCATATGATAATTGTGATAGGGTTGAGGTAGATAATAAAAAAGTAATCCACCACTGGAAGATTGCCGCAATTGGAGGGCATGAAATGGCAAGGTATCAACTTGGTGGAATTGAATACAATGATGGGAACATGAGTCTTGCAATGAAACACTGGATGATTGGAGCAAGGAGTGGGGAAGGTAACTCTTTGAAGATGGTCGGGGAAGGATTTAAAACAGGTTATGTCACAAAAGATGAATATGCCAAGACATTGCGTGAATATCAAATATCTTTAGATGATATGAAGAGTGACCAGAGAACCAGAGCTGCCAATGAGCTGTCAGGACAGACAATATATAATTAGTAAACGCTATGACGAAAAGTGGCTATGGTATATGGTATAGAACTCTACAAATTTTTAGTATAGCTCTAGGTATATGGTTGAATTGCAAGTTGACTGTTCATAAGTATATCTGGAATCTCCCACACAAAATACGTTGCAAGACACTAATTCCAATCTCTTCACTCGAAAGGAACAAACAACACAAACATAACGTATGATTCTCTGAAGATTGGGGGACAAACAGCCCCCCAACTTCATATTGTATATTCCAAGGTAAACATTAAGTAAATTATGAGGTAGCTACCTTGCAAAGTTGAAAAGCTCTGCCCCTCAATCTCATCACAATTTTTCACTAAGACTTTTTCACCATGACGCTGAGCCCCCTATCTTCTACTACGCTAGCTCAATAGCAACAATGGTCAGTATAATATCAACACAGGATCATAATCCAGACCTATCCTCCTACAATATTTGCAAATGTGAATACTACCACTAGCGTAGTTACTACGATATCGATGCTAACATCAGCCGATCAAGAAAAATGATAGATGACGATGCATCGAGCGGCCGGCTTCATTTGTGAAGCCAATATGATATACAATACTCAACTGCGCGATAACCCTTAACAGTTATGTATTATAGAATTGTCAGATGATCGTATCATACCTCCTATACTCGAGATAAAGCTGCATTGATGGCATACGCTACCTCCGTAAATTTGCGAAAAAATGTGGTGGTAGAAGAACAACTCTACATGGAGCAATACGGGTAGAATAAGTATGGTGATGTACATCAATTAACAATAGATATATGAGAATGTATTCTGCTGCATATCTGGTATGGTTTGGCCGTGTGGGGATATTGAGAGGATCCGATACTGTTTGATGTACAAAATGCACACATGATATGCACAAAATGTTATGTTGTATCATCCTGGTATCAAATGACGATAGGGGTGGTTGGAGTAGTACTATTGAGGTACTAGAAGACTGCATGTATCGAATTATAGCCCAACTCAATGGTTATTGGATTGCAATATGCTCGTAAGATACAAACAGCAACATATGCCTAGAAAATGCATGAAAACATCAC
>Ga0214481_100060_pt1 | contig 44867 bp, 25 predicted proteins | sample M1_20Mar14CPVII9_4_FD_165057 | JGI IMG/M metagenome (GOLD analysis project Ga0214481, IMG submission 165057) | Marine eukaryotic communities from Monterey Bay, California, United States - M1_20Mar14CPVII9sort6BwellG10 | ecosystem: Environmental > Aquatic > Marine > Unclassified | place: USA...
GTGGAGCACCCAAGTCATACATCTAGAGTTATGTTCCCAGATGTTTGAGAGGTATCAAGTGATACTGCCGTAACATCATTAGCTATCCTTCTCAACAGTCAACACTACTATTATCTTTAGATGCAACTGGGAAGAGCTAGCACTAGAGACAATGAAACGACTATCCATTGCTGGCCCAATCTTTTGTGGAAGTGAAGAGGAACGAGACAAAGCTAGAAAAGAGTGGCAAGAGCTAATGGAAGATACCATGAGAAGGATAGCTAATGATGTTACGGCAGTATCACTTGATACCTCTCAAACATCTGGGAACATAACTCTAGATGTATGACTTGGGTGCTCCACTAACTACTAGATGGAGATTATAAGTCTAGAGTTGAAAAGAATATTACATATCGGGTATGCTAGTAGGCCGTGGGAGAAGAACAGCCAAGCTAGCAAGTATGTAAAATGTCTGAGTAAGAGTCAGGTACTGTCCACTTGGGGCATTCGCCTCCAGAGACTTGGAGGGGTATCAAAAGAGTATCAAATCAAGCTCAACTCCGAATCATTTGCATATATGTACATAAGGAATCTGATATGATGTTCTAGAGGTATGAAAGTAATGATCACGTGATAAAATAGAAGTGATTTTATGTACAAAGTGAATCTCAGGGTTGTTCATGTTTGTTTTGCCTTCCAAAAGCAAAACTTAATTGTCAATACACACCGAGATGTTGTTGTTTCCATACTAGAAAGATGCCAGCCAGTAGAAGAACTTTCTTATTCCCAACCAGTAGCTTGGCAATACATGCTTCCAAACTGCTGGTGCCTGCTTCTATAATGAGATAAACTGATTCCAACTAAGTCAGAAGAAGAGCTTCATTGGTACTTCCTTCTTCCGCGAATGGTGATCCACACTATCAGCCCAAAAATATTACCTCCAAGATGGGCACCATAACCTATGTTATCATCTCTATCTCTACCAAAGATTTGTTTATCAACCAAAGGAATGAGTTCGGACAAAATCAAAATACCGGCTAATACATTACCCAATAATCCCAAGTTATACCTTCCATGAGTATAAGTAAGAATGAATAGCATCGATAGTGCAGATGTTGCACCCGAGGCCCCAAGGCCTGATACTAGACTACGGTGAAAAAGCCGATGTGATAAACGTTGATATAATCGGATAATATACCCATTTATTCCAGTCTTGTCGCATAGCTTTAACTTTTTTGGTAACCAGCGGTACAACACATCATTAAAGAATGTAGAGAAGTATATAGACCCAATGTAAAAGTAAAAGAATGACCGGTATGTTCCCAAATACTGGAGAACCAATGGAGCATATAAAGATAATGATAACATGTTTGCAAGGAGGTGATCCCCAATTCGATGTGAAAATGCATGAGATAAAACGGTATGTGGATGCTGACTTCTTCTAATAGTTGTAGGATCGCAAATACATGTAAAATGTTTCCAAATCAATGACTTATCGATTCCACTAAACCTCCATAACAGGTACACTTGAACATTCAATGTTACAAGTAAAATTGTTGGGAGATGTGTGTTTTTCCATGAACCACGCAGCTTGATTATTCTTTTTAGATGGTCAATGTGACTGTCCGAAAGGAATATTGACAGCCGTGTTAGTAATTCAGATGCCGATACCATGTATACAATATGAAGGAATGTATTGCGTATGCGTATTTCTAAATCGATTGGTTCGTTCTTTGCCTCCTTTTCAATCAATATTGTTTGTTGTTTTGATGATGAAGATATAAAAGCAGGTTTGTGAACTTTTCTCTGGTATGACGGTTGTTGAATTGGAGATTTGGGAACTAGGCTCTTCTCTAATTTCATCTGATGTTGATCATTCATCAATCTTCCTTTATAACTCTCTCCAGTAACAGATATAAATATCGTTAAGAGGAAACATAATATGATAGCCATTTTCCAATACATTATTACAACCTCATTCCCCTCGAGGATATGTCAATATTTCTACCACATATAATGTGCTACTTTGAGATTATATTACCAGCTGAAAGTACAATACTTCCCGCAAACTTATGGCAATATCAACCACCACTCCGCCATGCTCTCTCACCTAAAAATGTAAAATGATCAACCAGGTCTCTCGACTAAAATTATATACGTTTATCGCTAAAAAACAGATTTTGGCTTCAACTCCATCATCCATCTCATTATCTCATCAAATCTTCCTCACTCTCCTGTTGCGGCGCGCGCTATTAACTCTATTGTTTATTTTGTACTTTAGTATTCTCGGTATAAAATGGTTAAACGGCGGCTAACTGCGATGGCTGTGCATATAACTTTGGCAACCACATCAATATTTGCCTTTTCTACACCTCAAACATCAATGCATCAAAATTATGATGTGTTACATCGACCATATGATATAAGCTGTAAAGCTACTATACCCCGTAGTACCGAATCCTCATCATCAACCATAGAAACAGCAACAACTCCGCCAAATGGTAGTGAAAAACGTAATTCTAAACTACGTCAATTAAAGGATCGAATGTGGGTACGTGAGGCACTTGAGGATATAACAGCTGCCGAATTTGCAAGTAGTCTTTCATTCGAAGATTCTACACCCGAAAGTAATAGCGGCGGTGCTGATAGTAGCAGTACTCCATTATTTAAAAGAGAGGAAAAGAAGAAGAAGAAACGTGCCGTAGATTTTGATAACGTATTGAACAAGTTAGATGAGAGAATTGAGGAAATGTGTGTAGTAACAAGTGAGGATATTGCAGCTGAAAATGGTCAGAAATGTTTCGTACTATATAGGGCAGTAAAGGGTGAAGAAGATGGTGATGATGATATTGTTATGGAAAATATGTGTTACACATTATCAGACGATGTTGGTATGGGTAGTGTGGTGTATACCTCTGAGCAACGTGAGGCGTTATTAAATCAATTAATTGGTACACGTGAAAGACTTGTGAAGCGGAAGGAAGGACGACGGGATGGATTAGGGAATGATGATAATGATGATAAGATTGAGGATATTGATGATATTCGGTCTCAGTTGCAAACTGATGATATTCCCGAGGGTGAGAAGAGTACAAATGGTTCTTCTTCTGACAGTAGTAAGGGAAAAGCTACCTTTGACCCTAGTTTATATGTTCGGGAAGATGGTACGGTAGATTGGGACGGTGCCCTTCAAGATCGTGAGGCTTTGAAAAAGTTTGGTAGTGTGGTATGGTCCAGAATTAATGGACAAGAGCCAGCAGATAACGATGATGAAGCTGAGGTACCATCCGATGCTCACACACCATCCAAGGCGGTTACTGCAAAGATTGCAGAAACAGAAGCTATACGAGAGAAACGGGATCAACTCGATGCACTTGTCAGTGAATTGTATGAAATGGAAATGGAGCATAGAAAGTTGCTCAATTCAGCAATTAGTGAAGGACAGGCAGTAGCAAATGTTAATCTCGCCGCAATCCCTGCCTCGCTCCGTCAACGTATTAGGAAATCATCTGATGAGCTTGACAATAAAAATGCACAAGTTACATTCCAAAATCTAGACTATGAACTAGAGAGAATCTTTACATATTTGGAAGGTGAGCTGGGTAATACAGCCGCAAAGGGATATATTCCCTTGCAAGATAGATTAAATGTGGCTGAGTTTGGCCTATTGGAATCACAGCTTGACAATTTCCATCATCAGATTGAATTAAGTGAGACATTAGATAGTGATGTGTTGTCAGTGGTGGCAGATCAAGTTGTGGACTTTAAAAGACGACTTGGTATTGATTATTATGTAACAGGGTTGACTTGGGATTCGGAGGCTATTCAAGTTTGGCTCGGAGATATTTGGGTCAAGACTAAGGATGGTTTCGCATTCTATGTCAAGGGAACACAACTATTTATTGATGATGTCGTCTTTTGTTCAAGTTTAATACTCCGTGCATTGCAGGGATATACATTGAAGCCAAGAGAAGTACGAACATTGCGGTAAGTTTACTCGTTTTGGGGTTTATCTTTAAGCCTGCCAAATCAAGCTCATGTATATATCTGATGTATTCCCTTTCAGACGAACGTTCAAAGATACAATCACATTCATACCGGTGGTGATAATTCTTCTTATTCCTCTATCACCGATTGGACATGTTATAGTGTTTGGGGCTATACAGAGAGTATTTCCTGACTTCTTTCCCAGTTGTTTTACAGAGAGAAGACAGAACTTGCTAGAGCTTTATGAATCAACAGAGTATTCAGCAGTAGTTATCAATGAGACTTGGCAGCAAAAACTCATCAGGATATCACAGGCACTCAGGGTTCTTGTGATCAAGTCATTAACTAAATTATACACCTCTCTCGGTGGAGAACCTGACCCTAAAGAGGGTGAGGAGAATGATAGTGAAAAGTCGTGACCTCAGGATTATAAGTAGTGTGGTTATTAAAGTGTAGCTAATAATTTAAATGTGCTAATAAACATCCAAATAAGAGTCATATCTATGTCTTACTCATGCCTCATATACAACCGAATGTAGCTTGGCACAAAATTGTGCAATAATAGAAGCCATCAGTATGATGGTGAGGGTAACGGGCCCCACAACATCAATATATGGCCCAGGCTCACGATGATTAATCAAATGTGTTCTTCTTAGATATTGCCATAGTGCATAAAAGATGTATGCAACCGAGACTGGTAACAAAATAATACCATATAACTGATTCACAATACTGTCGTCTCTTCCATAAGCAACTATAGTCATTGATGCAGCTGCCAAAATCAATACAACATGCAACCAAGCTAAAAACGTCCTTTCATTTGCAAAATGTACCTTTGGTTCTACCTTAATCGGTACCTTCCGTGGTATTAGAAGTGTACCAATAGCTCCTGTATCAATTTCTGCATTATCCTTACTTGTCTTTTCAGGTGAAAAACTTGCTGGTTTACTTTTCCAACTATCGGCTACAATATAATCTAACCATCCACCACCGACTGATGGTGCTTTCATTCTATGTCCTTTTCCTCCGGTAGGAGTTTTGTTACTACTATTACCAAAACCAATAATAGATCGTGGAAGGAACTCGGCAGAAGAGGTTCCTTTTGGCATGTTATCAACTTCTTCTGCATCGACTGCATCGAATGATAATTCACCCATTATTGATGATGGCTTTCTTTTATGTACTCCATCGAGAAAGTATGCCGTGGGTGTTTTGCCCGAGACGAGAGGTGTTTTCTCAGATGTCATTTTGACCAACCATGCAGCGCGTCGCTTATTTACTGATATGTAACTGCAATACCAATATATTTATTTAGAGGTATACTCTGATACTATCTAATCGATTGGATATTATCAAGTAGGTACCTATCTGATACTAATCGATATATAATATATTTCGATATAAGTAACTTAAATATCAAGTTTGTGCCTCAGATTTTCAATAAGGACTGAGGATACCAAGAAGTGTATCTTTTTGAATGAGTTTGAAGACTACCTACCGACAATTAACACCCACCAATAGAAAGATCGTTATTTAGTGATATATCTACTGCAATATCAATATATTTAGAGGGGTACTTTGATACTTAATCGACCATCAATGACCTTGATAACCTTTGCCGTCTGAAAAGATTCAGCTCACAGTATCACACCAATTGAAAAGAAGATCTAAAATTAATACCGTGATGAGTATGTTATTGGTTATTTATATATTATATATGCTTTAATATAGTATACTACCATATGATATGTAAAGTGTTTCACTTATTGAGAGACCTCGATACCAAACAACTAACGAAAAATCGACTCTCATAAAATTTTGAACCTCTATCTATGGCCGGCCGAGCGCGATAATAAACAATGGACATCATCCCTGTTGAGGCATTGAATCCACATACATTACGTCAAGTTAGAGTATATAAATACCAGATATTAACCTCTGATGAATACGATGAGTATGATCTTATTTTAAACAACTCAGATACATTTATTAATTTTTTAGACGAGGGTGGAGGGTATTATCGAGACGGAAAAGTGTATCGATACTTATATAATTATGAAGGTATACCAAGAAAGACAGTTGCTGAATTAGTTGCATCAGTAGTCAAAGGTTATCAAGGAGTTTAATAGTTATAAATCAAATATGATATCTTCAAAGCCGAGTATTAGACATGGACTCTCCCAACCAAGAAGTGCTGGGAAGAGATCCATTGCAAAGTATATACTTTGGGGTATAATGATAATGGTAGTTGCTCTCATCGTTATACAATTCTGGTCTCTATACAATTATGTCAACAAGTCAGATAGAAATGACAACAACTTCAAGATACAACAGCAGCAACACAAAATAGCCATTGCAAAGACAAATTCACAAACACCAAAACTAATAGATTGGACAATGTGGTCAAAAGAAGAAGCATACTTTCGGGATTGTGAACTACATTACAAGGGTAACGATACATGGGGTGAAGCACATGCTCCATATGTAGATAAGGTTCAGGCAAAGAATATAATCAAGAGAATGAATATACCACAACTAAAGATTGTACCAACATTGGCAGTGTTAAATAAACAGAATATAACAAAGTACACACTTGACTTTATGAGAAGCATTGAACAACCGTACATTATCAAATCAGCACATGTCAGTGGTGGTGTTGCAAGAGTATTCGATAACAAATATCACTGTTTCAAGTATTGTGAGAATCAAACACTCATGCCTCTTGGCCAGGATGCATTCGTAGAATCAAAGAAACAATGGGAATTGGATCTTGCCCTTGAATATTCTACTATGGGTGGAGAGCGTCAATATAAATACATACCAAAGACTATTATTATAGAAGAGGATATCATATCAAGTGGAAAGACTAATACAGATGTTACATTCTGGTGGGTTGCCAATTCTCATCCCGTATTCGTTTCCGACCAGTGCGAACAGCCAAAAGGTAACATGCAAGGTTTTCAAATGAAGAGGGTGTTTGTGGGCACGGATCATAGAAGACTGCCAATTGTATTTAATAGAGGCGTCTGTGATCAGCCATCTCCCAAACCCAAGAGTTGGGAGACGCAACTGGAGGTTGTCCAACAATTAGGGAAAGAGTTTCCAAACGAGGTTGTTAGAATAGACCTGTATGGTGGTGGATCAGAAGTATATTTCTCGGAATTTACATTTACAACTGCAGGTTGCTGGAGGAAATTCACACCGATGCTCACTGATGGTATACTGTATGGTCTAATGAAAAATAAGATACCACCAGAAACAGTTACCCCAGAGAGTTTAGAGGCAACACTAAGTGACAAGTCATGGGTATTAGTATCACTGGATAAGACAACAAATACTGTCTTCGTAAATGAATATCCATCCCCAGTTGATCTCTGCCAGACATTTAACATTGAGGATACTAAAAAGAATAAGGACTTTAACGAGATGATATTCAGCTCGTGTATACAAAAAGCAAGGCAGGTATACAGCTCTTCACTCCGATGTATTGTGTCCAAGAATAATAGGAAGGAAATAGAGTCATTTGGATTGAATGAACCTGGAATGACATGCCAGGAAGAGTTGATGAAGAGAACACTCGAGGAGACAAATGAGCCTTGATCTCTGAGATTGTTTACTATTCATATCGTGCATAAATCTAGACTAGTCTATGATAATAGCATTCTTCTTTTCTTCTATTACAAACATTTTTTACTTACTACTACTTCTTCTTAACAACCTCTAAGCTCAACCAGTGATCAAATATACTTACCTCGTCCGCTACACCATATCCATCATCTCAATAATTCTTGACTCTTTATTTACCCTTCTTCATCTTACGAACACAGACATATCCACCACCCTTCAAACTAACCCTCTTTTGTTTCTTCCCAGTCTTATCTTCCCGTTCGTCACCTACCAAACTATTATATGCCAATTCCGCATGTTCTTTAGAAGTGAATTCAACATGACATTTTCCATATGTACCACTGAAGATAATGTCGGGTACGACCTTTGGTTTAATGTAGGTGTAGGCAATGAACATTTCAGTAATGTGTTGTGATAATGTTGTGGTTGGTAGTCGGTGGACAAGTAACATGGCAGTATCAGTGGAATCTAATGACTTGCGACTGTTGGAACGACTGTATACCTTTTCAATTGGGTCGACTTTACCATCCTTAGTAATGTAATGCTGTGCACATTCATATGCAACACGTGCATCATTTACTGAATCATGCACGTCGGGCATTTCACGTTTTAACACGCCGTGTGCTACATTCTTCAAGGATGGTGTACCCTCGTCAGAACCACCGTGTGTGTATAACATCGCAGTATCGGCAACAACATGATGTACCATTCGTAATGCCAACAAGTCATTATGCACGGCATGTCCAACAATCACAGTTTGATCAGAACATAATGATAACATGAAGGCCTGTGCATGCTTCAATGTAAACTTAACATCCTTCAAATGTTCCTCAGTAATACCATTCACAAATGTACGATGATTCGTAACCGGCCATTGAGGTTTAACTAATGTATCCAATAATACCTCTGAGGGATTATCACCATTTACAATTGATATACGACATAATGCTTTAGTATCACTCTTACCACTGATAGGATCTTTCGTTTCACACATTTCACAATCAATTGCAATACTTGATGGAATATGATTATTACACCATGATTTATTGTAGGAACGACAAGTAATCCAATCTTGTGGTGTGGATAATCCATGTGATAGTTCCAATTGTTGGATACGTTGATAGTTGAATGCGTTTGTATAGTTGGTATGTTGACGTGTTGCGATTACGGCATTCTTCCATTTTAAATGGGAGGGTGTTGCTGTTGGTAGTGGTAATGTGGATGGCGTTGGTGTTGGTTTAGGTTGCTGCTGTTTTGTAGGAGTAGCAGCAGAAGGAGACTTGGGAGTACTTGCAATAGCACTAGTATCTGTAGGCAAAGAGAATGAAGCAATTGGTAATTGCAAATTACGAAAATTGGGGGTCGAATTGTTAGCTTCAGTATTGGTGGGGTTAAGCTGTTGCTGCTTCTTTTGCTTCTTCTTAGCAGGGGGCGCAGCAATAGCAGCAGCTTCTTGTTTATTAGCCATATTATTACTGGCTTGGGGTGGTGGGGCGACTACTGCTGCAACTGATGCCAAGATTGATGCTGCAGTGCCTTGTTGTTGTACGGGGGGGTTTTGATTCTCAGCTTTTCCGAGATCAAAAATATTACCACCATCAGTGGATACGGGGGTGGCAGTACTTTCCTTATTCTTCTTGCGTTTCTTCTTCTTCTTTTCAACTGGGGGTTCTTCGACGGGAGGTTGCTTTTGTGCTACAACTGGTTGAGCAGTTGTTGATGTGGGTTGTGCCACTGCTGTCAGAAAGGGATTGGTACATGCAGGAGCTTGATTACGGATATCAACCTCGCCGTTAGCCAAACTAGCATATGCACCTGCCTTCTTTTCAATAATCTCACCATCATCCGACTCGTCTGATTCTGAACTACAAACAGATGAGCTTGATACACTTGCAGTAGCTGATGGGCAAGTTGTTGTTGCTGCTGGTTGTTGGGTATGTGAAAACTTACAGGCATCTCCATTACGACAGCCTTGGTCGGAGAAGAAGAATGCACATGTTTTTGGTGTGCCGTCTCCGGTGGCGGAGGTTAGTTTATATCCTTTTCCTTTTGCCATGATATTGTTGTTATTGCTTGATAGGTTTAATTTTGTTCTTTGAAAGAAAATTTATTGGTGGATGGTGTTTTCATGCTTGTAGAGAAGTATCTTTTGGTATCTTCCCTACTGGATCTTTTCACTACTTCGTTGTACGTCAATTAGTTGTTGTATTATATAATATCAGTCAAGCATTGCATAGTTTGTATTGAAGTGCGTGAGTAGTTAATGGTATTGTGATTTTATACGTATTGATATCATTGAGTATGAGGATACCAATTACAAAAGTTATCCGGTGCACACGGATGGCGATGATGGTACATCTTCAGATAATAAACCCTTCAGTATATGTAAAGTATACCAGTGCAATATTGTTCATATTATAGTGGTCACCCGAGATCATATATCAAGATACATATGTAGATAAAGATACATCTGTACATGTGGACTACAATGACTTTTGTGTACATATCTTATGTGTTCATATCATCACTCATCACATTGCAATCATTTTTTGTTTAAGTATTGTATACATCCATGCGCAGATATGAACCTGGGAAATAATATGGAACAAAATATAGATAATGAAACTTGGGAGGAAATGGCACGTGATGTTCTGCACCGACCAGGCTATTTAGAAAGTCTGATGGTAGGGATAAATATAAATCAGGGCCAAAGCAGACGCCAAAGTAGTCAGAATTTTCTGCAAAATATGCTTCAGAATGCAATTACAAATAGGATGGCAGCAGCTGAAGCCGAGGAGAAAAAGAGGCGTAGTATGCCTGAATGGGAAAAGTATTATGAGTTTCAATCTTGGTTGGAGAATGTGAATATGAGGGCAGACGAACAGGGAGAACAACAATTGGAAGATTCAAACAATGCCGATGGGAATATAATGGCAATGGATGAGGGACAATCCGGAGAAGATGTAGACGTCGAGGAAGATATGGATGTGAAAATGCCTGCTGCTGATGCAAATATCGAGCCACTGAATAAAAAGGCAAAGAGTGATACAAGTGAGGAACAAATCGGTGTTGAGAGAGAGGATGAGGATGATCAATTTGATATTAATCTTGATAATCTCCACAAGGATGACAATTTACAACGCCAGCTCGACATTCTTGGTCCATACTTATTCAATAAGGAAGGAGCGATACAGATGGGTTATCCTCACTCGTTCTTCTGGCGTGCCCTCTGGTCGGTAGAAGAACGTCATGATGTGCATTTTATGGCATATCGATGGCGTCATTTTGATAGATGGGTGAGAGAAGATGTTTCTGTGGATGATCCTTGGAGATGGAAGACTTTTGGTGCTAGTGACATGGTATTGTATTTTCCGGGTAAGTTTGCCACACATGATGCAAAGTGTGCATGGGCAGGACTGGTAGTTGAAGAAAGTCAAGGGAATGAGCTTCGACCATCGTTTGATACAAGTTGGCCCAGAGATGTAGGTATCCCGAGTCTTGATGAAGTGGGTGACATTATTTCAGATATTCTGCTAGCATGTGCTCCAGACAAGTTACAAGTATGTTTGTATGTTGATAAAAGCATGATTGACAGCTTCCTGAAACTTGCCGTTGTTCAAGAGGAGGAGGAAGAGAGCCTTCATTTTTCATCTTTTCAGGCAGAGGAAGAGTTTGAGGCAAATAGTCGGAAATTAGAAGCTCGTAACAAGCAGCCAGGGATATCCAGTGTTTCTAAATTTCTATCATCGCCATATCTAAGGAAAGATTCACCGGTTGAGGTTACAGATCAGATGAGTGAGGAAACTCTTGGAGAGCAGCTAGATGCATTAAAGAAGTGGCTCGAGAATGAAAGTCCGGCGTTTGGAACTCTTCACAGGGAGCCTTTCTTGTCAAAACTACCACCTAAACGTTTTGATAAACTTACCTCTGGTATGATGAACCGCAGGCGCTCTCTTCCAGGTTCAGAGGAGAGCAAGAATGATTTGGTGCTTTTGGCAACATGTCCTAATGTGTCAAAAGATTCAGATACAGGTGAGGTACTCGGCGATATGTGTGAAAAGCTTGGCTTGCATAGTGAGATCGTAGGAATACATGCCACTCATAACCGAAACAAAGAGATCCATTCATACGCTTACATTGTCCGAGATAAGATTGGCGGAAACATTCATTACCCTGATTTTAGTGCACCGCTTGATAATGTCACTGATGAGAAGGAGAAAGAACCTCGTGCGACCTCTGTCTCCTTCACTTGGACAAGCACGGAAAGGCTCACTCAAGACCACATCAAACGTCAACAATATAAAAAGGCATTTGAAACGGAGTTTGTCAAGAGAGCTGAGGTACGAAAGAAGGCATCTGGTGGCCGGCTTACTTTTATCCTCTGGCCACGTGAGCGTTCCGAAGAGGAAGATGGATACTTCTCTCGCCAGCAACCTATACCTATTACTCCTCAGAATGCCCATATCATTTGGCTGCCGGGTGATTACGAATCCATGGAAGAGAAGGCATTTGATATGTTTCTTGGTGGCAGTGGAGGAGGAGGACTTTGCTTCACTCGAACTCATGACGGGAATCTTTTCTGGCAGTCAGTGATGTCCTACTTCAGTCATCATGTTGTATATGGGAGAGATGCCTGTTTACTCTATGATGACTCATACGAAGATGGTGGCGAGCGAGAATACACAACAATTCCTAATGAACACAGCTTGAAGATGCTTCATTTGCTTATCATCACTCGGGCTTTCATTATGGCAGATGGAGAAATGTTTAATCATGAATATCCCGAAGAAGAGATTAAGACATTCTTTGACAAGTTTTGTGAAGAATGGCGGCGTATACTCTTGCAATCTGTCGATACTCTAGGGCTCGGTCTAATTGAGGCATTCAGTTATGCCAAACAAAAACTTGTTTCTGTCGCCACATCAATGTCTACACATAGCTCTGGTGCTCTGAATGATTTACTCGGTTTTCAGGCTCTTTTTGAGGGATGTTACCAAGAGAACACTCCGGCTGCATCTCATGAAGGCCTCTATGCATTGCTAGGATTCCATGGAACTTGGTTGGAAGAGAAATTGAATGATTGGAAGAATGATGGGAGTAATTGGGAGGAAGTAGAAGACTTTGACATATCTTTTGTTCCAAATGATGATGACAATGATGCCGAAGAAGATGAAGAAGAAATTGAGGATGATGAAGAAGAAATGGAGGAAGACGATCTATAGATAATAGGCAGTGATATAATATATAGGTTTCGTTTTATACTTGAGATTTCCTTCTTTTGACATATGGTTTTTATGTGTGTTAAAGTAGTACATATATGATTATATCAGCACTCTCTACAACTCCACTGCTTGAACACTCTATGCCGAAGTAAGTCAGCTTTTGCAGATTCATATTGTGAAGATATGCTCTTCAACTTTTGAACATCGGAGAGACTCAACTTCGATGGTATCTTCAGTTGATCCTGCTCGATAATTCCGGCAGTACATAGGATTTCCATATTCAGCTTGGTCAAAGAATAGCTGCTACAATCAGAATGTTCAGCGGTTGTGATCTTAAGACCAGTATTACCGTCAAGACACTCGGCAAATTCTTTGTCAGGCCACCATACAAAGCAAAGATTTGAATCAAATGTTGCATCTCGACCTAAAGTTGTTACATCTGACATATCATGTGTTCCTATGAGATTACAAAAGCACAAGATTATCTCCATGAGATGACATCATGACCAAGGGGTACTGCATAATACTATCACTAACTGTACCCTTGCTTACCTGATTCGTCCATGTACACATTCGTCTCCATCAAAGTCGGATGATTTAAATGAAATATTCCTTCACTGCTAGCAGTATCATGATCACTACTGCCAGATCTGAACCCATCTGCACGACAACAAACAGCTCGTTGACAAATAGCCCGTGAAAACTTCCGTCCAACAGTCAATGTTGTCATATATAACGGTTTATCTAACATTGGCATTAGTAATGAACCTTGCATTCCAAGACAATTCCAACGACATAGTTTATCTGAACACGAGTGGATAGTACCTTTATTAAAGTTTGTAATTGAACATGATGGTGGACACCATTCATCGTTCATTCGACATGGCCATTTCTTGTTTGTTGTTGATGGCTCTATATCATCGTCATCGCCATTAAGTTGTATAGATCCATCCTTCTTAACCAATAATGCAAACTGACCAAGTCTAAGTGAATGAGCCGCAATCGGAGTATGGTTCTGATTTGGCCATTCATCTAGTCCTAATGAATCGTTAAACTTTTCCTTCTCCATCTTTGTAAACTTCTTTAATGTGGCGTTACCACAGGGTGCTGAACTTGTATAGAAGTGTAGTGTGACGTTTGATTTTAGTTGATATTGTATTGTTTCGGAATCTTGTACTCGTTCTAATATTGGTATATACTTGTTCTTTGCTATACCTTCTTCCTTAGAATCTGATGTTGTACTTTGAGTGTTATGAGATATTGATTGCAAATCAGACAATATCTCTAATGAAACTTGACGTCGAAATGCTCGTCGTGCAAGTACCTCCGCATGACAATCTCGTATCCGTTTGCCATAACTCTCTTCATCTTTATTATCAGATGTACTACCAAGGAGTTGTTCTTTGTATAGAACATCATGAGACAAGAACTTTGTGCCAACTCCTAACCCCATTACTTGTAGATTGTCATTTGATATATCAGCTCCTGATTCATTAATACTATTTGCAATATTCTGAGATGACGATGATATCAATCCATTATCATTATCATTATGAAAACGAGCAACAATCGAAGCAACACATGTTTGTTTATTAACATCTCTATATGATTTTGATACAGTCTGTTCATATATATCAAGTGATTTACGTGCTATACGATTAGCAAATTGACATGTTCCATTACGTCGCTTCTCGGCATGTCGGACTGATCCTTTGGTATGTGTTTGTTGTTGTTGTTGCATGATATAAAATAATAGTTTGTGCGTGTGATATATATTTCTATGTGATATCTACTGTCTACATATACTATAATAATTGATTGCACTTATCGAATCATCATACACAATAAGTAGAATAAGCTCCTAACAACCCATCAACCAATCAATATACTCAAAACATATCGTACCTTCTAATCTTTTTTAGATGGCATTTTATTGGTGACATAAAGAGTCACATCGAAAATAGCTTGGGAAAAATTGGAAGGCAACTCGACATAAAAATGAATTACTGACTTGCTGCTTGCTCGCTTATTAAACGTAGTATACTTCAGCATAATATGAGTCCGTGGATTAATTGCAATTAATATAGTTTATTCGGTTCAGAGTCTCACAGCTATATCGCGTGGTGATATATTAAATAATATAATCAGAGTCATTGCAATAAAAAAGTTCGACCAACCTTCTCCGCCTCTTCTTCAACGTAGGTTTAATATATAACGATACAATACACGAGTACCTACAATTATACTTGTTCGGAATCAATAGGTGACAATAATATTAGAACCGTACTGGATATCTTATTAAAAGTTATTTATAATAATTATGATGCCATCCACTATAACCTCCTCATCATCAATAACACTAACAACATGTACAATACCATTAATGCTCCTCGTTGTCTGTTTCTTATTCTATCAGGGTATGATTGTAGGCTCTCGTATTGAGATCAATGTCACTGTTCATAGACCTGAAAGTAATAATAAAAAGGTAAAGGATAGTAGTACAACATTATTGCGTGGATTTGATACCAAGATTGATTATAGTAAAAGAGATGGTATTGATAGTAAGGCAATGAAGGTTAATGTTGGTAGTAATAGTAAGGCTATGAAACAGCCACAAGTAGTTAGTGAAGACGACACTACTGCTACTATTGACATTGATACAGAAACATTCGGTAAAGCAGTCGATGTTGACAAACTTACTATACCAGAATGTGCAACCGAACTCTTTCTAACATTACACAAACAAGATTCTACCGATTCCAACCCCAACGAAGATGAATGTAAGGGGATGTTAATACGAGATGATATACTACTAACAACATCCAAATGTTCCCAATCAACATACGATATAACATGGAACGCCGAACCAAAGATTGACTTAGTAGCCTCTCCACATAAAGAACTAAATGATAAACTACTATCAATAGACGAGGATGGTAAGATAGTAATGACGAGTGGATTGGGATTCTTAAGAGTTGATAATGCACCACCGCATTATTACTTTATTGATATGCCTGTCTATCGCACTCGGATGTTTCTAAGTTTACGTCCCAATGATGATAATGGTGATGTTGTTAGTATAAGTTGTACCGAGGATAATAAACCGATTGTACATAACTTTCCCACAACAACAACAAATGAAGGTGATGATAAGTTACTAAGTTTAGTTCCTTTACAAAAGGATATATTACCAGAAGACATATTATGGGAACATTTAGATTTAGAAACAGCACCAACCTTTACATACAAGTCACAAACATGGTATACTAAGCCAATAACATTAGAATCGGAAGAATCCTATATTGAACATACATTAAAAAAATATGCAGGACCAGTGGGTAGTATTAGTATACCAACGGCACATGATCGTTTTGAATCTCGAGCAAGTGCCTTTATGGAAACTATTGATCCACGAGGGCATCGTCGTGGTGATTGTTTTGCTATATATTATAATGCATGGAGGAATGAAGTGCCTTTTAGCGGGGCACACTTTATGGATTGGTTGGGTAAGTTTTGTGTGTGTTTACTATGTTGAGCAAGAGTAAAGACTAAGGTTTGTTGTGCACATCTTGTGTTGTGTTTTTGCTAACAAAACACTTTCTTATCACTGTCCTATTTACTCCTCCTGCATTAAAGACTTTGGTGCAGGAAAGTTTCTAATTGAACAAAACTTGGAAAAAGACAAGCATGATCCAACGAGATTTAAATTTCAAGATTATCATCAAAAGGGTTGTATTAAAGAAAAATTCAATGAAAAGACAGTGCATTACTTTAGTGAAGAGGAACGTAAGTCACATGAAGTCTATATAACACCATCGGAAGATAATACAAAGTTAATATGGAGATATGTAGCTGATGATGAGTTAGTGCCTTCGACATATATGGATGATCCACATTTATACATGTGGGATTTGAATGAACAGTGGTATATTGTTGAAGATGATTCAGGTGCACATAGTGATCATCACGGGTGGGATCACGAGAAGTATCATGCCGCGAAACATACTGGTTTGTTAGATGGACTACCGGCATTGAGTGGTGGTAAGGCATACTTTAATGAAGATGGTGCAGTATGGGGAATTAACTTTAGTTCAGGACATTACCGTCCCGATATACAAGCAGCTGCCATGATGTATCAATCATTCAAAGATCAGGGTTTCAACTTAACCGCTACACATTGGGTAGGTAGAACAGTATGGTCAGAGGATGATTGTTATGATATTGAATGGGAAAAGAATCGTATCAAAGGTTTCAATGCAACTACATTGAAGCAAAGTTGTATTGAGGTTACCAATAGTCCTACTTGGATACTCAAGGATGATGTTAGGGTTTAGATAATATTATGGGTGTGGGGTAGTTGTTCAATAATGAATAACAAAATAAGATATATGTTTCGTGTTATATGAACTTAATTAGTAAGTCAAATGAAGTAGAAACAGGATAAATATGGAATATCACAACCAACACTTGAGGATGAATGACCTCAACCTACTTTCAGGCGACACTTTACCATCAAGAGAGGGTAAGACCAGGTACACATATACTGATAGTGGGGGTATGACATCCTGTAGGTGCTGCAATAGTGGTTGTTTGGCATTGTACGGGTGTATAACAAGTTGATGAATACTCTAAGTATGAGTGTAAGTCCCTCCACCACACTTTTACAGCCACATGTTGGTGGGTTTCATGCCTCAGATCAGGAAAAAATCTCAATTTCCAGGCGCCAACTTCAGGACTGCCTCAGATCAGGAAAAAATCTCGATTTTCTGCCGACTGTCAGGCAATGTTTGGCCATCAAGTGGGGGTATGCCACCATGTAGGTGCTGCAATAGTGGTTGTTTGGCATTGTATGGGTGTATAACAAGTTGATGAACACTCTAAGTATGAGTGTAAGTCCCTCCACCACACTTTTACAGCCAAATGTTGGCAGGTTTCATGCCTCAGATCAGGATTTTCTGCTGATGGTCAGGCAATGTTTGGCCATCAAGTGGGGGTATGCCATCATGTAGGTGCTGCAATAGTGGTTGTTTTGCATTGTATGGGTGTATAACAAATTGATGTACACCTCTAGCATGACTCTAAGTCCCTCCACCATGCTTTTACAGCCACATGTGGGCAGATTTCATTTTCATGCCTCATATCAGGAAAAATTCTTCATTTCCAGCTCACTCTCTGTTTTTGGCCATCTTCTCAAAACAGCTAGGCAATTTTTGACCCAGATATAATTTATGAAGATACCCTTGCAATCTTAGGTACCATGATTTACTTTTTATCTAATGTTTATGTGTTGCGACGATCTCTCTTGTCCCTATCTTGTGCTCCTCTCTCTATACCTTCTATTGTTCCTCTCTGTCTGTACGTATCTCACACCCAGCACCACTGATGCTTACCTATCTAATATGATAATACGATATTGATTGGGTATACTTAGTGGTATCCTCTTGCTAGAAGCGTTTGCTTACATGTACAAAAGAAGAAGGTTTCTCGTATAAGTACTCTAAATATACAATTGCTCAGCACTTTGCCTACTCTCTTAGAGCACTGCCCATATATTGATTTGAGCTAGAGATGATGTGTGGTTTATGTAGTTGATTTGTGATGGGTTGTAGGAGTCCAATTGCATGTTTGGTTCTCATAATGTATTTTGGCCGATGGCAATTGGTCTAGTTCGTACTTCGTAAATAGCACCCAGCATGTGACATAGCCTTTGCACCGGGTTCGATTCCCGGACTGGACACTTTTGGCCCTGTTTACATTAGAAAGGGACTAAATTTATGGTTGAATATGCAAAGAGATTGGTTGGAGAGAATCCTCGCTCTGTGATTAATCCGCAGTCTCTGTGGTCAACATCAAAAAACAGGCGGATGGAGACGGAGATGCCCATTGCTCACAATGCTGGAGACACTGCAAGTTGGCACACTTAGATGGATCAAAGGTTCCTGGCTAGTAAATAATAACATCTTCTTTAGAACAGCTGGAGTATATAGAATAGAGGCAGGCTCAAAAAGAGAGGTGAGGGGTGTGGAAGTGTATGTGATGTTTTACGGGGAATGACCGTTCTATCGCTAAAAATATATTCCCCTGTCCCTCTGCTGGCTGCTTAGGTACGATACTTGTCTACAAATATACTTATCCCTACGGCTTCTATCTGAGGCGACTCTGTCCATTATAATATCTCTGTCAGCATCAGGTAAGATGTTTTAAGAGTGTATTTTTTTTATTCGATTTAGTTTGGGAGGGAGCTTGTAGAATTTGATACGTATCTTATGCATAATATTACCGACCATATCGAGCCAAGAAATTTGAGGGTAGTGGGTTGGCATTTTAAACATAAGAAATGTGTATGTGTATTGGGGTTCTTGTTATTTTATGGTTGGTTTGTGCGGTATACTCTTGTCTGTATATCTTTTTGTCTTTTTATGGGTGGTTTTGTTGTAATGCTATTAGCTGTTTGCAATTTGAGGGTAGGGATATCGTCTCATGTTATATTTATATTATTCTCATACAATATATCATATATCATTACACAGGGGAAAGGAATATTCAACAGATACAAAAACATAAATAATGTCAAACGAAGATGGTGCATCTGTGCTTTCTGAGGAGATTCTCCTCAAATCATTTAGTTACATGGATCCAACAGAAATTATTGCAGCTGCTGGCACATGCCGTAGCTGGCGTAACATGATTCGTGGTCCGAAATGTTCATCATTATTAAAGAATCTTGCCGAAAAACACTATTCATCTGCACTGCAGAAAGGTAAACTGGCGACACTTAATAATGTTAATTGGTATGATCTCTTAGTGCGGATTGAGAGACTGTGTCCATTGGCTGGCGAAATTTTTAGGAGAAATCTAAACTCTGGTGTTGATTCAGTCCGTCAGAACAATCCGCTCTATGGGCACAGCTATCCTAGTGATGAGATATCGCCCTATGAAAGTCCAACTTCGGGAACAACTGCAACTGCTATCCCTGATGCAAATGGTCGCTTCACTGAACCAGTTTACTATGATTGGGGATCAAACTGGGAAAGAGTATCAGAACTTGTTCAATCACAAGAAGTACAGCAGATATTGATGCAATGTGTTAATAAAGTTACTGATGGCTACTACTACAACGAATGGAATGAGAGCAGAATCTGGCCATTCCTATTTGTATCGCATCGCCGATGTGGCAACGAAGCGACAGAGGCTCTGCTGTATAAGTATCTAACCCCATTACAACTCAGGGAGTTACAGAACTTTGCCGCTGATCGGTTAAAAATCGAAGGGGAGTCTTACCTCTCCTTGAATAACGACCAAAAATATATAGCAGCGGAGTTGGCCCTCATGGAGCTCAAGTCAGGGGAGCAATTAGATGAAGATGCATTGAAAGAAGAAATGGACTATATGATTGGGGAGTGCTACGATAGAGTTGACAATTGCGTCGATGAAAGTGTATCAAACCAAATTACAAAAGCTGCTGAGTCAATTCTTTATACCAAGAGTGGCCCTGGATCAGTTCGTGAAGTTCTTCTCTGCACAGTAGAGAGATCACATTATTTCATGCCTTTGAACTACATCCTTGCCAAAATGGTATCCCCCGATGATGCTAATCTGACAGTCTGTGTTGGCAGTTGGTACTCTGTTGTGTTTGATGAAGAACGAAACATTGTATTTGATAACGATTGGTACTTTCATGGTATTCCCGCTTCTGAAGCTCTTGAGAAGTCTAGGCGTGATCCGATTCATCCGTCCAGATTTGATTACTCACTTGGGGGCATTGCAAACTAGAAAATCACGTTACAGTTATAGAGTTTAGAAGACTAGTTCTGGTTAGATAAGATACTTACTTGGTAAACACTATGTAGACACAAGTAATTCATGATGTAAATACAGAACCCAATACTTTCTTGTCAGTAATACATCTTGTTTAGGCTTTAATTTCAGAATAGTCACTCATCCTGTAGCTATTACGGGCCTCGTCGCTTATCAAGTACTTCACCTCGTCAACAAGATATTCCAACTGCTTATCATCCACCTCACTAGGTCCAGTCCACAACTTAGAGTTGATGAAAGCCTGACGCTTACTATGCAGCAAATCAATCTCATATGACTCTAACCACACTTCAAAGACATTATCCTCCATCCTTGCATGACCTAGTACACGAGTCTCCACAAACACAGCCTTGCCAAACTCATCATTGAACCGTTCTGTAATCTTCTCAGCCACTTCCATATCTTCATCAGATGGTGTACATGCCACAACCAAGTGTCCACGGAATTCCTTTTGCCCTTCGGGATCAGGTCGATACTCAAACTTCTCAACAGTGGCAAACTGATCACGCCACTCTTGACTTTCTTCGCTAAACTCACGTTCAAAAGCCTCAAACTCTTTCATAAACTTCTCTTCAAGTGCCGATGACTTATCAGAGGAAGACGTGCCGAATTCAGGATCGTAGACATTGTCTCGGGGCTCAAACTTTTCATCATCAAAGAGTAAGTTGTCTGCCTCTTCATTATATACCTCATCGTACCAATTTTCTAAAGCTAACATTTCCCTCTCTTCGTCATCCATGGGGGATGTATCAAGTGTAATGATACCAGTCTCCTCTGGGCCCTTCTTGGGAATAGAATCGTATCCAATACCCTTGTAGTATCTTTCCAGCTCCTCCATATCAGCCTGTTCAACATCATCCCATGACCATTGGAAGTCATTCTCACGTTCATCAGCATACCGTTCATACACTTCCAATTGAGGCATCCACTGGGTGAACATGATGGGAGCTTCTGGATTATGTTTGAAGCTTGCCAATATCAAGTTTGTCACATTAAACTTTAGGTCATACATGAGCCACATTTCTGGCTCAGGACACGCCATGGTATTGGAATTCTCAATCACGTCGAGTATTTCATCTTGGGTCTCATTCGATAGAAGTGGCCAATCCTTCTCAACATCCATGTATGCCATGACATGTCCTTCACCAAAGTACGTTTGGTTGTCAAGACGTTCTCGAGCTTCCTTGTATGCTCTGATTTTGTCATCAATATCGACCAAGTCCCTCTCTGTAAAGGCATTATTGGTAGGATAAACCAAGTTCTCGCCATCTTCTTCATTCTCGATAGATGATGGCCATTTGTATCGCATCGCCGATGTGGCAACGAAGCGACAGAGGCTCTGCTGTATAAGTATCTAACCCCATTACAACTCAGGGAGTTACAGAACTTTGCCGCTGATCGGTTAAAAATCGAAGGGGAGTCTTACCTCTCCTTGAATAACGACCAAAAATATATAGCAGCGGAGTTGGCCCTCATGGAGCTCAAGTCAGGGGAGCAATTAGATGAAGATGCATTGAAAGAAGAAATGGACTATATGATTGGGGAGTGCTACGATAGAGTTGACAATTGCGTCGATGAAAGTGTATCAAACCAAATTACAAAAGCTGCTGAGTCAATTCTTTATACCAAGAGTGGCCCTGGATCAGTTCGTGAAGTTCTTCTCTGCACAGTAGAGAGATCACATTATTTCATGCCTTTGAACTACATCCTTGCCAAAATGGTATCCCCCGATGATGCTAATCTGACAGTCTGTGTTGGCAGTTGGTACTCTGTTGTGTTTGATGAAGAACGAAACATTGTATTTGATAACGATTGGTACTTTCATGGTATTCCCGCTTCTGAAGCTCTTGAGAAGTCTAGGCGTGATCCGATTCATCCGTCCAGATTTGATTACTCACTTGGGGGCATTGCAAACTAGAAAATCACGTTACAGTTATAGAGTTTAGAAGACTAGTTCTGGTTAGATAAGATACTTACTTGGTAAACACTATGTAGACACAAGTAATTCATGATGTAAATACAGAACCCAATACTTTCTTGTCAGTAATACATCTTGTTTAGGCTTTAATTTCAGAATAGTCACTCATCCTGTAGCTATTACGGGCCTCGTCGCTTATCAAGTACTTCACCTCGTCAACAAGATATTCCAACTGCTTATCATCCACCTCACTAGGTCCAGTCCACAACTTAGAGTTGATGAAAGCCTGACGCTTACTATGCAGCAAATCAATCTCATATGACTCTAACCACACTTCAAAGACATTATCCTCCATCCTTGCATGACCTAGTACACGAGTCTCCACAAACACAGCCTTGCCAAACTCATCATTGAACCGTTCTGTAATCTTCTCAGCCACTTCCATATCTTCATCAGATGGTGTACATGCCACAACCAAGTGTCCACGGAATTCCTTTTGCCCTTCGGGATCAGGTCGATACTCAAACTTCTCAACAGTGGCAAACTGATCACGCCACTCTTGACTTTCTTCGCTAAACTCACGTTCAAAAGCCTCAAACTCTTTCATAAACTTCTCTTCAAGTGCCGATGACTTATCAGAGGAAGACGTGCCGAATTCAGGATCGTAGACATTGTCTCGGGGCTCAAACTTTTCATCATCAAAGAGTAAGTTGTCTGCCTCTTCATTATATACCTCATCGTACCAATTTTCTAAAGCTAACATTTCCCTCTCTTCGTCATCCATGGGGGATGTATCAAGTGTAATGATACCAGTCTCCTCTGGGCCCTTCTTGGGAATAGAATCGTATCCAATACCCTTGTAGTATCTTTCCAGCTCCTCCATATCAGCCTGTTCAACATCATCCCATGACCATTGGAAGTCATTCTCACGTTCATCAGCATACCGTTCATACACTTCCAATTGAGGCATCCACTGGGTGAACATGATGGGAGCTTCTGGATTATGTTTGAAGCTTGCCAATATCAAGTTTGTCACATTAAACTTTAGGTCATACATGAGCCACATTTCTGGCTCAGGACACGCCATGGTATTGGAATTCTCAATCACGTCGAGTATTTCATCTTGGGTCTCATTCGATAGAAGTGGCCAATCCTTCTCAACATCCATGTATGCCATGACATGTCCTTCACCAAAGTACGTTTGGTTGTCAAGACGTTCTCGAGCTTCCTTGTATGCTCTGATTTTGTCATCAATATCGACCAAGTCCCTCTCTGTAAAGGCATTATTGGTAGGATAAACCAAGTTCTCGCCATCTTCTTCATTCTCGATAGATGGGAAGGCATCAAGACCTCGATCGTCATCAAATGAGCCTGCATCGGCTATTGCCTTTGGGTCAATGACAGTACTGCCATCATCGTCCTCAATGATGATATCTTTCAAATCGTCTTCAGTAATCATCATGTTATTCTTGCTAATGATCTTTTCAACTTCTTGCAAATCAACATCGTTATCCAACTCTGCCCGTTCTTCGTCGGTCATTTCATTGATTATGTAATCAAATGTTCGAGTCACAGACTCTGGTGATTCAAAGTTACGAGGTACCTTACTTTCAAGCTCTGCCAACCGCTTCCGTTCTTCTACTTGGGATAAGATTGTATCCTTTGCTACCTTATAGTCTGGATCAGATGGGACATCATCGAGCAATGGCGTAACAGGTTCCTCGTTAATGGCATCATATGTTGCCCAGATATCAACAGTTCCATCAGGAGCATCAACTTCTTCTTCTTCCTCCTCCTCCCCTTCAATATCCTCGTCTCCTTCATCGAATTCTTCTTCTTCTTCATATTCTTCTGATAGTAAGTCATATATTAAGGTATGTGAGTAAGTGAGCAAAGCTTAATGAACTACTCACATCAGATAGATACCCAAAAGATGTCTTACCTTCTTCATACTCATACTCGATTGCATAATCTTCCTCGTCATCTTCTTCATCATCGGCGTTTCCGATCTCAATTTCTTCTTCAAATACGTCCTCTGTCGATCAATGCAAAGCATCAACATAGAGATAGAGATATAAAAAAGAAGTTGAGCATATCATATGAATATTGAAGCATAGAACATATAGAAGAACAACATACCATCTTCTTCGTCTGCGGTAGCATCATCGTCGTCTTCTTCCTCATACTCTACATCAGCATCATCTTCAACAGAATCTGACGCACGTGGGCGACCTGGTCCTCTTGCAAATAGAGCATTTAATCGATAAAAGCTACTAGTCTTTGTAGGTATAGTTGTAGGTTTTTGCTGTGCTATCAACTGTCTAGTTTGTGTATTGCATGGATGAATACTGTTGTATTTGCAAACATTTGATGACATGAAAGCCAATATTGAAGGCGTCTGATGTATTAATATTACTATGAGCAATGCCCATGAAGATACCGTTGCAATCTTAGGTACCATGGTTTACTTATTATCTAATGTTTATGTGTTGCGACTGATCTCTCTTTTGTCCCTATCTTGTGCTCCTCTCTCTATACCTTCTATTGTTCCTCTCTGTCTGTACGTATCTCACACCCAGCACCACTGATGCTTACCTATCTAATATGATAATACGATATTGATTGGGTATACTTAGTGGTATCCTCTTGCTAGAAGCGTTTGCTTACATGTACAAAAGAAGAAGGTTTCTCGTATAAGTACTCTAAATATACAATTGCTCAGCACTTTGCCTACTCTCTTAGAGCACTGCCCATATATTGATTTGAGCTAGAGATGATGTGTGGTTTATGTAGTTGATTTGTGATGGGTTGTAGGAGTCCAATTGCATGTTTGGTTCTCATAATGTATTTTGGCCGATGGCAATTGGTCTAGTTCGTACAGTGGTTAGTATTCTGCATTGTGGTTGCAGTGACCCGGGTTCGATTCCCGGACTGGACACTTTTGGCCCTGTTTCCTCTTTTGCTGACGTCCAATAATCCTTTTTTATACATCCCTGACCATCTACAAGTCATGGGCTACAACTTTTGTGTGGTGAAAGTTGTTTGAAAAGGACCAGAACCCTCCCCTTTATGAGCTTAAAGGTGGTTATTGTTTTCGAGATGTCGTGAGTTCAGTCCCCACACTCATTCATCAGATACTGACAACTCAGTGACAAATTGTTTTTTGACCATGTTCTACCCATCATTGGAAAGCTGAATAAGTAAAGATTCCATTTTTGAACTAATATTTGGGTGTTAGAAAATCAACTAGAGGCCCATTTTTTGATGGTCTGCTCTTGGTGTCGGTGTGTCCTGCGGGACTGGGGATGCCAGCGAGGATATAATGCGGATCATCCTAATTTTATTAATTTCAGTTTAAGTTAGTTGTGTTCGTGAAAGATTGGGAAGGTATGGTTCACCCCTCAGATCTGTGACTCCTGCGAATATGGTGTGCTGTAAAAGAGTATGATGGATGGACTTACAATTGTGCTGAGAGTGTTCATCAACTTGTTATACACCCATACAATGCCAAACAACCACTATTGCAGCACCTACATGATGGCATACCCCCACTTGATGGCCAAACATTGCCTGACAGTCGGCTGGAAATCGAGATTTTTTCCTGATCTGAGGCAAGAAACCTGCCAACATGGGGCTGTAAAAGTATGACAGAGGGACTTACAATCATGCTGAGAGTGTTCATCAACTTGTTATACACATATACAATGCCAAACAACCACTATTGCAGCAACTACATGATGCCATACCCCCACTTGTTGGCCAAACATTGCCTGAGAGTCGGCAGGAATTGAGATCTGAGGCAAGAAACCTGCCTACATGTGGCTGTAAAAGTATGATGGATGGACTTACAATCATGCTGAGAGTGTTCATCAACTTGTTATATACATAGACAATGCCAAACAACCACTATTGTAGCACCAGCATGCTACTATACCCCCACTTGATGGCCAAACTTGCCTGAGAGTTTGCAGATAATCCACTTGCAAAATATTGGCGAGTTGGTTCGATCGCCCATCTGTCGGCCTAACTTTTTTTGCAGCAGATATTGGTACAGTAAGGTGTATAGTCATACTTAGTTGAGCGAGTGTCAATGATCCTTGTATGCAGAGTATGGTATTCTTTATTTTGCTTTGTCTATCTCCTTAGGAGACAGCAGTACTCTCACTCTCATAGGTACTTCACACCTGACAGAGAGAAGCGCATACTTCCTACCACAAAGACCGAGTCGTCTGCCGCAAAAGTTCACATCAACGACAATAATCACTCAGCTACACTAGAATACATCAATCCAGCTGCCATCAATATACAATATATCGTTTGTACTTGGGCTGTTCCACCGACATGATCATTCAAGGCCTGTCCATCTTTACCCCCAAACGACACAGCTTTCAACTGTGGTATCGTCAATGGAAAGGAAAGAAGTGGTAGCAATGTCAAGTATGCATTATTTGACAACCCATATTCCTCTCGTCTTCGTTCGACTAACCAAAAGTAGATACAGAATCCATAACTACCAACAACTAATATAAGATATTCAATCTTTGCAAACTTACTACCAAATCGTACTGCCATTGTTTTCTTCCCAGCCTTTACATCAGTATGTCGATCACGTAGATTGTTAACAACAATGATTGCAGTTGCCAAGAAACCAATCGGTACAGAATGTAATAATGACGAAGACAACATTTGAAGTAAGTGTTGTTTCTGACTCTTGAATGAGAAGCAAGCCACCTTTGTTAAGTACAAGTATGGAACTCCCAGAGTTGCCACTACACCAAAGTATAGAAAAACGAATAAGTCACCTAAGCCTGAATAACCAATTGATATATTACCAAGACCAATATATCCCAATGGAAATGGCCCGCCGGTATATGCCACAGCATTAAACAAAGATGATAATACTATAAAGATCATGATTGGATCATAATACTCTGTTCCATCATCGATACACTTTTGTTGTTGCTCATCACTTGACGGTATCAAACCATAACCATTAACGAATATCATTCCAATACCAACTAATAATGCCGATAACATACACATTACACATCCTCGACAAGTTTCATATGGAGTTAACCATCCTCTTTGTGTAGCCCGAGCTTGTCCGACGCGGTCTTCATTATCAGCTCCCTTCACGAAGTCAGCATAATCATTATGGAGGTTTGTAGAGATTTGTGTCAAGCATGCAAATATTCCAAATTGCAATGCTAGTATAACTATATCAAAATTGTATAATGAAATAGATGTGATATCCTCATGTGTAATATTGCTACATGTTCCTATATCATTATTGGTATCCTCACTACTATGACTACCAAATGCACATGATAGAAATCGTTGACTAATCAACAACTTGGAATTATCGTTTATTAATTGGATAGTTAATGCATACCCAACGATAACTGGTACTATACTTGCTGTTAATGTATGTGGTCTTGATGCTAATTTCCAAATTTGAAATTTAGATGGTTTGTTTGCATTGGTTTTGTTCTTATTCTTCTTTTTGCCCATGATGGTACATAACCCTATAGTATATACTTTTGTTTAATAATATCTATTCAATCTTCTCTTATGATATTTATGGTTGTATTGTCGTCTATCTGCGGCAAGAGAGTACCTATCGTACTCCAACAATATCGCGTCGGAGCTGTTTACGTCTCAAAGTTGGGAGCGGTATCCTCCACAAAAAGTTCTCCTCAATCGCGGTCTCACTACTTACTAGGGCTTTGGATATAGTGCGCATTTTTAGAGCCATTTGTGCGCCCCGCGCACGTGCGCCGCACATTTCGCCATATTTAGGTACAAATACGGGTATTTACGAGTATTTTGAGGCTATTTTGCCCCATTTTGGGGAAATTTGTGCCTATATTCAGGTACTTTGCGGCGCTCAATATCATGCCGTTTGTGCGCGCGCGCACATGCGCACTATATCCAAAGGCCTACTACTTACTACTTAAACACCACACACACACATATTTAGTTGCCGTGTGCTTACTGCTTAACCTCCTGTATCATTTCATTAGAGACGTCTCGTTAATTGCAACAATACCAAACAATATGTCAGACGAGGAAGGCCCAAAGAAGAAAAAACAGAAGACATCAAAGAAGGATAGGAAGTCCACTGACAGTACATCAGAGAAACCCGCCTCTGATAGTAATACACCAACATATGAAGAACGATGCTTGGCAATAAACATTATATCATCACCATTAGCATCTAAAAAATCAACAAAGAAGGCGCATAAATTAGTACGTAAGGCATCCCAATCGAAATGTCTCCGTCGTGGTGTGAAAGAATTAGTTAAGGGATTACGCAAGGGTGATAAAGGATTGGCAATACTTGCCGGTGATGTATTCCCGATTGATGTAATTAGCCATTTACCTGTATTGTTGGAAGAGCATAATATACCATACATCTTTGTACCTTCTAAGCGTGATTTGGGTGCCGCGGCATGTACTAAACGGCCTACAAGTTGTGTATTAATTAAGGATAAGAAGAATGATGGTAAAGAAATTGATGGAAAGGATTTATATGATGCATTGGCGGAGGAAGCTAAGGCGTACGATCCTAACAGTAATTAAAGGGGGGAATTGTTTTGTGTTGAAGAAGGATGGGTATGCAAATTTAATTGCAATTAATACGTCAATTTGTAATAGGGGATGCGACCTATCTTGAGAGACAATTGGGGATAGAATAATGATGTTAATAAATAGTTGTGGTATATTACAATTAGATGTTATATCTCTATAATCAAATGCCGTGTTGTCATCTATCCCGGTGTGAAGATTTATGTTTGGTTCTGTGTTTCTTCTTCTTCATTTGTTTTTCCTCCTTCCGCCGCTTGTGCTCTTCCTTTTCTCTTCTCTTTTGGGCTCTCAGCTCCTTTCGTCTTTTACGTTCTTCCTTATCGTCACCAGCGCCCATGCCAATATCCCCAGCGTTGGAAGACGATTGATCTTGTCCCTTACTATTTTTTGGTTGTTGTGGTGGAGGGGCAAATAAATCATGTCCTTGTTGTATATTGAAAGAGCTTGCTAGTTCTTGGTCTTTATATGCATGCCCAGCCTCATGTACATCCTCATCGCTACCATCTCCATTGGCGGCTTTTTCATCTTCCTTTTCCTGGACATGCTTTGGAAGTCGATATTTTTCTACATGATCGACTCGCAATGTGCGTCCTAATACCATACTACCGGTTAGATTATCCACAGCTAATACACAACTACGTGCATCTTCATATTTTACAAATGCAAATCCTTTACTCTTTCCGGTATCAGTATCTCGTACTAAATGCATATCTTCAATCTCACCATATTGAGATAATATACATATTACATCACCTTCTGTTAAATTGTTTGGTAAGTTACCAGCGTATACCCATGATGAATCTTTATACTTTGTATGCCAACTACCGGATGTATGTGTTAGACCCTTTTCGAGTTCTAGAGCATTGATACGACCAATCTCATTAATAACGTTCATACTTAATCAATACGTATGTGACGTTATGAAGTTGTACTTCTTGTGTTACTAGATAATAATATATATACTCTTCTTGATATGTTATCAGTGTTATTTATCTTCTTGTGACTTGTGTCTGATATCAAACTGATATAAAGTCACTGCAAGTTCAAGAACTATATCAAGCCAGTACAATCACTCCTAGCCCTATAGTTCTTCGTATATTATATTTATTGTCTTTGTGTGATAAGTGATAGGTAAGCTTAGGTAAGTGTGTTGCCATTGCCGGTGCATGTGCTTACATGTGGAATATTGTGAAAATTGAAAACTGCAACACGCAAGTTTGTTGTTTGTGTTGCAGTGCAGTGGTGGCTGTACTCTATAATGGAGGAGTGGTATATATCATAAATATGACTATCATCTACCGCATAATATCCTTACTCTTTGTGTTATTGGTATTCCTCGATGCGGGAGTTGCAAACACAAACGATAACGAGGAAGATGATAATTCAGAGTGGTCCACTTGTGATTGTCCAGCCAACGAAGCAAACTACAATGATGAATCATCCGCACAACATATTATACCATTTGCAAGAATGGCATATTTAATATCAGTACATAATAAACGAACATTATCAGATGGTGCATATCTACTCAAGGCATTAATGGAAACTTCACATCCGGGCAATACAGCAATTATATTAATACATGTTGATAAACGAGTTGGTATATCCTCTAGAGATACAACAGATGAGGATGCAAACATAAAGAATCAATTCTTATATCACGATTCTACACTAAGAAAGTATGTCGATGCATGTCATGCTACTCCTGCATGTACAAGGACTCGAATGGATGATACCAAAACTAATAACAATTCTAATAATAATGCAACAACTATATTAGAAGTTCATTCTCACTATGCACCAGAGTGGAGCAAATGGAGTATGAATGACCCTACTTTATGGGCAATGGATTATCTTACACATTACAATACCAAACTTAGTGGATCATCACCATTATGGGATGTCTTTATCAATCTTAGTGGAGATACTCTACCTATTATAACTGCACAACGTATATCACAACTATTTGAACCTATCAATGGTCCATTGGGTAATACAAACTTTGTCACTTCATCATCCTGTGCTACCGGCTTGGTACCAACCTCTATATTTGACTTTCCAAAACATACAATGAAACGAGCACACTACTTTCAACATAATATACCCAAGACTTTAAGTTATATTGATGTTACAGGTGAATGGAAGAGGGATGTAAAGACACCCATTTACTTTGGAAGTCAATGGATGGCGCTAACACATGACTTTGTTGAGTATGTCATCCGGAGTATGGATCATCCCAATGGCTTGGGTAATGTGTTAAAGGAGACATTAATTGAAACTGAGGTGTTAATGACCGATGAGACATTCTTTTCTACAATGTTGATGAACTCTCCATTCAAGGATACAATTCCACAACTTAATGAAGATGGGGCATTAGAAAAGTATCCCAGTATGTACTATTTGAGATATGAACGAATGGATGAGAATAATCCCAATGCCTGGGGTAAGTATACATCATCAGACCCATTGTACGACATACCTCCTAGATTTGGAGAAGTTACCGATGGTGAAGGACCAGCAAAAGCATGGGGACCATACTTTTTAGGTACCTATGATCTTGGTGATATTAAAGATAGTGGAGCAATCTTTGTTCGCAAAGTGAGTTGGACTGTGGATGAGAATTTGGTTCTCATGTTGCCAGTGAGGAGTACACAAGAAGGAAAGTCAGAGTGGGATGAATTGCCGGATATCAGATGGCCTTCTCTTGGAGTTAAGATCAAAGATCCTTTTATTTGGCAGGCACTTGCAGAGGCAAAGAAAGCAAAAGAAGAGGAGGCATAAATGATGTGTAACACAGTTAAACCCTAGTTATTTTATATACACTCTTTCTTGAATTCTCCTCTACACACTCCCCCTTTTCCCCTTCTTCTTCTCGTAACTACTTCTTGGCAAAGGAATTCGCCTTGTGCTTTGGTTCGAATTGAAACCCCTCTGGTACTGGCCCAAGAAGTATTTCCGAAATCTTAATCCAATCGGCACAGTTTTTACTCATCATGAGAGTCTCTAGATCACTTCTACCACACATGTGTAGTGGTGGACGTTGATTCATTTGTTGTGGAAGTACCTCTAACAACCCCACAGGAACATATCTATACAGAAACGATATCCACTCAAGAAGAAACCTACGAGTATGATTAACGCCTTGCTGATCTGTGCCCCAATGCTCAAGTCCAAATTTCACAAAGTCCTTAAGCATGTCAAGTCTTTCACTAGCAGATATATCCCAATTACGCTTCTCTTTAATCTCGGTAGGAAGCCACGGTTTAATTAATGCTCCGCGACCCAACATGGCACAAGGAATTAAGTTGTTCTTCTTGCCATCCTCTCCTTCATCTCCACTGCTAATTTGGTTTAGTATCTTTTCTTCATAATCACTGTACGAGAAGATATCACCGTTACCAATCATAGGTATTTGTGGATAATCAGGTGATTGACTGCAAGCGACTTGAGATATATAGTCCCAATTTGCAAGCCTCGAATATCGCTGAAGACGACTGCGGCCATGAATCTTTGGAAAGTGATAATAAGACACAGGTTAATATAAGATATACTAAAGCCGAGGAACACCAAGCAAGATGACTGTTCTCACCATGAAAGCGCCTACTCCATCAATCTGCCAGCTTTGAATCTTTGGTTGAAACTCGTGAGCAATCGGCTGATCCTCCTTCCAGCCAGTCCTCATCTTGATTGTTACTGGACATGGTAACACCTTAAGCATTCCTTCCAAACTAGCCTTTAACTTCTTCTCCCTCAACATCAAACTTGCCCCGGCTCCCTTCTGACAAACCATATCAATGGGGCAACCAAGATTAAGATCGACAAAGTCAATATCCATGCTTGGTTCATTAGCAAGCACCTCTGCAACACGAGTATATTGATCGGCATGCCCCGCTGCGATCTGGACCCCAAAGACGTCTTCTGAGGGATGCCTCTTCAACAAGGCCCACTCAGAAGGCTTTCCACCCAACAATTGATCCGCAAGTGCCATTTCACCACAGGTAATATCAGCACCATAATGTTTCATGATACGACGAAAGGGTAAATTCCCAACAGTTGTCAACGGTGCAATATACACCTTGTTACGAAAGTCAATCAGCTTACGCTTTGATGGTATAACTGCCGGTGTGGAAGATGTTTCAATTTTTGGCGGCGCCTTTTGTCCACCACCTTTCTGTACCTCAAAGTGACGCTTACAAACAAATGGGTATTTATTTTTGCGGAGTTTCACTTGTGTATCTTTGGATAAAACATTCATAATCTCGGCATGGTGCCCAAGCATGGTGCCCGCTGCGGGTGTTGACTTAGTTGCTGCATCTTTGACTTTATCTTCCTCATTCTTGATCCCACCTTCGTCCACTTTAGCTCCATCTTCATCTGCCTTGATTTCATTTTTAACCTTATCTTCTACATTGGCCTTATCCTCATCCTTGACCTTATCTTCTTTCACCTTGGCTCCAACTTCATCTACCTTGCTTTCATCAACGACCTTGTCTTCAGTTACATCTTCCTCCTTTGATGTATCAACCACTGATGTATCTTTTTCACTCTCAATTACTCTGCAAAGATTTTGACCCGTACTCATATTTACATGACATGAACCTAATCTGCACATAACACCAAAGTCACAAAACCTGCAATTGTATAGCAGTTTATATACATTTAGTATAAATGTATGAGCATAAAAGTATAATATAAGATACAAAGAAATAAACTAGAGTAAAGGATACCAACATATTACATGTACACAAACCAACGAAATTAAACTATACTCACCCCTTCGCATTCCAAAATGGACAGCCCCCCTTCAACCACGCAGCACCATTCTCGCCGTCACTAATATCAATAGGTCGATTAGCTAATATCTCCTTCAAATTATGATTATACCGACATCCCTTTGGAGTATTTAGGAATGGACACGGCTGACCTCTTACAATAGCTAGGCATACCTTATCTCCAAAGGCAATACGGTTATCTCTTGGACGTTTCTTATTTTGTCCTTTGTTCTTTTTAGATCTTTTACTTTCATTATTATTATCTCTGTTATCATGATTAGCATCTGATGGTTTGGTACGTTCTTCAACGGGGGGAGGTGCCGCTAAACATGATGGACGTTCAGATAGGATATATTTAGATTTAACAACAAGATCTAAACTTCCGGTAGTCGTGGTAGTATTCGTGTTTGTTGTTGTTTTGGTAGCAGCAGCTGTAGTTTCACTACTCATGAGATGTTTACTGCAATTGTTAGATTGGGTATTTGATGTGTCTCTTGTAATCTTATTTGTATCTTTTACCGATATTCGGTAAATGGCTTTCACTGTAAAATAGTATATTCTTAACAATATTATATAAATGATTTGCAATAACTATGCCTCTCTGGATATATTGTTGTATGATAGTAGAACCTCATTGATTGGTTGGTTTGTCAATGCAAAATGTCAAAGATATAACCGCCGCCCAATTCCCACTAACAAAATCACCTTATCATTGAGACGATGCTATCCTCCCCTCTCCACAAAGCAAAGAATAGAGTTGCAATGTATACATATTATACCGCGTTGATAATCCTATTTATAACCATCACTTACTGCACAAGTTTCACAGCAACATACACATCACCATAGATACATCATCACACATCACAATACATATGCATATGACCACATCATATTTGCATACGACATATACCGCGTTGATCATCCTTCTTCTTTTTAGCACTCGTTGTAAAAGCTTTACAACATTGAAAAACAATAAACACATCATACATTATCACACATCACTACCCTCTATGACCACAACATCATTACCTGATACCAATAACATGATGAAAGAAGTCGTAGTAGATATAGGTATCAATCTTACAAACAAGGCATTTAAATCACATTGGCGTGAGGTAGTCCAAAGAGCGATAGATTCCGGAGTCACTAGAATGCTATTGACAGGTACATGCATCAAAACATCAAAAGAGAGTTTACAAATAGCACAAGATTGGTTAGATGAAACTAAAACACCAAATCTATATGCAACCGTTGGTATACATCCACATGATGCAAAGACTTTTGATGATACAACAAGTACAAAAGAAATGAGAGAAATGTTGCAACATCCATTGGCAGTCGCCGTGGGAGAATGCGGGCTGGATTATAATCGTAACTTCTCAACACCTGACGATCAACACATGCATTTCGTGAGCAGATTAAGCTTGCAGTAGAATTGAAGAAGCCATTGTTTGTCCATGAAAGAGAAGCACACTCTGATCTAATCAAAGTGTTCGATGAAGTTATAGAAGAAGTAGATGAAGACCTACCTCCCATTGTAGTACATTGCTTTACTGGTGAAAAGGAAGAGGCATTGGAATACATCAATAGAGGATATTACATTGGTTTTACCGGCACAATCTGTAAGAAGGAGAGAGGTGCTCCACTGCGAGAACTATTACCATCTTTACCTCTTGAGAAGATTATGGTAGAAACAGATGCTCCCTATATGTCCTTTAAAAGGAAGAAGAGATCAAGCGAGCCTGCTGATTGTATTGATGTGGCACGAAAACTGGCAGAGACTTTCAATGTGCCCTTCTCGGAAGTATGTGAACAAACTACTTCCAATGCAATGAACTTCTTTGGAATAGAATAGGGTGAGTAGATAATAAATGGCCAAAAGGCGCCGCATTATATGACACTCATGTTTATTACTCATACTCATATAAACATATAAGAGGGGGCCTACTCTTGTTTGTTAAAGAAACTTCTCTAAAATGAAAGTAGAAGTTTCATATCATATCATTTTTTATATGTTTTCGACAACAAAACAACCGCAGCGGACTAGACTACTAACCTCATACAATCAGCAAAACAGCAACAGACAGCAGCATAATATTACCGTCGTCAGCATGGTCGGTTATACCCGTCATCTATCATAATGAATTTGATGATTCAGATTATAGCAACGGCGGCAATTTTATTATCAAATTGCATTGCCAATGTTATCATCGATCATCAACATGTCGTTGCTGCTGCTGATAATGATTCAGTGGACAATGCAATTGCCACCGTCTATACAATTACATCAATATTTCCCGAAGGTGGGCCTACAGACGGAGGTACTAATGTAGTATTACATGTCGGCGGTGATATTAATTATTATAGTAATGATTGGACTTGCGTCTTTGGCGACGATGATAGAGTAATAATGATGCAACAGGTAATGATAATGCAGTTTCATATGTTAATGCTCAGTGGATGTCACCCAATGAAATACTCTGTATATCACCTGAATGGAGCGTATCAGACACTAATATTACTTTGAGCCTTGAAATGGATGGTATGTTAATGGCTAAATCATTTCCAATGCAATATCATTATTATCAAGCACCAATTATTGAATCAATCTTCCCAACAGTTGGATCTATATTGGGTAGTACAACTATTACATTACATGGTTCTTCCTTCGTGGATTTACCTGGTCTGACATGTCATGTAGGTGATGTTAGTGTTCCTTCTCTTTGGATGAATGAGGAAGAAGTTACTTGCATTACACCCCTGGGAAGTGTGGCATCCTCTCATGTTATTTCATTGAGTCTCAATAATGGAGTTGATACATCTAAATCACCTGAAATGTTTAGATATACTGCACCACCATTGATACAATTAATCTGGCCAACAAAAGGAAGTGTCAAGGGAGGATCTATCCTAACACTTGATGGACAACATTTTGAGAATACTACTGAATTGCAATGCATCTTTCGACAATATCGGAACAACACAGTACTAACAACTGATGCAGAATACATTTCATCAACTCAATTATCATGTACAAGTCCAGCGGTTGAGAAACCTACATTTGTTTCTGTTCATGCAACTATTAATGGTGTTGATGATACTATTAGTCCTGTTAGTTTTGAGTTTATTGAAGATGCAATCATATCATCCATCAAACCTGATAGTGGTCCAATTAATGGAGGCACAGTAGTTACTTTAATTGGCAGTGGAATGGTTAATGGAGATACTTTGCGGTGTAGATTTGGTAATAAAGAGGGTGATCAAGTTGTACATGGTAATTGGATAAGTGAGACTGAAATCTCATGCATCACGCCTGTAAGTGAGAGTGTGGGCACGACGAACGTGACTTTAAGCCTCAATGGTGTTGATTATTACACATCAAGTGCAGTAAACTTTCTCTACTACAATCATCCAATAATATCATCAATCTACCCTACATTTGGAGCATCACATGGAGGTACATCAGTCACCATACATGGGTCTGGTTTCCAACATGTGAACAATCAGGATAGTATTCTATGTCGCTTTGGTGATGTTAAAGTTATCGGATCAACTAATAACGACGAATCAGTATCATGTGTTAGTGCAGGTGGCAAAGCAGGATCGTCACACTTGGTTTCAATCAGTTTGAATGGAGGGGTAGACTTTACTCCAACCTCTATTGAATATCGATACATTTCGCCTGTAGAGTTATACTCAATCAGCCCAACATGGTCAGACGGATCTGGAGGAACAATGTTGAATGTAACGGGTTCTGGATTTAATAATAATACTGATGATTTGAGATGCATATTTCAAAACAGACAAATCAATCCAATTCATATAAAAGCAGAATACATATCATCCACTGAATTACAATGCGCATCTCCACAAATGACTGCTCCGAGTGAATTAGCTTTACGAGTAACAGTCAATGGTGTTGACGTGTCTAGTAGTCCTGTTTGGTTGGAATACGTTCCTCGGGCAACTGTGACAACTATGAAGCCTACTCGTGGTCTAAGTACGGGTGGCACTCAAGTTACTCTCATTGGTGATGGTTTCATGTATGAAGACACGATATGTTGTCGATTTGGAGAGTCTACGAATGTTCCAGCTCAATGGTTATCATGGGCAATGGTTCGTTGTGTAGCGCCGCCATCGTCTGCAGTGGGTGATGTTATTGTCTCATACAGCAACGACTGTATGAACTTTGTCAATGTATCGATATCCTTCTCCTTCATCTCCGTATCAAATCTCGAGCCTAACTATGGTTCAAAACTTGGAGGGGTAGAAGTTGAGATCCTTGGTGAAGGATTCACAAACGAGGATGGATGGAAATGTCAGTTTGGTACACGTTCGGTTCCAGCCATGTTCGTTTCTATGTTTGAGATTCATTGCATCACACCAGCTGTCGATCAAGTGGGGATGTATCAACTAAGTTTATTCGACCAAGATGGCTCAAGTTTTAAGACCGGCTTGGACTTTTATTATCATGAAGACTTGCAAGTGGAGTCTGCATTCCCTGAATCATCTCCTGTCAATGGCGGCTCAGTCATGACGATCAAACTAAATGGATTACAAGTCGAATCATCATATGTCTGCATCTTTAGTGATACAGAGATGCCAGCAACCATATTACACAACACCAGTCAAGTCGAATGTACAATACCATCATGGGATAAGCCAGAAGAAACTTCATTGATTATCAAGTCTACAAATACGTCAATGGAAATTAGCACAGATGAGACACATTTTACCTTCTATGAGGAACCATCCATAACTTCAGCAACACCAACAACATTATATTCAGGATTCTCCAAAGATGTTAAAGTTACCGGTAGTTTGTTCTTCAATTCAACTGACATCAAGTGTAGATTTGGAGAGCACGAGGTTGAAGCACAATGGATATCGGATACAGAAGTAGTCTGCCGTTATAAAGGCACCTCAATCGAACCCGATAATAACTTGCCACTTTCTATATCAATGAATGGTGGAATCGATTTTCATGATAGTTATGTTATTATGAATATACACCAAGATCTCACGGTCACATCGATAAGTCCAAGCTATGGTTCATCATCGGGATCGACTCGAGTAACTATATTGGGCACAGGCTTTGATAGTTCATTTACATATCGTTGTCTCTTTGATACAAAGTTTACCGGTGCAGAATTAGAGAGCCATAATGAGATACTTTGTGATTATGCACCAGTTCAAACCGGGAAGAAGTCTGTTTGGTTGTGCTTTGACAGTTATGACTGTATCGGAGGAGGAGATGACATGGAATTTGAGTATTTGGATCCTTTAAAGTTGCTTGATGTTCAACCTCAACCATTGAGAGGTCCAAGCGGCACTTTGGTTCGAGTAACGACAAATCACCCTCTTGGTAATCACTCAGTCTGCTTGTTTGGTGAACATCGAGTGAAGTTAGAGCCAACAGATGACTTTGGTGTCGGTGTGTGTGAATCTCCCTCTCACAATGAGACTACAACAAGTGTTGCTTTTTCAATTTCAGCAAACGGACAAGAAGAGAGTTCATATGAACAATATCAATTCACATATCATTCGAATAACGATGATAGTAGTGAGGCGACACTAGATGGACATAATTCTCAACTAATTGAAGAAAATGCAGTCCGGGTGTCTTATATATCACCTACTATGGGTTTACAGGATATAAATGTTACTGTGTTTGGCAGTGGGTTTGCGAATCTTCAACGTGCTAGCTGTGTCTTTGGAACGAAACAAGTGCCTGTTATTCCTGTATCCAACACATCAATCATTTGCACGAGTCCTTGGAACACGCAGTTTGAAACTGTACCATTCATGGTTATTGATGCATCGAAAGATGTACAAGTTTACCATGGTGATGATAACATGACGTTTACTCATGTGGAGCGGCCTTATCTCGTTAAAGTTGAACCCGAAGTGATTATCAAGACAAATACATCAACAGCTATCATTATTGAAGGCCAGAACTTTGACGTTATAGCAAATGAAAACATTAGTTGCCGTGTTGGATTATCAGAAAGTAGTGCGAGCTTCTCTTCTTCTGGAACAGCAACATGTAATCATACTTTTCCCGAGACGGGTATGTTTCAGGTCGAGCTCTTGAGTAACCAATATGGGGTCATTACATCATCACGAGCACGAGTTCAAGTAATTGAAATTCCACACCTACATCATTTGGAGCCTCCAATATTGACTGCAAATTATGATGACACAAACACAATGATGTTGATGATAAAAGGAAACAGCTTTGTCAATCGAAACTTGGTCTGCTATATCGACGATCAACCATGCCCTTACACAACATTTATTCTTGAGTCGGAGGTCTTGTGTCACTTACCAAAAGGACTTCGACCAAAAACATACAAAGTGCGTCTATCTAATAATGTATTGGATGAGAAGTTGCCATATCTACCTTTGGAAGTTATTCCACCTCCGTCTATTGCGGCTCTGAGTCCATCTATGGGTGAAGCTGGGGGCAATGTTACAATTACAGGCAAGGCATTCCATCCACAGATGGAGGTAAAATTGGGAGAGGATATTGTGCCGTCGTATTATATCAATAGTACACTGATACAATGTCATACTTCACCTTACTCACATCAAGAGTCAGTTCCAGTATACATTACACTCAATAATGTGCCAGTATCGACAGGGTTGCCGCAGTTCTTCACCTTTGTCGACTTGTCCTTAGATTCCATCAGTCCCAACTTTGGAGATACAACTGGGGGCACTCGAGTTACATTCAAGTTAAAAACTGAGTCTCCAGGTGTAGTATCACATTGCAAGTTTGGGGGTATTATTGTTCCTGCCAGTATTGACGAGTCAAACGAGCTAGTTTGTGTTTCGCCAGCCATGTCAAATGTTGGACAAGTACACGTGGGTGTTAGTGTCAACAATGGAGAAGACTTTTCAATGAGTCAACACAGATTTGAATACACAAAGCCGGCAGAATTTACAACCATGAGTCCAAGTAGTGGATCCGAGACAGGAGGTAATCTTGTCGTACTCTCGGGCTCCAACTTTGTTAATAGCAACACAATATCATGCTTCTTTGGTCATGTCGAGTCGGTAGGTCGATGGATGGATGATGAGAATCTAGTTTGTGAGACACCATTACTAGAGCCTAGAAGCTACGAGGTCAAGGTGACTCTCAATGGAGTGGACGTACTTGATACACAACAAATGTTAACCGTCTATGCTAGAATGACAGCTCTATTTTCCTTGCCTTCATTTGGCGAGACGGGTGGCAACACAGCAATACAAGTACACGGAACGAATTACAGAGAGGAAGACAAATTGACGTGCCGCTTTGGTGGGCTAAGCTCCTTACTTGTTGATGCGAGATATATTGACTCAAACATTATTGAATGCATTACCCCGAAATGGGATAAGGAAGAGCATGTAGACTTGACAATCATTTCAGAGATTGGAGATACTGCATTTCTGCCTTTCGAATTCTACGAACCGTTCCATATATCATCCATTCATCCTAACAATGGTTTCTTACGGGGTGGAACAAATCTCACTGTCAACGGCAATCACTTCTCTCGAGCTTTTGGGCCTGTGCAATGCCTTCTTGGTAACACTACTGTTAACGCAGTGGTTGTTTCAGAAGATGAAATAAGATGCACAACTCCACCATACCTCTCAAGTGGTGATGTTGAGTTTGCTATCATCTACGGCGCTGACACGTTTGCCCTTGTCGATCAAAGCTTTCAATATCAAGAGGAGATGGTTCTAGATACTATTTCTCCGCATGTTGTTCCAAGCACTACCGACAAGATGGTCACTGTCTTTGGGTCAATGTTTCAAAATAGAAAAGAGCTTGGTTGTTTGATAAAAGACGAGATGGAGATGGATGCAAAGTATATAAGTGAATCACAAGTCATGTGTCAAGTACCAAGAGGGCTTCGGCCTGGAAACTACACTATTAGTGTTTCAAATAATGGACAAGACTATTCTACATCAAGTATAGAGTTCAATGTGATTGATCTGATGCTTGTCAGGTCGATTCATCCTATGTTTGGAACAGCTGATACAACACAAGTTATATCCCTAGAACTAGATGGAAGCAACTTTCAACAAGTGGATAATCTTGGCTGTCTTGTGGATGAGAAATATATTGTACCTTCGAATTATATCAATAGTACACTGATACAATGTCATCTTCCCCTCAATGTAGTAGAGAAAGGCACTGTCTCAATTGGCCTTGTGCTTGACGGTGTGCCAATATCAACGGGACCTCTACTACAGTTTACTTTCATTGACTTGTCTTTGACTTCCATCAGACCCCGCTTTGGAGATACTACTGGGGGTACTCGAGTTACATTCCACTTGAGGGACAGGTCATTGATATCTGGCGTGACACATTGCAAGTTTGGTGATAGTATTGTCCCTGCTATTGGTCACCATTCTGAGGAGGTGGTTTGCGTCTCTCCTCCAACACATGGGACGCCTCAACATGTAAGTGTAGGTGTTAGTGTCAACAACGGAGACGACTTTTCGATGAGTCAACACAGATTTGAATACACAAAGCCGGCAGAGTTTACAAATATGAGCCCAAGTAGTGGATCCGAAATTGGAGGTACTATGGTCGTACTCTCGGGCTCCAACTTTGTTAATAGCAACACCATATCATGCTTCTTTGGTCATGTCGAGTCGGTAGGTCTATGGGTATCAAAAGAGAAGATTACTTGTGAGGCACCAAGCATGAAGCCCGGTAATTACAAGCTTAGAGTGTCTTTTAATGATATTGATACTCTTCGTACTTCGTGGCAATTCACATTTCATAAGGAGATTGATGTTCTATATGCAAGTCCGTCGAGCGGTAGTATCGTCGGTGGCACAGAATTATCAATCATCGGGAAATCGTTCGTGTCGACTGAGAACTTGACTTGTCAGTTTGGTGACTTGGGTTTAAGTGAGGCAACATACATTACATCTACAGAACTATCATGTCAAAGTCCTGACGTTTCCAAGGAAACTTTGGACGTTGTTACTGATGTTGATCTTCGAGTATCATTAAATGGGCTCGATTATTCTTCCGCTGCGGCACGATTTCGCTTCACCCCTCAAGCAACTATTCACAGCATCTTTCCAACCCAAGGATCAATCAGTGGTGGAACTCAAGTAACTGTGCACGGCACCAACATGTTCCCATCCATTACATCAAACACTGCAATGTGTATATTTGGCAACGAGACAGTACCTGCAACTCTACGGTCTACTCAAGAGCTATCATGCATATCACCTTCACATTCCATAAATGAAGACGTTTTCTTTGGTGTGAGTTTGAATGGAGTTGATCTGGTAACACAACACCGACCTTCTAGCTTCCTTTATCTTCCAATTGTCAAGACGGTATCAATCGAGCCAAGTGGTGGGCCTTTCACAGGCGGAACTGTAGTAACAGTTTCTGGAGATGATTTCGATTCATCATCAAGGTGCAAATTTGGATCCACATACTCTGATGATATTGTATACATTTCAAATGAGAGAATACAGTGTCGATCCCCATCTCATCCGCCAGGCACTGTAAGTTTTGTAGTGAGTGGTATAGAAGATGATGGGATTGCGCAGGAAGATGTGGCCTTTGACTTTTACAAGCCTCCAACGATTTTATTTGCCAACCCAACGACTGGACCGCCTCATGGTGGAACTATAGTTCGAGTCTATGGCAAAGATTATCGATCAAATGTCAACTACTTGTGTTTCTTTGAAGATATTCAAGTTTCTGGACAGTTTGTAGCGACAGATGCCATTGAGTGTCAGTCTCCAAGAATGCTTCTAGATGTTAATGAAGATGCTCATAAGGTGGATCTACGAGTTGCCGAGGCGGCATCAAACTTCACTGCCATGACCTTACAATATACCTATACACCAGCTCCCTCATTGGATAGTTTATCCCCTTTATACGTCTTTTTTGATGGAACTGATAGTATTACAATTAAAGGCGATCATTTAAACACAACTGGTGATGCCTGGTGTCGATTTACGCTTCCAACCAGTGATGGAAGTTATTACTATGAAACCGTCAAGACTGTTTCTGTGTTGAATAATGAGCATATTGATTGTCAGGTGCCTGCGTATGAGTCATCAGTAACAACAAGTTTGCAGGTTGATGTTCAAGTATCAACTAATCAATGGGATTATTCAGCAGCTCTATCATTTAACTATGCTCCAAGGCCAACAATTGATAACATTTATCCCATTTTGGGATCGGTGAACGGTGGAACAGTTGTTACTATTCAGGGTGCCAACTTTCTTCAGGAGAGTAATCTATATTGCACATTTGACAATACAGAATCGTCAGTACCGGCAACGTTTGTCTCGTCTCGGCACATCACTTGTAAAACACCAGCAGTATCATATCCAATCAATTCCAGTATAGCCCTACACTTTGAAGATAATGACAATTATGTGGAAGGATCTCAGTTCTTCAACTACCATCGAGAGTTGTCATTAGAAGATATGTCTCCAGCCCGAGGTTTCACAACAGGAGCCACGATTGTAACTGTCACGGGAACGGGCTTCATTGATGTACCTACTATATCGTGTATGTTTGGAAGTATATTGGTAGAAGGGAGATTCAAATCCTCAAATGAGATTGAATGCTTGTCACCACAAGTTAGCCAAGCGGAATGTGTTGAGATTCTAGTAGCTCTCAATTCAAAAGACTTTTCATCATTTGCAGTCACCGAAAGAGGACTGTTCACATACGATGACGATCTTAATCTCTTTTACACCATACCTTCAAATATACCCAATGAATATGCTGATAGTAGTAGTATTTCTGTTTTTGGGAGCTCCTTTGTCAACACAACAACAATGAGGTGTATGTTTGGCCAGGATCAAGACACAGATGCTCATTATATTAGTGAATCTGAAGTCAAGTGCACTCTTCCTGATGTGTTGGAGGTCGGAGAAGTAGATATCAGAATATCAACGAATGGCATTGACTTT
>Ga0214481_100061_pt1 | contig 44642 bp, 38 predicted proteins | sample M1_20Mar14CPVII9_4_FD_165057 | JGI IMG/M metagenome (GOLD analysis project Ga0214481, IMG submission 165057) | Marine eukaryotic communities from Monterey Bay, California, United States - M1_20Mar14CPVII9sort6BwellG10 | ecosystem: Environmental > Aquatic > Marine > Unclassified | place: USA...
ATGCATCCATACAATGCCAAACATGTGCTATTGTAGCACCTGCATGCTGCTATACCCCCACTTGATGGCCAAACTTTCCTGAGAGCTGGCAGAAAATCGAGATTTTTTCCTGATCTACTGAGGCATGAAACCAGCCAACAAGTGGCTGTAAAAGTATGGTGGAGGGACTTACAATCATGCTGAGAGTGTTCATTGCACTGTTATACACCCATACAATGCCAAACATGTGCTATTGCAGCGTCTACATGATGGCATACCCCCACTTGTTGGCCCAACATTGCCTTGAAGTCGGCAGAAAATCGACATCTGAGGCATGAAACCTGCCAATAAGTGGCTGTAAAAGTATGGTGGAGGGACTTACAATCATGCTGAGAGTGTTTATCAACTTGTTATACACCAATACAATGCCAAGCAACCACTATTGCAGCACCTACATGATGGCATACCCCCACTTGATGGCCAAACATTGCCTGGAAGTCAGCAGAAAATCGAGATTTTTGCCTGATCTGAGGCATGAAACCCGCCTACATGGGGCTGTAAAAGTATGGTGGAGGGACTTACAATCATGCTGAGAGTGTTCATTGCACTGTTATACACCCATACAATGCCAAACAAACACTATTGCAGCACCTACATGATGGCATACCCCCACTTGATGGCCAAACATTGTCTGAATGTCGGCACTTGGCAGAAATTGACAAATGTTTACTTTGGCTTCAAATATTGTTCACACAGAGTTATCTAATAGAAGAATTGGTTTAATTGCCATCAATTGGTAAATAGGTAAGATTCAAGGGATATCATAACAATTCCATGAAATTGTATTTATAGTATAGTGATTGTATCTATTGATGAAGATTTCACATCTCTCCACCCTTCTTCACTAACATATACGTGATCATGATCGGCTAATCCCCATGTTGGTCTGATAAAGACGTCAAATACATATCTCCAATTGAAATTTTCCAGACTTTGTATTGGTGAAACCATATCACTAAAATCCAACATATCCAACAAATCTCAATCACTAATACACATAAATAACCATTCTAAATATTGTTCCATCACCATCCGATAAAATTCATCTAACCCAATCAATTATAATGCACCCCCACGTAATTGTAATACCATGTGTATAGTAGCACCTGCATTGATACTGTATGATTCCAATGCCCTATCATCTGCTAATTGTTTCCCGGAAAAGATGAGACGGATTTGATCAACTTGAATACCCTCCTTCTCTTGTAATGCCTGCTTCACGGCCAATACCTGATTCTCGGGTTCAAAGTTGAAAGCCTGCTTTCGGCCGGTGAGTGTTTTGATAAAGATCTATTATTTTGTGTTGTGTTTGTGTTGGTATGTATTAATTTTGTGTGTGTGTGGTCGTTAGAAACAACATGAGATTTTATATACGGATATAAAGTATAAATATTGCAGCACACAAAAATTCTAATTCTAATCCCAATATAATACCATACAATTGCAAAGGATATACCAGCAGATCAGATCAGATAGAACAAAAAGGATAGTACGGTTCACCACCGACCACAAAGATACAAAATTGTTGATGAAATCTTTAGTTTCTCTCGCGCGCCGTCGACGCCACCGTCAATGCCAAGACAAACTAATATTACAAGCACACTCACCTGCATGTTATAAAAAGGAAATACTAGAGGCGTATGGCGTTATGGCTGTTGAGATGCAAAATACTAATAAAGTTAAAGAGGTTTGAGTTTTATTCGTTCTAATTTAGCCCAAAACCAATGCTGATAACAACATTGGTTATGTGGGGAAAGGCGCCGTGGACAAAATATAAACAATATAAAACCCATTAAGAGAACAGGAGCTACTGTTGTTGTTGTTGTTGTTGTCTTATCCGATAGTTGCAAGATCACTAAACTATAACACAACACATGCACAAAAAATCACATACACCATCTTACTAACTTACGAATATATAAATGCACTAATAACACAAATAATATACATTAGCATGTCTACTCGAATGTGTGCTGCACTTGACGAGGCGTTAGAGGAATATGAAACCGAGAATCAACAATCATTTTTCTCGAAATCTAAAGATGTTGCATGTGAACCATTGAATGACGAGGTTGATAGTAGTATGGGCATTGATAAGTCGACAACAGTTACATTTAGTGAGAATGGCGAAGAAGATGACATGGCTAGTAGTAGTAATAATGATATCACAACAAGTAATGATGATACCAACATTTATAGTGAAGAGAATTTACCCAAACCACTTTACAATCTAGCAACACGTGTATATGCCAAAGATGATGCCACAGGATTACTATATCCGGCATTTATCCGTAAGGTGATGTGGGGACCGAAATCTAATCAAGTTAATCTTGGATTCTGTTCATCATTATCAGAAGATGGAGGTATATTGAATGATGATAATGAAATGAAAGTTGAAGAAGAAGAGGATGATGACGAAGAAGATGATGAAGACAAACGTAGATGGGGTCCAAAACATAACTGTTACCATTATTACGTGCACTACATGGGATGGGCAATTACATGGGATAGATGGGTAGAAGAAACTAATTTATACGAAGATTCCAAGTCGACTGAATCATTATCAAAACTCCTTCATAAGGAGTATAACAAAGTCAAACCAAAGAAGAAGGGTCAGAAGATGAGTGTACCACAGATTAATAAGTGGATGCAACGTATGATTGAACTTGAGGCTGAACATAAGAAGACATTTGATACTGATGAAGAAGATGTAATGTTGACTTCTCAAGAGTTATATACGAATGGTAAAGATGGAGAGACCGACGAGACAATGCATGAACACTTCAGAAAGTCTGATGAAGGTAAAGAAGCCGACATGTCAACCGATACGGAAGAGAAAGAAGTGACAATAACAGAAGAAAAGAGCAGCAGTCCCCAACCAAAGAAAAAGCTGAACAGTGAAACATTACAAAAGCAAGCTCAACTTCACAAGAATGGTCTACAAATGAAACGAAAGAAGTCTATCTCTGATCAGCTCACTCTTCCCTTCAATCTCAAGAAGATTCTCGTGGAAGAATGGGAGGTAATGACTCAATGCGGTATGGTTCACAATCTCCCATCAAAGGTGTCAGTTCGAGTGGCGTTAGATCAGTACTTGGAGAGTAAATTAGGTCCATTACGAAAGAAACAACAAGAGGAAGAAGAGAAGAAGGATGTTGATAACAACATGCAAATTGATGAATCTAACAATAAGAAGGATTCACAGCTGGGCAAGGAATGGATCGATATGGTAGAGGGTATTGCTTTATTCTTCGACCAAGCACTTCCAATCCATCTACTATTTCAACAAGAGAGAGGACAATACAACTACTTTCGGAGACAAATCTTGGCACAACGTCGTAACTCTGCAGCAAGTTCTATATCTACTCCTGCTAATGGTTTGGACAAAGTGGCAGCTACTGCTACGAAAACAGAAGATGATAACACAAGTGTTCAACAGCAATCAACAGCCAACCTCGATAATAACGCTGATAACAGTGATTCCAAAACGGCTACCGCCGCCGCTGCTGATAATGATAAACCAGCATCAAAACCACCACCAGAAACAGACACCATTCCTGAACGAATGTCTGAAATATACGGATGTGAACATATCTTACGGTTATTTACCCGACTACCAAGTATTGTGGCAGAGTCTTCTTCTTCATCAGCTGAGTCACGACGTATCTTCTCAAAGTTGGGTGATTTAGTTCGATATCTGCAGAAGAATCAATCTGTATTTCAAACTTCTTACAGGAAGCCACTGCCGAGTGAGATTCCTGGAAAGAAGAAGAAGAGAAAGGCCGCAGCTATTACTGCTGAAAAGTAGAGCTATAATAACTCAGACGAAAGATAATTAAGAAGTATTCCACATGAAAATGAGGCATAGGATCAAAGTAACCTTTATAGTTGTGACTTTTTAAAATTAATCAATGCATACGCTCATTCTTTGCACGGTGTTTTGTCAATTGTTGGATACAGTATCTCAAAATCTCCCTTTTATATCATCACCCTCATCGGTCAATTATAACTATCCTCATCAAACCCCCAACACGATACTATACACCAAACACTCAAGATAAAAACTGTTTTAAACTCCAAAGCTACTACCACAACCACAGTTCTCTTCTGCATTAGGATTGAAAAACTTAAATCCACCTCCAATTAAATCATCTGGAAGATGCGCGTTTCACAATTTATTAAGATGAAGAAAGGCAACATAACTTCTGTTAGTACATGTGGTTCACAAGGGCAGTCAAATATAGGCAACGGAAGGCCAAAGGAAGTGATCAAATCAACGAGACTTCATATTGAACACACATCCTCATACAAATGAACAATACTAACGCGGACTTTCCCGAATAATCCAATTCTAATCCATACAAGTATAAAATACTTTTAGCATCAACAACACATTGTATTCCCTGCTGGTCGTAAGTATCAATTTCATCGTCTTCTTGTATCTCATCCTTTGTTGAGAAATCCATTACATATGATAGTCCAGAACATCCACCATTCCTAACACCCATTCTTAAAACTAACTCTGCAGAAGGATCATCTTGCTTTCCTTTTAGTTCCATTAGTCTATTCATTGCCTTTGGTTTGATTTGTATAATTGCATCTTCTGGAGGTTCATAGTTAGAAGTATCATTATTCGTTGTAGGTGGTTTAGTATCAGCTGGAGTAGAGGAGTAGAGTGGTGATACTATTCTGTTGTTGTTCATAATATGATGTGAAGTTTGTTTATGTGGTGAAAAAGTAAAAGAAGATACCAATTGTAATGATATCATTATAACCACCGCCACAGCCAAAAGGTAGGAATAGTTTAATAATGTCATGATATAATATTAGTATTATATTAAGTATACCGCCGCCTTTCGAACGTCAATTGTAACCCTTCCACACTTTGAAAACTCAACATGCAAGTTGATGCCTCACGGTCTATCTCAAGTTCAAAGGATACCAGCATATTGCAAATTGCAAATCCACTCATTGAACTCACAATCTACTATCGACCATGTTAAACCTCTACTTCGTTGCAATCATGCTATTAGCCTCATCAATACCCCGAATATATGCTGCATCAGCACCATCATCATGTTTTGTATCAATAAGTCGACGCGCCATAGTTCCTTCCCTGATATCAAATCATAAAAGTTTACTCAGTAGAAAATTATCTTCCTCTTCTTCTGAGGAAGACATACAACAAAAGGTTAATGTATCTCGTCTATCAACATTACAATCTCTTTTGACAGAGAGAGGAGCACCGGGTAGTATAGGGTGTAATCAGGGTAGTGGAGATCTTGTTCCTATCGATTCATCTTCATCATCATCGGACGAGTATAAAAACTTACACCCACACTTATTACCATTAGCTAAATCAAAATCATCGGGTAATATAATATGTGCATTACGGCGAGCATATGCAGATGATGCCGATTATGACAGTCCATCACTTGTAGCACCGTGGCCTATTGTTGAAAGTGCAGTAGGTTTACCAGGTATGAGATTATTAGGACTAAATAGTGAACATTTAATGAGACGGATAGCAGCAGATGCTGATGCCAATTTAGATGAAGTGGAGGCACAAAGGGTAGTTGGATTATATAATGATGGATTAGGGAATGGAGAATTAGAGGAAAAGTCAATGGATACACCGTACGAAATGGGCAGTGTTGAAAAGTTGGGATATGGATTAGATAAGTTCGTTCTACTTCGCGTTGGTCCCTTCCCAGACTTGTATGAAACAATGTCCAATCAACATTTATCACGAAGTGATGAGGAGTCATCATTAATTGCTGCAGAATCATCCAATGGCAAGTTCGGTGGCTTTGGCTCAACATTTGCATTCTATGCCAAGTTATTAGCATCATTACCAAATCGACAAGAGGAATGTAGAGATGCAGCACGTATGTGTCTACGTCTTCCACTGCCTTCAATGGGACTTACACGGAAGGACTTTGTCGATGTTGCAAAGATGGCAGAGTTGGAAAGTGATGGTGACGATCCGCTGTCTGGTATGATGGACATGTATGAAAAGATTCGAGAACACGAAAAGGATGAGAATAGTGGTGATAAGACACCAAAACAGACGGCAATGGAAGATGCAAACTATTTACTTGATGTGGCTTGCTTGACTGGACAAGAGTATGGCGAGATTAGAGGAAAGATTGCAGAGATCTACAGAGCTGCCAGTATGAATGATGATGCAGACTTTGTAGAGCGATGTTAATTGTAAAGCGGGAAGCAGATCATAAGATGTGTGCATAACTTAATGAACCTCTTTCTATACAGTTTTAAGTTCTCTTCTATACATCTATTCTTCTACTACTATTTGGAAGAAACATCTCTTTCCTTTCCTCTAAAGCTCGACTGCTGCCGACTATAACTTGGTCTATCATCGACACGCTTTACTTGATTTGAGGAGACAAAACCCGTTCCTTCAGCATACGGCTTGTAAACATCAATCATTGCTTGTAATTCCTCGTCTGAACTTGTTGCGATAAAACTTGGCCGCGAGATAATAGCCTCATACCATTCCCAATACTTTGCATATTCTTCTGTTTTTGGTACTTCAAAGCCTCTATACTGCTTTAAAACACCCATTCGTGCACCAACCATCCAAGGTGCAATTGTTATGTCGACTATGCTCAAGTTCTCTCCATAAAAGTACGGCCCGACACAGTGTCTAGAAAACTTTCTCAATCCACTCAACATCTTTTCAGCAGCATCTTTTTGTGAAGCTTCATCTTGTTTTATAAGAAGAGTATAAAAATTGGAGCAGATTGTATTGTTTAACATATCAGTCCACATTCTAGCATTTGCACGTTGAGAGGCCGAGCCAGGAAGAAGCTTTGTGCCGTTATCAAATGACTCATCTACATACTCCACAACAATCAAGCTCTCATAAACGACAACTTCTTCTTCTCCTCTCCGATCTATCAATACTGGTACTAATCCTTTAGGATTTTTCTTCAGCAATAGCTGAATCTTTTCTAAACAAATGGGGAAGGGGACGGTTAGTATGAATGTATTTTGCACATATCACACATAGCACATGTACATAATGTATACACTACTCTCAACATCATCTCATATCTTATCACACTATACCTAAGCTCTTTGGCGGCTTAATCTTCATTGCCTGCGTTAACGTGAACTGCCCTGGACATTTCTCTCCTAATGCCATGACTGCTCTTGCGGCATATGGGCAAAACCAAGCAGAAAGTAATTCCACGTCCATTGATGATTGTATTAAATCACTCATTCTTAGAAACTTATAATTCTCCACCTACTTTGTGTGCCTGCTTCACGTGTTCCTCGAGTAGAGTACTAAATGCTGATAACCCTTTATTGATAACCTTGTATTTCAATATTAGATGACAAATGATACTTAAGCCGAATAATACAAATACTGCAAGGAAGGAGGCTGTAAAGAGTAAAGATACAGGGGGAAGACAATAAAATTACTAATTATGAGAGTGTGAAAATCTTCATACACCCAACAAGTTATAAATCTAATACCTTGCTTTTGTCTCACTATCTCTCGCTGCAACCTATCGTTCTCAATTGCAATGTTAATGCTTCTTTTCTTTGATTCTTTATCCAACATCGCCACCTAATACCTAATATGCGGTGCTTTATCTTGCTTTATGCTAACTTTAAGGCTTATTCGAATCTAAAATTTATAGTAAGAACCCACCTGACGTTATTTATTTGGTTCATTTACTAAATAGTGGGGTGCTATATTTAGTGCTATTGCTTGGTAGGTAGGTGCTATCGCTATCGGCATAATTTGAGGATTGGCTCCATACAATAAATATCGTATATTGGTGTTATCATTGGGTGTATAGGTGGCGAGAATTAGATATCAGCAGGATATATAATATTCTATATTTTAGGTACCTCTCCAACAAAAATATAATCGTTATCATTGCCGTTATCATTTCAATATTAGTAGAATAATATGCAAGGATCATCATCACAAGTTCGTGTAGGTGTGCGTATACGTCCATTAACATCTAAAGAAACATCGGAGGGTGGTGAATCTGTAGTACAATGTAACGCATTCGATCGAACAGTCGAGCTAAGTAAAAGAAAATTTACATACGATTCTGTATTCCATTCAAATATTACTCAAATTGAGTTGTATAATAATGTTGCTCCGCCATTACTACAGTCGTTCTTAAATGGGTATAATGCCACAGTGCTTGCTTACGGTCAAACCGGTTCAGGCAAGACATTTACCATGGGCTCCGAAGCTGGGGGTAATTTTGATAATAATTTACAGCGTGATGGCAATCCATCATTACAGGAAACCTCTGGATTAATACCTAGGTTTGTGCAGGAGTTATTTTCCTCACTAATACAAAGAAAGGAGTTATCCGAAAAGAAAATACTTAGTCAATCGCCAACAAAAGAGAAGACCAATAATATATTACCAGAACAACAACAATCTGTTTCATTAGTTGATTATAAAGTATCAGCAAGCTTCCTAGAAGTTTACGGAGATGATATATTTGATCTATTAGATGATGATAGAGATGTTGCATTGAAGATACGCGAAGATTCGAACAAACAAGTGGTTATACAGGGATTGAAAAGTGCACCGATTAGTAATGCATATGAAGCAATGAATGTATTGAACACCGGCACGATGAACAGGACTACAGCTTCTACTCTCATGAACCTTACCTCTAGTAGATCACATGCAGTATTTCAAGTCGATCTTCAACAAACAACACGTAGTACTGATGGAGATGAGTTAACTACTAAATCTCGCTTCACCTTTGTGGATCTTGCTGGATCAGAAAGAATGAAGAAGACTGGTGCAGAAGGGGATCGAGCCAAAGAGGGGATAAAGATTAATGAGGGACTATTGGCACTCGGGAATTGTATCAATGCACTAGCCGATGAGGACAAGTTAGCCAAGGGAGAGAAGCGCCACGTACCGTACAGACAAAGCAAATTAACGCGGCTTTTACAGGACGCACTTGGAGGCAACTCGACCACCCTCTTCTTGGCTTGTGTTAGTCCCTCTGACACAAATGCTAGCGAAACACTTAGTACATTACATTATGCAAACAGGGCTAGGAATATAAAGAATGCTCCTACAAAGAATGTGGATGCAACGGCCGAAGAATTGAGAAGACTTCGTACACTTACCAACATTCTAAAGTGTGAGCTAATAAAGGAAAGATTTGTTGAAGATGAAAATGGCGATAACTCAACAGACTCAACAGATATACCACAAAATATTGGTGTAGTAAGTGATGTCGATATTCTACAAAGAAAAGATGTCATAGATTATATGAAGGTTATTGACGACAAAGCAATGTCACTAAGTGGTACATCAGCTAATCTGACAACATTTCCAACATGTTCTTCTACTCAATCAAATAATGATGATCCGAATGTTACTCAGCAGGCAACAAGGGAAAGCTCAAGTATCTATGATTTAGCCCCCAATATTACAGAAGAGGAAGATGATGACGACTCAGATAACGATGACATCAATATCGACGTCGAAGAAGATATGAATATCATAGACGAGTTGCTACAAGACAATCATCAACACGAGGAGCAAATAGGCAAAATAGATGTTGAGATTGATGAGCAAGAAGAGAAGCTAGTTCAACTGAAGAAGCACATCTTAGTATACCAAGACGTTAAGGAACGGTATCAAGTTTGTTTGAGTGAAGTACAAAAACTTGAAGTCGAGAAGCAAGCTCTGGCCGACAAACTCGAGAAAGCCGAATCGGATCCAAAAGGAAGCTGGATAATGACCAAGTTAGAACAAGTTAAGGCCAAATTAAGTGAAGCCAGACACGAGGTGCGGAAGCAACAGCAAAAGTGCCGAGAAGCAGAGCTAGAGGCGCAGCGATGCAAAGGATTAGAGCGGCGAATTGAGGAGATGAAATGCATCAAAGCCAACATGATTAGGAAACAAAAGGAAGATAACAAACGACAGAAAGACTTTTCAAAGACCAAGGCGCAAGAAATTAAAGATCTACAACGAAAAGAAAGAAGTGCATCAAAAAGAGTACTGAAGTTGGAGGCAGAAGTATCTCGACACAAATCTGCTCTGGATCACAGCAAATCACGCTATGATAAGCTCTATAAGAAGCTGAAAGAAACGGAGAACAATCTCAAGCAGGCTCGATCTACTAGGCGGAATACCACCACCATTACCAACACCACCACCAACAGTATCAACGCATTACCCGAGCAAGATAATAGACAGTTTGCACCAATGAGCCCAAAAGTCTCATCAATTAAGTATCTTCTTCAAAAGACAGTCGTAGAGAGGGTTGCTCTGTCAAAGAATAGAGTCGTATACAAGTCAAAAGTAGCCTTGAGGGGCAATTTAAGCCAAAGAATGGCAGACGAAGTCAAGTTAGTAAATGAATTGAAACAACAATGTCATGAAATTGAAGGCAAACCATCTACCGACATATTAGATGATGTGATAGATCACGAAGATAATGTTCAAGATTTATTAATCCAGATCGAGCTCGTTGAAAAGAGTCTAGAAGATTTACAAGCCAAGTATCCTTCTATAGATGATGACGACGAGGAAGAAGGAGGAATCGCTGATGTTTTTGACGAACATGATCCTTCATTGAAGATTCTGTCAAAGCTGAATGGATCAGTGTTGAGGACACTTATGCTAGGTTGTTTAGGCACCTGCTACTCTTCTGAGGTAAGTTGTATGGGTTGTACTTCGTAGCTATTTTATTAACCTCACCCTAACATCGTGTTCTCTTACTACATTGCATTACAGCTGGATCGACAGAGTATTAAAGATAAATCGAATCAGAAAGATCTAAAGTGTGCTACATTGGAAGATGATGTTGCGGTACTGAATGATAAGATTAAACTCTTATCCAAATCTTTGGAGCGTCATAGTTCATCTCCCCAAAATCACATTGGAGTGGTGGATTCGAACGAGAAGGAGTCCCTACAGAAAGAGTTGGAAAGAACAAGAGATAAGTTGTCATTAGTTGAGGAGAAATATGACAAGGCCGAGACACAAATATCGAAGTTGCAGGCAAAGCAAAAGCAGAGAGAGTCTATAGAAGAGCAAATCAATACCTCAGTATCGAACAAGGATACGTTGATAAGTGAACTAGAGAAGACTGCACTGCTAAAAGATGTAGAGAAAGCAAACAAAAGATGCAGCAAAGCAGAGAAGGAGCTGGCATTAGCGCTGTCAAAACAAGAAGATATGGACTCAATTAAAGAACAGTTGGCTTGCTGTCTGAAAGAGCTCGATCGGTATAAAGAGAAGGAGAATCAATCATCTCAAGTGACTGCTGATCAATTGCAGGAAAAGAAAGCATTGAAAGTTGAAACAGTTACAAGAGAGGGAGCCGTGGATGACAAACCATCATCACAGCAAGTAAATGATACCACAATTACATCCCCCAAAGCAGCTGATACACCATCAAGTAAGGGTAAACACTCGTCAACAAAATTCTCGAAATTTGACAGCTTGAAGAATAGATACCTGAAAAAGGTACAATCGCCTGAGCCCAGACCCATCTACCCATCTAAATAATATAGATACAATGTATTTATAAAACAAGTGCAGTTCTATATTATACTAGTTTCGACCTGTCTCATACATAGTGATTGATTGTCGAGACACATCATGGATTGACACTTGCAATAAAAACTCTTCACTGTGGTTCACTTTATCACACAACGCAAACTTCCGTAGAACCACACTGAGATGATTCCTGATGAAAGAGTAGACGGCAATGGCTGACGAGAGGAGATAGAGGGTGTTGGCCGTCGTTGTCAAGTAGATTGGAGCTGCCAGAGTCGAGTCGTCTGTGCAGTGAGCAGTGTCTCTGTAATTTCCGTTTCTTCTCCAACTTTGTACTTTCCCCGCGCAGTAGACTTGGTTGCATCATAAGTGGCTTATTGTGTTCCCTTTTGGTGTGTATGTAATCTAATTGCGGCGCCGTTATCACATAGCAATTACATACGAGATATTGTCAATAATCGTTTATAGTGCCCCGTAGAAAGGGTTGTTGTTCTCATATTGCAGAGAAGAAGATTCGCTGCAACATAAATTGAGATAAGATATTATGTCCACCACAAATGATGATGATTTGTATGGTGATCTCGAAAACACAGTGGCAAAACCACAACCAAAACCAACAGCTAATGCTCTAGTATCAACATCATTTAGTACCTCACCACTACCGGATAATAAATCTCCGTCTGAAATATTGCAAATGCAGCAACAAATTCAATCATTGAAAGAAGAGAGAGATACATTGCAGAAGAATATTGGTATTTTATATAGAACTGCCAAAGCCGAGTTACAAAGAAAGGATAGGACAATTAATCAATTACAGGATGAGGTTGATTCATTAAGAAGATGAGATACTTGTTATTGGAGAGTTGACCAACAACATATCATAGGATACCACAATCACACACATACATACTTTTTATACTTAGCTCAATCCAGTGCTGTTGTTGAAAGAACTACATAGAGGAAGTAAAATGATTCAATATCTATACTAATAATAAAGACTTCAGTAAAAGGAAAGCTTTTCTTCAATAAAGATAAACTTAGATTACTTTACTTCTTCACTCTTCAATAAAACCCAATAAAGACGGCACACTACTTTCCTTCTTCTCCCCTGTCACAGCTTCTTCTAACTCGTCTACCATTTGTCGCCAGGGTACTTTACCAATACCTCGTCGTAATACCTTTCCATCATTAGCGACTACAATTGCCATCCCCTCTTCACGAACATTTTCCCCCGCTTGTTCCACTGGAAGATTGGCGTAACACAGTTTATAACGATGACAGAGAGATGGTAGTAACTTCTGTTAGAACACTGGTATGCAAAAGCAATCAAATAAAGGCAAACTAAGTTCACTTCATATTGAATACACTATATCACACGACAAAACACAAGCTTAGACTTTCCTGCGACTGTCATTTCATCTTCTATAAACTCCTCCCATCCACTACCTACTGGTTCCGCTACATAAGCTTGTGTTTCATATGATGGACGTGCATCACCAAAACCACTGCCATCCGGCTTGGCTGCACGATCAGCAGCGTCCTTCGAAGTTTCATATGGCACTACCAATATGTTAGTACTCCCAAAGTTCACCTTGTTTAATTGTGCACCACGTAATGCATCTCGAATAGCTCTACCTGGACCTGCCACAAGTATAAGATGTTGCTTTGCCTTCTCTTGCATAACACCGATTGGTGCCTCTTTCATACTCCCGTCTTCAGACACTCGAACATTTACACTAAGTTCCTTAAGTTGTGCTTCACGTTCACGCATTGCCGCTTTAACCTTCTTCATTGTTTTAGTGCGTTCCACCTTCTGTTCAACTTTACCATCTAATTCAGCACCTTTGTCTAAATCAAGTTTGGCAAGTACTGCAAATAAAGTAACAGCACCAAAGTCGATGGCTAGGTTCATATACTCTGTATTCAAATCAAGATCTGTTCGAACACCACTTAATGCAGCTGCAACTCCCGAGGCTGTGATTAAACCCCCAACAAAGGCACCACTTGCAAATGCACCATAAAAGAAGAGACGTAATCCACGAAAAGGTGCGATTGTTTCAGCTAGCAATTTATTGGAAACCTTTCTGTCTATACCACTTTTCTTATTAGCATCTGGTGTAGAAGTACTGTCATTCTTTTCTTTAAGTGATGTGAGGGAATTAGTAGATGACCTCGTCAGTATAACTGATGGATGAAATGATGATATGGTAGTAGTGTGAGGTATGGTATTGTAGTTTTTGATTGTAGATGGAGGAGAGAATCCATAAACTGCAGATGCTGATGCAATGAGCACGACGAGTAGTGGTATTAATGATAGAAGCTTTGGCATTGTGTTTCGCTGTTTATGTTGTGATATATTGATGAATGCAGGTTATAGCCTGAATAATAATTAGTATGCTGATATCGTAACAGATCCAACTCAAACAATATCTGGAGAGTAGTATGATATCGCCAACAGATCCAACTTCAACAATATATTGTGTTGGGTATCCTCTCTTCTGGTATCCTCAACTAACCTTATAGCAATCAATGAATTATCACGGCTTCACCGATAGACAATATAATAAGAACGCTACTATTATCTATTTAATCGATGATAATATACTGCACAAATGAGATTTACAACTGAGTAAGAGGGTAAGGGTGGCTGAATGAATCATTTTACCTCATTTTTCTACAACTGGCTGGCGATCAAACGAGAGGAGTGCGCATTACACTCTCATAATTTTAGAGTAGCGTTAGCGGCGGCACTAGAGAGCGGCTTAAATAACACCATAATCATGATGCATTGCCGTCGTATATTCTCCTCCCAGGCCTCTGCTACTAGACAGTTGGTATATGGCGCTAGATCCATAATATCATCAGCTTCTGCTTCGTCACCAGCGGTATCTTTATTGAGCACATCTTATACTTATGTTACACCCATTTTCAATACACCTACTGTCCGTACTAATACTACATGGAATTGGTCAAAGAAACCTAGTTTATCCTCTGATGAATCTTCTAGTAGTAACAACAATACTAATACAGGTACCGACAATAATGATGGAAATCCCTCCGCTTCAATTCAACAAGCTATTTTATCTCAATGCTCAACATTACATTCATCGGTCATGCCATTAAACTCAAACTTACAAGGTCCTCTCGCAAAGAATTCAGATAGAGGTACTTCTCTTCCCTTTGTATTCTTAGTGGGTAACCATTCATCTGGTAAATCATCCTTTATTAACTATGTCTTGGGACGTAATGTTCAAACTGCTGGTGTGGCTCCTACTGATGATTGTTTTACAGTTATTGCACCAGGTCCGAAAGATGTCGATCAGGACGGACCAGCGCTTGTCGGTGATCCAGATATAGGGTTTGAAGGCCTAAGACAGTTCGGTCCTACACTTATCCATCATGCACAACTTAAAGTACGTGAGGGGGTTCGTAATACAAACTTTATGATGGTTGATAGTCCAGGAATGATAGACAGTCCAGTTAGTAGTGGTGGTATGTCGGCAGTACACAGTACATCAGGATCAAATAATATGGATAGAGGTTATGACTTTCAGGGCGTAGTCAAATGGATGGCTGAGCGTGCTGATGTGGTTTTACTAATGTTTGACCCTGACAAGCCTGGAACTACAGGAGAGACACTCAATATATTACTTCATTCTTTAGGGGGGATGGATCATAAGTTATTAATTGTATTGAACAAAGCTGATCAATTCAAAAAGATTCATGACTTTGCTCGCGCCTATGGATCTTTGTGTTGGAACTTATCAAAGGTTATTCCACGAAAAGATTTACCACGGATATATACAATGTGTCTTCCGGTGGCAAAGAATGAAGATGGTAGTGATAGCTCATCAGGGGATATCTCAACAACAGAGGCATTGGACAAACGAGCTCTTGCTGATTTACATGCAACACGAGATGATGTATTGGCAGAAGTAATGAAAGCGCCGAAACGACGCATCGACAATGTCATAACCAATTTGCATGATAGTGTTCATCTGTTGCTTATGCATGCTGTTGTTGCAGAGGATGTCCGATCTCGCTATTCTAAGCGACTATGGGAAAACCGTTTACAAGAAGCATCATCTATATTATTAGGAACGGCGATGACAGGATTGGGAATATACTTCAGTGTTCCGGCAGAGTTCACTGGCGGTGTTGTAGCAGCAACGATGTTAGGCGTGGGAGGCATGAAATGGTTCAATGCCTCTAAATTGAAGGACGTCGAGGAACAGCTATTATCGGTAGAAGAGCTCAGTGCATCATTTCAACGAACACATCCGCAAGAGGTGAATGATGCTGACGAATACTACGCTAGTGTTTGGCAACGAATATCAAACCCTCTTCGGATGAGCTTGACTAGGACTGGATTAGCAGATTTCCCGTCAGTAAGTAAAGGAGAATTGAATGAGCTGCAAAGGATATTGGATGAGGAGATACCAAAATTAAGAAGATTGGCCTCGCCATCTCATCACGGATCAAATAAGGAAGTCTGATCGCCATACCAATAATCATAAAACGGTGTCGGCAAACAAATTTAATCTATACGTTATCTATGCCAATATCGTGATGTTGTCTATCTCCGAATTTGCCATATGAGCCACCCACACAGTGGAAATCGTCCGGTTGTTCAATCGGTGTTAGTGTGTATAATTCCTCATCATGTTCTTGGATTATATTCTTTTCATAGAAGGTACAATCTCTACTACCATCTGAATACGGAGGTAGTAAAACATCCAACACAGCTACGCCATGAGGGCCAGCCCTAAATGAGTGACAATTACCCTCATGTGGATACAGACAGGTAACCTTGGGTGCTGATATTATCATTGATTCTGAGTCATCTGAAGGGGAGCAATTCAGTGGCTTCATATTTGGTGTGACATGCAATATAGAGCCTTGTTGTTCCTCACTAGAATGATGCAGGGAGAGAGTTCTATTTATCAAATCTTTAATCTTTCTGAAAGATGCTCGTAGTGGTGATTGTCTTGATGTTGGGGACGACTCTTCTTCTTCATTGCAACCAGAGTGATCACTAACATTATCGTCTTCAGGCATCACATCATAACTTGTCACATATAGATCTCCATACAATATTCTACTAATGACAACCATATCAGGATGATCATGCAAAGGTATACTAGTGTTTGGTGGGAATACAAATATGCCGGCTGAATATCTATGTTCTATTTCCTTGACATGAAGATATCGAACGATATTATTTTCCTTTTGATTTTGGTATTTTGGTTTGACAAGGTCGTGTATTGGTTCTATAGATTGGCTTGAATCAAGAGTAGCACCGGAGTCTCCATCTCTTGTTGATAAAGATAATAGCTCAGCTGCATCAATACCTTCCAGCTGTTTGATAAGAGGTTCCACAATTGGCTTCAATTCAGCAGAGCAATAAGGTGATATTTCAATTCTAACCGAGTCATCTAATACTTTCCTCTTTGTCCCTGCCGAAGAATCTGTACTACTAGTAGATTGTTTATTGAGCACTGCTAAATCATTTGCAATCTTTTCAGCAGTATGTAGGACATTGCCAATGCCACCGTCGTCTGTTGTCATTTGATATGTTGATTTATGTTGTGAGGAATAATGTCAATAATAATAATATATTAATGATATGTCATCTCTCCTCCTAAAATATATAGATCAGATTCCACTACTATTCATTGCTATATCATTCAATAGACTATTACACGAAGTCTGTAGAGCAACTATTAGTACATTACCAAGACAAGAGGAGCTCGGATCGATCGGCTCATTTAGGTAACACATTCATATCACAACTTTAATCTGAGTTATCTCCTCAATAGATTCTAACCCTAATAGGTGACTCTACCTAAACCAAGGTATAGATATCATCAAATATTGCTAACTGCTAGGTTTCAATATCATACAATGTATGGTTTGGGTTTGCTTATCATCATCAGTTATTGGGCATATCTTGATGTCTTATCTTATCTACTTCTTAAGTCTCAAGATGGCGAGTCATGACATATCCGCAATACCTTCTTCTATTTGACCCTCTCAACTTTGACATCAAACATGACAGTTTGATCCCTCTTTTGATTACAAAATTGGTGAATTTGTTAATGTGGCAAGTTTATGATGTCAGTAAAGTCACACATGGTAATTTGATACACTGATACACAAGATATCATATATACTTACTCTTGGGTTCTTTACTACCGAATCAAGAGCCCTCTTTTCTTCTACGCCAAACGGTTGTGGCTCCAAAGTTGGATATCCACCATAGCCCACATCAGCAGGTACAATTATTCTTCTTATTCCACTCTTTGACATGCCAAGTATGCCACTTTCCAGACCAGGCAGAGTAGACTTATCACCGACAGTTAACACCAACGGCGTGCCTTCTCCAAAGCCATTAGGGTCATTAGACTTTGTATCATAAAAGACCACGCCATTTAAATTAATCAATCTTCCTTTCATTGTGAGCTCCTATGGTGGTGTAGAATTAGTATGCCAAAGGAAAAGTTAGAGAAAGATACACATGATGTGTATCTGTAATCAAAACATTATATGACACATGACATTTATGCTCTTCCAGCGACGCTTGTTTCTTGGCTCATATGCATGCAAAGATAATGTGTCATTGCACTCTCAGCAAGTGATATATCATCTTAACGATACAATGGAGGATGGATGGAGGAATATGCACATCATATACATCAAAGATATGAACTCACCACTTTTGATCCTTGCTGTACTGTTGATCCACTTCCCACTCTAAAATCTTTGATTTGTACCCCATTAGATAATGTACTGAATGGAGATTCACCATTTGGAGACGCCTGTTGCTGTCCAACTTCTGCAAACTGCTTATCGACTGCATTTGCAATATTATTATTGCAAAGAAAAGGTGATGAAATTATACCGAAACTGCAAGCCCTTTGCAGTGCCGTGCGTCGGTTACCGATACTAAGACTCTCAACATTAATAGAACAGGAAACAAAGAGGATGGTGATGTAGATAAAGAAGAGCATATTGATTTGAGATGTCTACGGCAGGTTCAGCACTTTTATGAGAGTATAATTTGTACATCGATGCGCAAGAGATACCGTACTTAGCCCACAAATGAGTAATGTACGGTTTGTTTTAAATACTTGGACTTTGGAGTGTATCTACTTAGTAGTTAGTTCATGGACAGTTCTCCAGCAGCAGTTATTGGATTACGAAGAAGAGCAGTAGCAGAAAGTCGTAAATCATCGGAGCGTCGGCCGTCAGAAAAAACACCGGTAATAGAGTACTGCAATCGTTCGAGTTCAAGTAACAATAGTAGCAAGCCCAAACCCGCATCTATCCTCCTTGCAACTTTATCATCATCTGCATCGCCGACTCCCGTAATAGAGTACTGCAATCGTTTACACCCAACATTAATATCACACTACTTTCACATTATGTCCTCTTCACTCAACAAAGATGGTGCATCAAAAGAAGTGTTACCTGCCCTGGCATTCCAAGAGGTAGTACTCGGCGATATCATTGGTCGTGGTGGATTTAGCTTTGTTCATGAAATAAAGTATATTAAATTACAAGAGATTTATGATACCGGTAATGAAGAGGCTGATTCTCGTGCTAAATTTGCTTCAATCTTTGATACCACAAAATCAGATGATAATTCAGATAAAAAGCCACCTGCACAGCAATATGTATTGAAAACATTACGACCAGATCTACCAGAAGATGAACACAACAAGGGTATTGTTGATTTAGCGGTGGAATCACAATTTTTATCAGCATTATCTCATCCACACATACTATCATTACGTGGTCATGCCAACTCGGACCCATTAGAATCACGATACTTTGTTATATTAGATAGATTAACCTCAACATTAGATCATAAACTTAAAATATGGCGAAAGGATGTTGGTATTAACATGGGATTTTGGTTAGGTCCATGTATTGGGTACTGCTGTGGCAGACCTCATGTTATACATCGTATATGGTTAGAACGGTTTACTGTTGCACGAGATATTGCAAGTGCATTAGAGTATTTACATTCACAAGATATTGTTTACAGAGATTTAAAACCAGACAATATGTGAGTGTGTTGTGTAAAGTTTCTTTTCTTTTCAATATATCCATGTGCTCATCTTCTCTATCTATGATCAAATAGCGGATTCAATTCGGAAGGCGAGGTAAGTTCTGTTTGTCATATTTTTTTTTCATATGTGATATGAAGGTCTTACACTCTTTCTTCCTCTCACCGCAACAACGATTAGCTTAAAATGTTTGACTTTGGACTAGCCAAGAGAATAACTGCAGCAGACAAGACAGATGATGAGTTGTACAACTTGACGGGTAATACTGGTAGTTTGAGATACATGGCCCCTGAGGTAGCACTAAACAAGCCCTATTCGTTGTCGGTTGATGTATACTCGTTTGGCGTATTGTTTTGGCAATTATGCGCCTTGTCAGTACCATACTCGGGGTATTCATGCAAGATGCATTCAGAGATGGTAATTGGAAAAGGGTATAGACCAACACCTGATCCCTCGTGGCCTGATAGCTGGAGTTCATTAATGAGTCAATGTTGGGCAGCAGATGATAAAAGTCGACCTACCTTTGATACTATTTTAAAGACTATGAATGAAGAGCTAGACGAATGGACTGCAGAGGGTGATGATTTCTTGACAAACGAAAGTGGCACAAGCGTAGGTGGCAAGGATACAGACAAGATTAAGGCAAAGAAGAGCAAGAGTGTATTTTATATCAAGGCTCGAAAGGATAGCTCAAGACTTGATGTTGATACAAGATTAGCCAAGCCAGAGGGTCCGACCGAGAAGCAACATGATGCCAATATTGTATAAGAGGAGAGGGTAATTGCTCGATGTTTAATTCGGGCTTGGAAAGTGATAGTGATAACAATAGATTAAGTTGCCTCAAATCAAGTACATGTTTATTTTAACATACCCTCTTTTGTATTGTATCCATGTATACTCGTTACTCTATTGTGATTCTCTGCAAATTCTGGTGTAATAGCGAATGCCTCTTGGTACTTTGGATTTTGTAGAATGTTATACGATGAAAGGCCCTGAATTATCTCGCGGTCTCGAGCACTCGAATAATCAACTTGGACAGTGTTCATGTTGCTCCTCAGAGTCTTTAGTGTATTTCCTTTGCGACAAGTTAGACACTGCAAACAGCTACAAACTTTTCGTAGGAAGGTTGATGAAACACGCGATAAGATCATCCCTGCTCCTATTATGATCAATGTCATAATGAATGGAAATAAGTGCTTCTTTGACAACTTCTCTTGAAGAGAAGACGACCGTACAAAATCATCGGGGTATCGATTACCCGATAGTGGTTCACCTTGAAAGATCTCTTCACAACCCATCATCCAAAGACTCATACCCAAGTGTAATATGACCAAGTATCCAAGTAAGGTTGTACATCTCTTGCCCATATCATCAGAGTACAATGGTGGAGTACGGTAAAAGTTGCAAAACAAAAACTTATCAATCCAATAGGATAAATAACACGAGATGGCTCCAAACACAGGCATGAGAGGCATTGAGATTGCATACATCCAGCAAACATATAATGTGACCAATACTTGTGAGTATCGATAGTTGAGTTTGAAAGGAGGTCCTTTATACACTTCATTCAACTCTTCTTGTGTATACCAAACACGATAAGATTCTCTTGTTGCATTATCACTTGTCAAATTCCTTTCCAATCGCCGTATCTTGGCACGATGTCTGAAATAGGATACAAATGTTCCTATATGTGGGGCAATGATATTCATCAACATGACAATCATTAAACTCGTACCTCCGGTAGCATACCAATCTACATTGAATTCAGAATCATCTTCAAACTTGATACGGACCAATCTCTGCAACCACTTTTGACCATAGAGCAGTACAAGGCAGCCAGTATTGACAAATTTGAGCAGAAACACTCGAACCATGTTGCTAGTTTCCATTTGATCAAGACTCTGGTGTTTCTCAAATTTTCCCGCTTTATCCATTAGCCAGGTGAAGAATAAGTTCATGAACACGACAATGAAACCAGCACCGTAGCTCGTTGCAGTGGCCCTAGAGCTTGTCAAGAGATGATCATGACATTGATTGATATTCCATTGTTCGATAGATGAAAGTGTCGAGCAATAACAGTGTGATAAATCAAGATCATTTGTAACCAACTCAAGCTGATACTCTGGTTCCAAATCAAAGAATCCATTTGGACACGGCAAACTGGCATTCTTGATAACCTTGCTCTTGAAATCTCTTGCTTGGAAAGTAAGTCCGACAGAGAATAGAATTGCAAGCAAAGCAATACTTGTTGTAAGACATTTCCGGAGGAAGCGTCCTTTGTTTGAGTACTCTAGATTCTCCCAAATAATAGTTGAGGGTTCTGGAGCTTGTTGAATCTTTAACCTCATGCCTTTGAACTTTAATCTTTCCGGATAGCAACAGCAATGAGTTCTGAACCAATTGAGTTGATACCGAGTCATGGCCTCGACAAATCCTGCTTCAGTCTCAAATGTAACAAACGCCTCAATTGCCTTGATTTTCTTGTTAATAATCTTACTCCGTTTCTCATCCTTTTGACGAACAAGAAGAGTCAAGTCCTCACGTTCTCTCATTAGTTTCCTGAGACGTTTCTTCTGTTCTCTATTATGTTTCATCATTGTCTTCTCATACCGTATTCTTTGTACACATTTATAGCGTTGTTGCATGACCTTTCCTCTTTGAACATACATGTCAATCTCTTTGGCATTATCAAAAGCAAGATGTACCGCTGCCACTGCTTCTCCAGTTAGCTCGGCAAAGTGAATTGCCAACTCCTTCTCAGTTGTATCCTCAGGCACAGATGTTATTCTGATTGTGTAATCTGATGCCGAAACAGTTGACCTATTCAATACTCTCGACTCTTTCCCTTCAAACTTGCGCAGCCATAGTAATGCCAGTACAAAGAATACAGTTCCTATTATATCAATATAGGCATATATAGAAGCAAGCTTATTCTTGTCTTTATTATGGTGGTTAGAGAGGGTGAGACGAGGATGAGAGATGGATTCGAAGGAAATACATGACCAGCCATTGATCTACTTACCAATCTCACAATGCTTAAACTGAAACTCAGCCTCATCACAACCTGGGATAGCCACAATACCGACCTTCTCAGCACTTCCGAGATTACCAAAGGTAGACATTGCCAGAGTTATTGAAAGTGATATCTTCTCATTTGTACCCAATGTATTGATGAATAGCACTGGTAGGTGAAGAATTGATAGTATTAACATTACCCACGAACACCACTTCAAGAACTGTTATAGAATTTAGAGATATGAGTTAGGTACCACAGCGTCTGAAGATCTAGCGCACATGATATACACTTACCTTGAAGTAATTGGTTATACCACTACCAAACTGAGAAAATTCACTTGTCCGTCCTTCATTCCAAAGATCCAACTGTTCTCCACACCCCCCAGCATAGCAATGTCTACCAAGTGTTACACGTGACCAATCATACTTTGCCATTTTCTTCCCACTCCGATGTGGACGATTCTGTGCCTCAAACTTCTTTGCAAACTTCCATGACGGCTTCCTCCACTCAACGTCAATCTCTTCATCATAATCATCACCCTGTTCATTAATACGACGTAACATGGATTGTCGTCGGAAGGCACCCTTATAATTGTAATGATTCTCATCACTATTCCTTCCACTTCTTGAGTAACAATCATCTACGGAATCAAAGTCATAATATGATTCAGAAGACGAACATTGTCCTTCCTCACAATCATCAATACTACTATTATATTCATCTCCATAACCCTTTTCAACTTCGTCATGGTAAGATTGTTGTCGTTTGAGAAATCTCTTTCGTTTCTTTATTGATTGGCGTTTAATGAATGCCTTTTGAATAACCCTCACACTTCGTTCCATCCTAGCCAGATCTTCCATTGAATATCGTCTTCCACGAGATTCTTTTTCACTTTCAGCAATATCATCACCAAAGACTTGATCACATATTCGAACTAGCGTTTCGTGTGATGCGTTAGCGGAATCTCTGATTGGTATTTTGTATTGTACTAACAACTCTTTTAATTCTGATGATGTCCATTCCTCATAGGGAGAAATGTAATTAGTTCTAGCATCATCTACTACTTGACGAGCATTTTGACGAATTGTATCAATGGATATATGATCCATTTGATTGATGGTACTGATGCACTGTGATTGTTCTCCTTAGTTTGTGTGTTGGGACACTATTGCAACCCACAATATCGTTACTCTGGGGAGTTGCTAATTTCAATTAACCAACTTCTGAGGATGATGCTCTAGATAAAACCAGCAATAAGCCTCAACTCAGTTAATGATGAACTGCCCTATTGAAGGTTTGGCAGTCAATCCCTTGCTTGGTTGTTGTGTATCACATCAGCCATAAATTTGAATTGAGTGTTGCAGGTTGCAACTGTCAACTACATCATTCAAATAAAGCCAATAAATATAACAATATCACTCCTCCCACTTCCCCACTAAATTGTACTATCTAGTCTACATATTCATCTCTCCTCTACACCACTATCGTATCGTATGCAACCTATGATCTCAGTGCCGTCATTTTTTTTCCTCATGAATTTTCCCCATTAACTTCATTGATCTCCTTTTCCTATGTGTATGATTGTGCGAGGCATTTCTATATATACACTATTATCTAGTCCATGTTGATAGAATTGATGTATCAAAGTCAGTGTAATCTTTCAATTGGTGGTGATATAAAGACGGCAGCTGAAGCGGTATCCTAGGACCTTATATCTTTTTATTGCCATTGATGTAGGTATGTGCAAAGGAAGTGGTATATGTTATCTTATTCACTTCTATTCTATCCGTGCTTCTATTATCTGGTTTGCTGCTCCATAGTCATATCTATTTATGCATTACACCTCCATCTACCTTTGCTTTGTGTTTTGTAGTAGGACTGTAGCTTTTCAGTTTCAGCAGAGAAGTAGTACACATCGAACTCATAATATCCAGATTCGCCAATCAATATCCAAAGACATGTCGTCATCTACTACAAATATTCAAACTTTAATAAACCAAGCAGAGGATTTATATGAGAAGTCTTTTGGTGACAGAGAATTAGGTAACACCAACTTCAACACGTTTTGTACTTCGGCACCTGGACGAGTTAATCTGATTGGAGAACATACCGACTATACGGACGGTTTCGTGCTGCCATTAGCCATTGGTTATAGTACTGTTGTATATGGTAGGGGTGGTATTATGAAGAGTACTTCATCAACAGACACGAGATGCCGTATTGTATCAACAACAACAAACTCTATAGTTGAATTCCAAGCCACTTCATCATTAGTTCCATTATGCAAATCAGAGGCGTGGGCAAATTATGTAAAGGGAGTGATACTACAATACATGTCAGAATTGCAATCTGCAGATGAAAGGTTTGTTTTAGACATTGCAATTGCTGGTGATGTTCCGCTCGGTAGTGGCTTATCATCTTCTGCATCTTTGGAGGTTGCAACGGCGGTATTCTTGGAATGCATCCTTAATCTTAACAACAATCCTTATTGCATTGATGATTCATTATTATACACCAGGGAAGCGAAGATGGAACGAGCAAAGAAATGTCAAAAAGCAGAAAATGTATTCTGCAATGTACCTTGTGGAATTATGGATCAATTTGTAAGCTCCTGTGGAAGTCGAGGCAAGTTATTGTTGATTGATTGTAGAAGTCTAGACTATAAGGAAGTCTCTATGGGAGGAGAGGAAGGAGATATGCCAGTACTAGTGGTTGCCAATTCCAATGTAAAGCATAGTCTTGGAGATTCAGAATATCCCGTTCGAGTACAACAATGTAAGGATGCAACTTCAATTCTATCAAATGTTAATCAAAACATACAATCACTCCGGGATGCAACTATGGAGGATATCAACACAGCTTCTTCATCTGCAGGATTAGAGGGAGCACTATTGCAACGAGCACGTCATGTGGTATCTGAAAACAAGAGGACAGTTGAAGCAGCCAATGCCTTGGAAAAAGGTGATTGGGCTACTGTGGGAACGCTCATGAATGCTTCACATGCATCTATGAAAGACGATTACCAAGTGTCCTGTCCAGAGATCGATATTCTTGTTGAGTTGGCACAAGGTTACGAAGGAGTTTATGGCTCTCGTCTTACTGGAGGAGGCTTTGGTGGTTGTACAGTAACCCTTGTAAAAAGAGATTGTGCTCAAGGACTAATTGATCATCTAAACAAGGAATATACGGCAAAGACGGGTAAACAATGTGATTGCTTTGAAACATCACCTGGAAGTGGTGCGGGATTGTTAATGGCGTAATTGATATCAATTATTTGAGTAGCTCTATTGTCTTCTTAGTTTAAACTATCCAGCTCACGCCACTATTGTACTACATCATATCTAAAAGAAATCTCCTTCCTTGAGTTCCTCACTAAAGTATTGAAACATCTTTTGTAATGCCTTCTTTGACAACTTTGGATTATTCTTGGTTGCTTCCATCATTTCAATAAACCGTTCATCATGATGTGGCGATGGTTCCCACTTCCACAATTGCTGAACAAAGTAAACATGACGCTTTGCCTCAAAGATAAGTCCATTTGATAAGGCAAATTCAATTATCTTCAAATGTGTCGTATATGGCGGTAGTGTATCATGTTGGTTGAATATATCTTGAACCATTGTTGATGCGCCTGATATGTCACCAACATTTAAAAATCCATCAGCCATTGCCTGAACTGTGTACTTGTCAATGGGTACACGTTTATTCGTCATATTCATTAAATATTCCTTCAGTGAGGAAATGTCACCAACACGTGCCAATCCTGCTAGTATCGTATTGTACGAGACACTGTCTGGTTCAATACCCTTCTGGGGCATCGTCTCATTCAATATCTTTAATGCACGATGGAATGCCCCGCGGTAGCAGCATGCCTTGATTAGACAATTCCACCCCCCGACATTTAGTTCGATGGGGTCATGTCCGCATGCTCCGTGTGTTAAACTATCAGCGAATGCAAATGCAGCAGTTAAGGAAAGGGACCATTCACGGTCTACCTCCCATTCATACTTGGTCTTGGTAGTCTTTCTATTGTTGTTGGTATTATTCATTGATTGTTGTTGTTGAGATGACGATGTCTGCCACGAGGGTGCCTTGATAAATGATATCGGACGTTGATGATCACTATTCTGTACTAAACTCGCACCCTCGACATGACTTGGTATCTTGTGAAAGGGAGGCGGCGGGTGCATAATCATACGTGGCTTTGTCCTCTTCTTCTTTTTCTTGCTACCATCTTCTTCGTCGTCGTCATCACTATTATCCAATGATTCCACACCATCAATCTTAACTCCCATCCCCTCTTTTCTTCTACTTTCCTTCCACTCTTCTAACTCATCCTTACCCAAATGTGTAGGATGTGGTCCCTTAATATATACACCATCCTCTTCAATTTCATCTCTCACTACCTTATAAAAATAATGTATAGCACGACCAGTCCGTCCAGTCGAGGCATAACAACTTAACATTTGTGTTGCCATTTCCGGTCGTAATTTAATATTACGTTGATGCATATTTAACAATATAGCATCCAAGTATCGTGTTGGATTATCTAATTGCAATCCCTCCTCTTGATCCATGTTGGATGCATAGGATGATTCATGTAAATAGATATTACGTTGTCGTCTTAATGGTAATTGTGCTGATTTGATTGATTGTATTGCTTGTATGAATTCCTTTTCACCACGGACTATACCACCACCATTACCACTGCCACTACTATTAGTAGTATTGACACTACCATCTTGATTATATTCTTCAAATGTACGTACATCATGTTCTCTTGGGACATATCCCCTCCTCCTCCTCAATTCTAATAATGCCAATGTCCGTCGAACATTCCCAGCTTTACCATTCGCCTCTAATAATCTATAACTTAACTCTTCCGTTATTGGTGTCCATCCAATTAAACCAATTAACTTTTCAATAGCACGGATACGTTGTGATAAGAGCGGTGTATCAATTTTACATCGTGTTAATGACCGTATGGCAGCGGAGAGGACTGATGGAGATAAGAGATGATGTGTCGCTGTACATTTTTGTTGGTTGGGGTGTATATTCGATAATAATTGGTCAGCCGTTTGACTAGTAGTAGTAGTAGTATCTTGTTGTTGTGAATCATCTCTACTATTTTGCAAATGATCTAATACATACCGCAAATGACGTTCATAATCATCAACTGTTAATCGGACATATTCATAATGAAAATTAATCTTCCACTTTGCTGTTGTGAATATTTGTGTTGTAATTTGTTCTGGATTGTATTCATCTATTGTTAGTGGTGCTAGCTGTTGTGCTTCTATTGTTGAGGATGATTGAGAAGTTGTATCGTTTGTTGATTTCTTTTTTCGTCTTCGATTTAGTGACTGTGGCGGTGGCGGCGGCGGTGGAGTAGATGAATCTATTGATGAATTCTCTATTATTGATGAAAATGGACGGCGTAATATTGTAGTATTTGTTTGATATACTAATGCTGAGCAGTTCCATTGAGCAGGGGATGCACCTTGTTGCAATGATATCGATCTAGATGTGATTTGTGGACATATCTGCACCCTTCGGCTGCACAATACTCGACGAGTAGCCGTAACAGCTAGTGATGATGACATAATCTAAAGTGATCTATTTATAATGAGAGTATAAGCAGTAATCATCTACATACTATTTGACGCTCAATCATTGGTGCCACCGGCAGAGTTGAAGTGTCATGGGGCCACCGCCAGTGGTATCCTATCATGAGAGTGTATTAGGGTATCCTAAGAGCCACTCTATTTTTATGCAATGCCGCAATCAACATCAACTCCCTCCTTCATCGGCGGAGACACGTTACGATTGATATTGGGCTTGTGTGATAGTTGAGTAGTACTTTTGTGTATGCCTCCCTTCATTATTCTCAGTTTGTTGTTCACAATCTCTGTTAATCAGCTTCATTATAAATTGACGCGGTCGTAGAAGTAGTATACATCAATCATCATACAACTCATCGCATCGTCAAAGTAAATAGCAAAGCAAAAACTCTATATCATGGCAGCTCCAGTCGCCACCGAATCTCGAGAGACAGCACGTCGAAGCCGTTCTAAAAGTCGCAGCCGTGGTACATCTCTTGGCGGGGGTAAAGTTCAAAAAGGACATCGCTGTCATGGCATGTCTGATAAGAAGAAGAGTAGTAGTAAAGACGGCAAAAGTAGTAGGAGGGGACGATCCAAGCCACGAGAAAAACCTCGTATCGAATATGATTCACCATTCGATGCTAAAGGACGTTGTCATTATCATAAGAATGTACAGTTGGCATCGAAGAAGATGACGGGTGGGTGGAAGGTGTTAATGGTGGCCTGTCCCAAGTGTATGGAGGATAAGTGTGATGATGACCATGATGATGATAAGTCGGTCAAGTCAACACGGTCAACACGATCTGTTAGGTCTACATCAAGCGGCGGGGCTGGTGGGGATGCTCAAGGACAGTTTGATAAGAATGGTTGCTGCGTATTGCATCCACATATTCAGGTTGCAAAGAAGCCCCTCTTTGGAAATGGTTGGAAGGTAAGAAGCTGCTCATGTGATTCTTTTGTTGTTGTCGAGATATTTTCATATGATATGATATATTTCTCACATACATGATTCTCACATGTATGATTCACACACACATCTATAGGTGGTACGATCTTGTCCTAGTTGCGTAAGCGGGGTAACTGTTGACCTTGATGATGATGCCATCTCAGTCACCTCACAGAAGTCAGCTCGTTCCACATCCTCACGTCGTAGTAAGTCCAAACCTCGTTCACGTGGTGTATCTGGTAAATCAACCACATCGGGACGTTATGGTGAAATGCCCTTCGATGGAGACGGCTACTGCTGTCGTCATCCCAGTGTTCAGATTGCACAGAAGAAGATGATGGGGGGATTCAAGATTCTTAAAGAATGTCCTGATTGTGCTCAGGAGGATACAGAAGGCAAGAAGGGATCGAGGCGAAGTAGGAGCCGTTCCAAGTCTCGTTCTCGTCGGTCAAGTTCTCGTCGTCGTACTACTGAATCCTCGGGGGACAATCAGTCAGTTGCCTCTTCGAAGAAGAAGAAGCGAATTCGTGTCAAGAACTTGAAGACTGATGATGGTAACGGCAGGGTTGGACGATACACGGGCTATGTGAATGACGATCATGTTCCAAACGGTGAAGGTGTAATTGTTTATGATGATGAGACGGAGTGGGCTGGTGAGTGGGCAGAGGGATCCCAACGTAATGGGAAAATGAGGAAGAGTAAGCAGTGATGAGGCTAATATCTAGAGAGATAGGGAAGATTGATATGAAAATGTATGTATATGTGGAAAGAGTAGAGGGCATGTGACAAGAGATATGAGCTCTAGTTGGTACTAGAGAAAAGAACAAGAAGATTGAACAAGTAAACAACCCAAATGTAAATTAGAAAAGAGACTGTGCTGCAATTGACAGACCCTTAGCTGACATAACATATTGACAAGGCATCTAGCACATAAGTTGATAAATGACAAGATGCACAAATCAACTTCTCGTTCCAACAATAAATGCGGTTGATTTTATGACAATTCAAAGCTATGAAAGTTCAACTGGATAGAGAATCTGACATTTCACATTACCCCAATCCATTACCTACATATAGCACCACCCAATTTACCCGAGCTTGGCATAACTAACTAATCCCCACTAAAATCAAGCTTTCATTTAATCCTCTTCCTCATCAATCTTAGGAGCCAAGTAATACTTAATATGCCCCGTTTCCCCGATTGGATATTCAACAACTACTGGAACATCCGGACTCATTGACAAAATAACAGTTCCTCCTAAACTAGTAGCCTTGGTGAAGAAGTTTAGGTACCTCAAGGCGAATGTTAATTCCACGGGTTCTTCCATCTCAATTAATACCCGTTCCTCCTCCTTCTCCGCGGTATTGTTCTGACGGATTAATACATTACCGGTACCAAGATCTCCATTTACATGGAACTTAACCCCCTCCTTTGTACAGCTAATGGTAAGTGTATCGCCAAGGACTTGCATATCACGGATGATACGTTGGAATTCACCCGATGGCATTTGAATGGTGCACTTATAATCAGTATCAGGGATCCCAAGCTGTTCACTGTCAATATCCATAAGTTTAAGCTCTACATTTTTTTTGGAATGTGAAGAAGAATGGTTTAGTCCAAATACATTAAGACAACAGACAACCCGACAAACAAATTAAACATTTTAATACATCCAAACCCTTCACTTTAATTAATAGCAACAATCAACCATTTGCCGATGTACCCCAATGACAATACACCAGCCTTGGTGCACCTAAATTAATTCTTAATTACGTTAAATGACATAAGGTGCACCGTCCAACAATCCATCTATCCCTACTATCACACCATTTAATCAATGGTTAATTGTGATACCTGATAAGTTGCAATTATTTGGTTGTGTCTGCCTGTTAATACCCCAATCAATTGCAATGACCAGATGGTGCACCTTCACATGAACCTTAAAATAAATGACATATGACACATGTTATATATGGAGGCCGGCCGCCATACCCTACCACTTTACTCCTATAACGATAGTATACCACACCGCACAAAAAGTAACAAATCACATCGCATATTAAACACCACTTACCAAAGTCAGCAATGCGATCCTGTCCTGGACTTTCAAATACCAATTCAAGTGCATCACCATCATCCTTCGCCTTGAGTGTAATAATATCATCATTACCAGCACATTTTAAAATTTTACCCATATTGGTGGCATTAAATCCTAAACTGATGGGACGGTCACAACGGAAGTGATCAAATCCACCAGAACGTAGACTTACGGCTACTAATGATACATGTGAATTGTCCATTGCCTGGATTGAGATTTCATCGTCGGAACAATCAATGTTGGCTTCTTGGACTAAGTCCTTGAGTGCCTCGATTAATTGTTTGAATACCTTTCCTTGGGTTAAGCGTGCTTCGAACATGGTTTGGTTTATTGATTGTAGGTGTATGTTAGGGTGTAGTTAGTAGTAGAGTTATGAGAGTGGCGCTTTTATTGTTGATGCACTGACCTGTTGTATCGCCAAAAATATTTATCCCGCAACTCCAATGCCGTATGCCACTAATCAACTAGTATTAGAAGAGGCGTAAGTATAGGCACTAGAACAATATCATTACTTGCAATTATATTCAATAAGGCGGCGCGGGGAAGTGCATAACAGAAGTTCAGTAAGCTAAGAAAGACTGGCGTGGGCAGATTAAAGCATATCATAATTTGCAAATCAACACAATCGACAAGACAATATCATTTGCAAATATATATTAACACACACAAATCAACACAAGCGGAAAATTATAATGTTTAAATCTTTTGACCCAGATAACGATGTATCAACATCAACGCAAGTGAAGGCATCAGTACAACGCGGTATCAAATCACAAATACTCAATGCCCATCCAGCAGTAACAGATGAGATTCTAAATGAATTACTACCCAAGAAACCACCATTAGTACAATACAAAATTGGTCCTCATTTGATGCTATACTGTCAGCAACAGGAAGGTAGTGGTGGTGATATACCAGTATTCTTTCAACATAGAGATGGGCCTATACTACCTACATTGAAATTTATACATAAATATCCAAAAGTGGAATTTACGAGGGTTACAGTAGATAAAGGAGCCATTCCTTTCTTACTAGGTGGAGCTAACGTCATGGCACCAGGAAAGTCGTTGGTCTTGTTCATCATGTAAATTGTGTGTTTCATGTGACTTGTCGGTGATCTGGCTACTTTGTTCGGCCTTCATTTTGCCTTTATTTGACTAACTTTGTAAGCCACGTGTACTAACATATGTTATAATCTCCTCTCTTTCGTCTTCATAAACTGTGATAACGCGCATCTTCCAGGATTAACAAATAAAGGAGGTGAGATGCCAGAGGATAGTGAAGATTCTCCTGGATTAGAAAAGGGTGACGGCGTGGTAATCTTTGCAGAAGGTAAAGTACATCCATTGGCAGTGGGGTTCATGACAATGAGTTCTGCAGATATTAGGAAGAAGAATAAGGGTAATGGTATCGAGGTTAGTCATTTTCTGGGTGATGGTTTATGGTCAACAGAAGAAATTCAATAATCATCACACGTTTTAAATGAATAGTCTGGAGATGGCTCAAAAGTAAATTAAGTAACCCAAACATCAGGCTAGACAATTTATATACCGTTTTGTATATTCCAGTAATAGAGTTGTATCATGTATCTCGTCAAAACGATAATCTATGAGGGAGGTCGGACATGCATCATGGCATTAAGCAGAGCGAATCTACCCAGTAATAGATATATGTATACAATATGATCGTTTCATTGGAAAAAGTTTCAAGCTTAGACTCTCATGCAAACCTCTAGAGGTAGACTTTGTGTACTCAGCCAAGATGATATCGTTCGATTCTCTGTGATTGTCCAATGTCTTCATTTTTTTCCATTTTGGTACCATATCTTCCACACACTCTATATCCACATAGTCTATACTTTCTCCTCGATATACACATCTAAAATTCATCCTGTCCAGCCAAATGTTCTGTATCTTGTACCATCTTAATGAACTCCTCCTTCTCCACACATCCCTTACACTCCACACCACGATCCATTAGAATACTCTTCAATTGCTTAACTCTCAACTTAGTCAAGTCCTTCTTTTCCAAATTCTCAGTCTTTACAGGAAACTTAACACCACAAATTTCTGGATTACTCTTATTAATTCGTTTACATAAACGATCGACGGGCATACCGAGACTGAAGGGTTGAGCTACATCACGCTTAATCGGGTCGACGTAATAACATATCTTTCGTTCACGTGCCGAGAGTGTATCCTTCTTACAGTGTTCACCCAATGCCTTTTCAATCTTTGGCTTGTCCTTTTGGGATGGTTTGTCAAGAGTATCTCTTACATCTTGCATTACTTTCATACAGACTTCATAATTTGATATATAATTGCAATTATAAAAGTTTTATAATGTTGTATTAAAGAATAGGAACATGATTAGATACAAGCAGCAGTATTGAAAATATGTGGTCAATTCATAGGGCCGATTAATTAGCTCATTGGCATTTTTTTACAACTCAAAAACTTACCTTCACATTCACGGGGATCGTTTCCAGCCGCCGATGCCGATGAAGCAAGCATGACTGCCGCAGCTACAAGTGATATAGTCTTCATATTTATATATATTCTAGCTTTTATTGGAGATAGTAGAGGGGGCAAGTTGTGGTTGATATTTTTGCTTTCCAACTCAAAATGAGCGGACTGAAATTAATTAGGATACCGGCTACGTGAATGCGTCATTCCACTCTGCATCCATCATCACCATCCAACCTTAAATCGATTTGATATAGTAAACCAAGATGAAGTTCCTATCCATAGCCTCCCTTATTGTCCTTGCCTCATCGGCTTCAGCATTTGTACCAGCGGGTGCGCCTCTTAGAACTGGGTACGTTGTGTGATATCTAATTGATGAAATGATGGCATGATAATAATTTATGTGTCAGCGTTGTAATGAGGAGGGGAGAGTCTGTAGATATACTATGGTTATATTTACGAATATCCAGAGCACATACTCATGCTGTTGTAGATGACTTATGTGTTTTTTGGTCTATTGCAATAAAAACTTGATATGTGCATATGATATGTTTTCTAACAAAATATCTCACACAAATAATTACAGTGTCTCTCTTGATGCCAAGCATGTAAACAATAAGGCTGCTAGAAAGGCAAACCACGATCGCCCAAGGAAATCTAGACCATCAGATATTAACCGTAAGCCTACCAGTTACCCAGAATTACCAACACCTCCACCGGAATACACAATCTCAGATAATTAAAACATTAAGCTGTAAATAATTTGGGTAAAATGTGGAAACATTTGAGATGAGGGCAAGGTGTTAGTGATTGGATTTACTGTTGAATTAATATTATAGTTTGTTAAATATAATGATCAGGTATTCAATTTGCAAAGAAATAATACAAAGCCTTTTCTTTCAGTGGTTCCTTAATGTTTATAGTTTATTCCACAGTTCCACATCATTCCCCAATAATTAATATACACTTGGCTCAACGCCCAAACTCATCGTACACATGTCATTCAATTCGCCCTCAATGATACTTCTTTCAATTTCCACCGGCTAAAGAACCAGCACCGCGAGCGGCCATTGCCAATTTCCTCCTGATATCGGCAGACTTGGCTGCATCCTCATTATATAAACTCTTTGCAACATCCAACTTAGCCTGCTCTCTTGCTGCCTTCTCCTCGGGTGTTCTTAACCTATCAGCCCACTTCTCACTCTTGTATGGCCTTCCTCCACCTTTACCCTCATCCAAATCACCAATATTAACACGAGGACGGATAGATGCATCATTATAAGGACTACCTGGTTGCGTGTAATACGCATCCTTCACACCCGGAGGTAATCCCACTACAGGGTTACCAATATTATATCCCCTAGAACGAACCGCGGATTGGTTGTGCAAATGATGAAAGTTATAAATAGGTTCTTGATGTCCAACATTGTGGTCAATATTAGCATCACTCCTAGATTCCAGAGGGATGATCTGTTCCTTCCGTTCATTAATGTATCCCTCCTCCGCGGAGGGTGGGACATCATTCATGGAAGTCATCCACCCATGCCATTCAGGAGGAATTGATGCAGAGTCGTAGTTGTGAATATCACCAGGTTCTACCCAACGATGCTGTCCAAAGGGATAATCTACCCTATTTTCATAATATCTGTTTCCTGCTGCATCACATCCAATGTATGTACCCATTTTAAAAGGGTAGTCACCATTCTAAATTGTTATTGTGGATTTATAATTTGAAAGTGTTGAGAAAATAGAGAAGATATATCGTGAGTACAATAGTTTGAGGTAAATCGATAGCATGGTTTCCATCAAATTGCTTTTAAAACACAAGCCCAAAAATTTAGTAAATCTTCATACTAAATATGCCTTGCAAGCCTACCACCACCACCACCACCACCACCACCACCGAATTCTCCAATATTTCCTTAATAATATCAATACAGCCTAATCATCATCCATATATTATATATATACAATATCATATACCACTCAAGCATAATGTATCCTAGTTGAAAAAAATATAGGAGGAATTTTTGAAACTCACAGTGTACATATGCTCCATTAACCCTCTCCATCCACCCCTATACTTCACAGCAGCCTGGACACTACGTACAAAACCCAACACCATCCTGTATTTACGCTCTCTATGCGCCAGTCTTTGCCGTCTACAATTTGTAAATTAACGAAATAAAAGTCTAGAGGTAGTAAGAAGGATACCGCAACACGGTATCCTTTGAAAAGGGCTAGGGACCACAACCACTTGATTTGGCTACTAAAAGTTGGTAGATAGTGTGTAATGTTTCTCACTAATGTGGTTGTTAAAGTTACATCCAAAAGTGATATGTCTACTATTGTACACACAATTCTTCTTTGATACTACTAATAGCTCAATCAAGCAAGGCAAATTGCTCGATGATGGATAGACACTCGACATAAACATAAGTACGATACTCCCAAATTTCAAAGCTGCTACTGATCATCCAACAACCTGTTATCTATCATGCAATACGTAACTGTCTTTTGTGCATCTGCTGTAGCCCCCATTGGATTATATGCTGCTGTTTGTTGTTGATACCCTTGAGGCATATTACCAGCACCCTGTGGTCTCTGTTGCTGCTGCATTACTCGGACAATGCCGTTCGCATTTGAAGGCAGCTGATCATAGCCGTCAACCTGCCTTCTCTTCTTGTATACTACCATTCCAACGAATACTATAAAGGCTAGTGCTGCAAACCCAAACATTGCCGAACCACTTGGCGTTAGATTCAGCATATCAACTTCGAGATCCTCAGCTTGCGGAGGATTGTCGTCAAATGCTGCATGGCTTAAGCACATGGGCCCTGTGAAGTTCGCTTCACAAATACAGTATTTTCCATCAGAGCAGCTACCCTTTGATGGGTGTCCGCAGTCTTTGTTTTTCGTACAATAGCCACCTCCACGTTGGATAGGCTGCAGGGGTTCCTTCTGACCAGCCTCTGTATTTGAATAATCCTTCTTGTGACCCATGATATACTTGGCAGTAGGCCTTGCCTTAGTGGAGCAGCCAAGAACATGCTTAGAATCACTCTTTGCCTGATATGCTCTAACGTAATCAATCTCAAAAGAGGCAGGTAAGTTCTCACAGAACCCATCCGGCAATCCACAGCTGCATTCTGGGTTTCCACATTCATAACATTTACAATTACAGCCACTGGGACAAGGCTTTGGGAACCCCCACGAGGAGGCAACTGCTGTATTCATAAGAAGGTACATAGGTTCACTGGGGATTTCAGTTTTAGAAAGTCCAAGGCTGTCGCCCTTGATACCATAAAGAAATTTTCCATCAAGGTACCATTTGAGGTATCCTCCTTTCCCATCCGCATGGGGTGGTTCCCACTCTACACGATACTTATGATGGTGTTGGAAGAAGTCTTTTGTTATATGTGTATTGGCAGAGATAGCATCTGATTGATATGTCATTGTTTTCTTTGGTGTGTGCTCAAGCAATACTCCATAGAAGAATGGATTCAACTGGGTGTTGTTTGAACCGTACTCTAACCCTTTGTACCATTTACCCTGATACAGATAGGTTATAACTATTAGTATACAGTAGACTGTAAACACCAAATACAAATAGAGTATCAGCTTACCTTCTTGGGTTTATGACCCAACTCTGGTCTCATTCCCTCCAATCCCGGTGCAACCTGCAAACTAGTACTAAAGTATGGTCGTGTTATATTCGTAGCCGGTAGCTTATCACCATTCCCCATCATTGCTTCTAAGATGTCAATCTCTGGACTACCCCTCCCAAGACCTGGCTTCATTCCAAAGTGTCCAACATTAGAACATCCCGATATAGTTTGTGAGTGTCGATTCTTCTCATTACATTCACTTAAACTGTATGGCCAAATAAAGTTCGATGATCCGACATATGTAGCACGGGCTAGATTACCAAGCATCCAAAGTGCAGGCCATAATCCACCAGTCTTTGGATCGCCGGGTAACTTGGCACTGAATTCAATTATACCCCCAGTCATACAGAACTTATTCCAACCTTGAACCATACCCGTTTGGAAGTGCTTAGCATCGGTATAGTATGTATGTTTATCTTCATTAAAAGCTTTGTATTTATTGTCTTTTATCACTGTACTTATGTTTAGCACTCCGTTTGTTGTTTTGACATTTTGGGGACGGTAGAAATGTAATGCCTCATTTGTGTCTAGTTTATAAAGTTCAATGATAAGAAAATGAGCATAAGATATGTTCAAAAAGTGAATATACTACACAAACACGAGAAATACTCACAATCATTCTTATCAATAGCAGTCCATCTAGGATCGGAACCGTCTTCAAAGGAGCGACCATCCTGTTCAAACTCGTCGGAGAAAACCTAAGTGTGCAAAAATATGACATAAGATGTGAACAAATATATATGATACGTCGGGCAAGGAGTAAAGATTCTTACCAACTCATATTCTCTCGTATCCTCAGGGAAATTGGATTGTATACTTAGGTACTTCTCAGGTGTATCTGGGTCTACCCAACCAGCATTGCATTGGGTATATCTTGTATTGAATAATGTTGCAAGAGAGTATATACATATCAGCGTTGATGCTGTTGTTTTTACTGATGACCGACGCCACATCATAATAATTGTTAAAATAATTGTATTTATCAGCTTTATACTATATCCAACGCCCTTCCTATGTACACAAATGCCAACAATAGCCTATCTACCAAAGTCAATATTGAGTTGAGGAATGCAACAAAGCAATCGTCAGTCGTCACCTCATGAATAAAATAAATATTTAGCGACGAAACGCTCACTTAACTCTCACACACAACTTCACCCCCTGAGGTCGATACGTCAACCCCAAAAAAACTAAAAACCCCCCCCCCCCCCCCTCTCCTACCTTATATCCCCTCTACTACGCACCTAAACAATTATGACCTCTCTAATACTCAACCTCGTTGCATCATTATTATGCATACAATATGCACATTCGTTTTCATCACCAGCGGTGGCGGTATCACCGATTTATGACACCATACAAAGATCGACATTTCTAGATACAAATGGGGAAGAAGTAAAATTATCATCGGCTGACTCAAACAACAACAAGAAGCTCGTTGTAATACTACCTCAACTTGGTGAATTCGATAGTAGTGAAGTAAGTTAGTATCGCATATAATGCAGTTCATGTATATTATGTGAGGCTAACACCTATCTTGCTGCTGTGATTGCAATGCATTTGATATATGTGCATGTATAAATAGTTCATATATTATATGTACCACGAGTCTAACCTATCTTGCTGTCGTAATTGCAATTACTACAAAACTTTAGTACTGTGAATTCCTTATTGCAGCTGATGAAGCATTGCAACAAAACAAAATCGAATTGCAAGTGATTGGTATAGGCAACACAGAATGTGCACAAAACTTTTGCGAATTCACTGGTCTTTCACCGTCAAAGCTTTCACTTGATCCTGACGGAGAGATACACAAGAAACTAAATCTACATGCTGGACCAAATTTTTCTATTCCGGATAGTGTATCGGATGACGTATTGAAGTTCTTTTTGAGACAATTACCAGGCGGTATACCATCAGACGAATCACAGCTTCGGCCAGTAGCTACTGCATGGCTTAACTATAATGCTATGTGTGCAGGACTAGGAGCACCTGGTACATTAAGAGAGATACTCAGAGGTTATTTTGGTGATAAGAAAGCTCCTGAAAGATTTCGAGATGATGACATAGTAAAGGCCGGATTCATTGAGATTGGGCCTGGAGTCGGGCCCACTAAAATTGGTCCACTTTCATACAATCAATGGTTCTCTGACGAGATTGGTTATCAAAGACCTGTTGAGTTGGCTACTTTACGATTAAAGAACATGGTTGAGGTCCTCACGAAGTGGGACAAGTATGTGAGCAACTACCAGACAATTCCTCTTCGTGGCGCGACATATTTATTTGATGAAGAAGGAAACGAGCTCTATACTTACAAATCAAAAGGAGTATTGACGTACTCAGAGACTATGCCTCGACCACTTACTTTCTTATCTCCATACATCGGCAAAGAGGTAGCCTTGAACCCATTACAGCTTCCTGATACTGGAGGCGGAGATTTAGTTCGAGGTAGAGGCATATTAAAGCCAGCAGGCAAAGCGATGCAGCTGCTATCTTTCTTGTTCAAACTCGAGAACAAACTACAAGCAAAAGTATTTGGTGCTGATGACTCTGACTATGCCGCAGCCAAACAAGATATTGAAGATGCGATATCAAAGAACAAAGTTGTCATCTACACTTACAAGCTATCCCCATTCAGTAGTGAAACTTGCGGTGTGCTTGGTGAAGCGGGAGTCGACTATGAGAATGTAGAAGTAGGTTTGGAATGGTTTCTATTGGACAAAGAGAAAAGTACAATTCGAGCCCAGCTGTTGGAAATGACAGGACAGTCTAGTTTACCTCATGTATTTATCAACGGAGAGTGAGTACTACTTGTATCTTATTGTATGTTCTTCAACTATAAACATATGTACTTACTAACCATATCAATTAGACATGTTGGTGGTTTGTTCACTGGCAACGCTAAGTATCCTGGACTTGCTGGGCTAAAAGAGTCGGGAGAGTTATTGAAAATGCTTGACAACTGAGCCTTAAGCTGATCGGCAAGTTCTAATGCGGGGTATCCTAGGATACCTTTGGTTTAGAGTCCAAACTACTTCTCTCTAAAACATTGCATTACATTACATATAGTACCCTAAGTAGTGTTCTTCCCCGTTTCTAATGTACACACGGTCGTACAGGAATTATACCAACTCACGTACTCCATCCTTCTTCTTCCTGCTCCCTCCACTTTTACTACTACTCTGACGTCGAGATGCTTTCTTCTTCCTTCCTGAACGACTACCATCCCCCTGAGCACAATCGGGACATTCCTGAAGAATCTTGAATCCTCCCATCATCTTCTTTTGTGCAATCTGAACACTAGGATGACGGCAGCAGTATCCATCTCCATCAAAGGGCATTTCACCGTAACGTCCTGATGTGGTTGACTTACCAGATACACCACTACGAGTTGAGCTTGCAGTACTCTTGACAGAACGAGTACTTTGCCTCGATAGAGTAGATATGGTACTCTTCTTAGAATAAACTGATACACTATCCGAGATTCCAACATCAGTACCTTTATCATCACATTCTGAAGAAGAAGGAGATTTTGCTAGCTTCCATCTACTACTGAATCTCTTTGCAACTTGAATGGCAGCACCTCCACTCGAAGTCTTACCCCCAGTGTTTATAGACTTAACAATACTAGTGATAGGAGTACTATCATCATCATCACACTTCTCTTCCATACACCTTGGACAGGCGGCTTGTAACACCTTCCATCCTCCCGTCATTTTCCTTGATGCAAGTTGAACATTCTTATGATAATGGCATCGTCCTTTAGCATCAAACGGTGTGTCGTACTCATACTTCTTACGAAGAGGTTTAGCAGAGCCAGTATTACTAGTATCTGTACGATTGTACTCTTTCGTTCTCTAGACTTGGACCGTCGGCCAATTGATTGAGAACGAGATTGAGAACGTGATGATGATTTGTCTCTACCCCGAGATTGCGATCGTCCACTGGTACGCTGCTCACCACTAGTACTAGTTGAACGTTGTTCACGAGACTTGCTCCGACTACGATGACTTGGATCATAACCATGAACACGCCCAGTACGAACTTTCCCTCCGCCCAAACTAGTACTCTTCTTGTTGATATGACTACCTTTTAAGCATGAAGGGCATGATGGTTTCAGTTCTTTGAATATCAATTGATTGTTCTCATCTTTCTTTGGCATTGCTAGTTGGACGTCATGATGTTTGATACAATATCCTGATTTGTTAAACTGTGCCTTAGGGAATGCCGGCTTTGTGCTCGATGACGGTTTAGACTTGCTACTGCTTTTACTTTTAGGCGGCGGAGGTGGTGGAGGGGGTGGAATTATTTCAATCTTCGTTCCATTGCACATGTTATATAATTTGCAATAGTATGATAAATCGATATCAGTATTGATGTATGCTGTTGGTACCTAGACGATGGTGAGAGATGATTATGATGATGTCGTTGTGTATCTTTGATGTGTCGATGTAGTAATCTTAGTATATGATACCAATCGTTGATCTGTGATACTACTTTGGTGACGATATGATAAATTATGTAATCATCTAAGTACATTAGCAGGATGGATGGAGCCGCTTATCGTGTCTATTGATCGTAATGATGAGGTGTTAGTGATAGACTCTCATCTCATGTAATCGTTTTTGCTAAGAGGCAAAATTTGCAAGCCCAGTACCATTGTACTGTGACATTTGCAACAGCCCCCCACAAAACACCACTGCCATAAAGAGGTTGGTCTTCTAATTGAGTATTTCAGTGTTATGGGGACCTATATCCCCCCTGAATGTTGTATTCATACTCAAGTGCTACTCTACGAGTTTATTCATACTAACTTTATTCTACACTAGCTGGACTGCTCATACCGAACAATGCAACACCCTGATACTCATACAAATATCTAGCATAGTCGTACAATTGCATATCCATGATATTCTTCTCCATCAATGCCAACACTGCCTCAGTATCATCAGGCATCTCAACCTTGTTGTAGTACCGTTCCATGATGCCATCTATCTCGTTCTGTTGGCATCTTTGTACTTCTACACCAGAGTTCAACGCATTGAAACCAAAGAATGTTTCAAATCTCTTCATTGAGTCTTCTATTTCATCAAACAAACCAATGATAAACTTTTGTTTGAGTACTTTCTTTGCCAATGTTAGGTCACTCTTGGTAAGGATTTCATCCTTGTCGGTCTTGTAGGACATGGTCCTCGTCAAGATGTTGTTTTCAAGGTATCCTGTAATGTATGGATGTAAGAAGGAGCAGAGCAATGAGAGAAGTACTGTTAGAGATAGATGCAAACAACATTAGCACATATCATGTGAACTTACCGCTCTTGGCAAAGGTATTCAAGCTCATGGTCATTACATTCTCATCCATAACCCTCATCCATTCATACTTGGCTAATGCTCGATGTAGTGGGTTCCGTATCATGACGACAGGACGGCCATATAATCCATCATTGACAAAAAGTCGTGACATATCAAGGAGACTGGTTGTATGTACAACATCGACTATACCAGCAGATAGTAAGTCTTGTGATATAGCACGATCCAAGCCTTGAGACGTTGAACAATCCACATTAACAAAAGTGGAGAGGTCAACAACTTCAGTGCTTAGGGGTGGGTTGAATGATAGGGGATAGGAACGAGGCTCTTCAACTTGATTGACTTCTTGGGAAACGAAATTATCTTCTTCTACCAATGTCAATAAAGATCGTCTACCCTCAGTACTCTCGACACCTTTTCCGATAAGTGCATCATGTTCTCTTTTCAAGATATCATCTCCCTCATTTGCGCACTGCACTAATTGATAACATACACCAAGTATCTTCTTTTGGACATTTGAATCATGATCGAGATCGGGTATACCAAACGGTATACTCATCACGACGGGCATTTCACTTGTTGGATTGTATGGCAAGATTGACAAATCAACAAATGCACCATCAATCTCTCGTGAGAGGAACACAATGGGATCACTTGCATCATCGGCGGGAGGAGTGTAGGATGTTAATGGTGTTGATGTCATTACACTCATTGTATTATAGTCAAGCGGAGGATGTAATCCTGGTTCTTTAATACTTCGAGTTACTTGTCCTCCCATTGTTTTGTATGTTTCCATACCGCCTTCGGGTGGTGAGGTATTATATCCACCACCACCACTGCTTGAGGCATCAGAAGCCAACGGGGCATAACCCTGATCTTCAATAAGATTATCATGGTTAATAGTATACGACCCGTCTTCATGTACGGCTAGCTTTTCAATAGCACCCGATCTTGCAACTTGGATAGCTTGACCTGGACCATAATGATATGGATTATTATTATTCGGATGAACTAGCTGTTGACGACGGTTTCCAGAGGTTAACCCACCAGACCCGCCACCGAATTGTCCGGGCGTGACGTAAATATATCCCCCGTTGTTCGTAGTACGAGCTGGTGCAGAGCTACTACTAACAGGTATTCTACGATCCTTCAATGATGTAAAACTAAGCACTAACCCCGTCAATGCTAGTACAACCGCTGCACAAATTGTTATAATTGTATATAACTTACGTCTCTTGTGAAATGGTGAATCATACTCATCATATCTTCCTTGCAACAGTGTTAATTGATCTTTATTCTCATCTTGGGGGAGATTAGCAGTTGGATCTTCGGTATTCTTCTTTGGATGATATCGATTACCATTCTCATCATAGAGCCATTCATCTGGGACTGTCTGTCCCTCATAGGAGCTCGGTGTTATAGTAACAACCTCATCAGCATCGATAATAATATTCGTATTTTGATAATTTGTTACATTAATCTCTTCACATGATTGATCTTCAGGTGTGTGTGTCGCTAGTCGGGTATTATCATAAACTGTTGATGATTGATCTGCTGTTTCTTCATCATAATTGAATGGCACTTGACTTCTTACACTATTACCGTGATAACTACTAGCCACACTGCCACCCGTTTGTTGTTGGTATTGTTGTTGATTATTTGAATGTATACTATTGCTACTCTCATTGAATGCATGAGAACTTTGATTATGCAACTGTTCAAGATCAACCGACGGTGGATGACTGCTTTCGTCATTTGATTCTTCCGCAATAGCATCAAAGCCACCACCACCGAATCCAGCGGATAACTTTGTAGAATTTCGTAACCAATCAGCATCAGTCATTACACTCACATCATCATTAGTACCAGCGTTTAGGACCGAGCCTATACGTTC
>Ga0214481_100062_pt1 | contig 44537 bp, 31 predicted proteins | sample M1_20Mar14CPVII9_4_FD_165057 | JGI IMG/M metagenome (GOLD analysis project Ga0214481, IMG submission 165057) | Marine eukaryotic communities from Monterey Bay, California, United States - M1_20Mar14CPVII9sort6BwellG10 | ecosystem: Environmental > Aquatic > Marine > Unclassified | place: USA...
TGAACCAGCCCCACCAACGCCGAAAATGTGTTACATATGTATAGGACAGCTTAAGTTTAGAAGGATTATCCGGTAGAATGAGATCCGGCGTTGCCCTACGCACCGACGTGAACGACGATGTTTGTATGTGAAATGTTGTCTGTTTACTAAGTAAGGCTATTCCCGCGAGGCCAAAATTTGATTATAGATATTTTTAGAAATTAGCCGTGTGTGAAAATAGTATTTTTTTAAAGGTATGTAATTTTGTGCTTTGCAATAAAATAATAATAATTTCGCTTAGCACTAGTTTTGTGATTTTTCCGTGGAGTCTTTGCTTCGCAAAGCCGTACCTCCCTTTCCGTACTGGCTTTGTACGAAGCATGGAGTCCAATTGGAGTGACATACACCTAACTCACGCACTGGAGCAGATTTTACTCTTATATTGCAGCAATATACTCTCTGCTCTCAAGACAATACCAGAAGCATAATAGGAGGGATATGGTTGGTATTAGAATGATAATATACAGATCAAACTACTGTTAGTCATTAGTTAGTTATTAAGATGTATTTTTTTACTTTGGTGGTGGCCCGGATAAACAAGGAAAAATGAGGCACCAAATACCAATGTTGAGGCCCAACTTTGTAGTGAGATTTAATTGCTTGCGGGATGCAGTATGTCCATATATATTATCCCTAGATCAGTATTTAACGCTCGTTTTAGATTGGTAGTCAAAGTTATATCGGCAGCAGTTGTTTGGTAAATATAGCATCTTCAAAATAGTACCTTGAAATTTACATCACAACACGAAAATAACCACTAATGTCAAGAAAAGTAGCTCTCTGTGAAACACTACAACTCTTACCTTCTCAAACACTCGATGTTAAGTCTATTGAGGCATCGGGTGACTGTGTATATGATTGTCTTGAATACCTGTTATCACAACACTACAAAAATGATAAATCGTATGATACAACATTATCACCTCTATTGAGTAGTTGCAATAGTCAATCTACCACTACTAAAAACACAACAGATGAAATAGTAATACCATCATCTCAATCAATGCGAGATTATGTAGCAAATCAACTCACAACTGAACAGCTTGACACCTACAAAATGCTCGCGTCAGCGGGTTTAGAAGAGTATAGTTTTGCAACTAGCATTAGTAATTTGGAGGAGTTACAATCATTTGCAAAGAAGAATGGCAAACAATATGGTGCTGGAAAATGTTTCTGGGCTGATGAGTTTGCTTTACGCACTATTAGTGATGGGTTAGAGCTATCTTTATTGATTGTTGATGATCAAGCAGTTAGAAGTATTGGAAGTAATAGTAGAAAGAGGAGACGAGATGATACCGACAATCGATTCGTCTTTATTGGAAGTCATTCAAAAGCAGTAATACTTCATCGAACGAGGAGGGAGCATTACAATGCATTGGTGGTTGATAGTCAACCTATATTAGAACTGAATCAGTTGCCAAACATAAGGTCATTATGGAAAATAGGGAAGACAGAAGAGACAACACAAGACAATGATTCCAAGCCATCATCAACAACAAATACAGCTACTACAACACTAGCAAGCAGCTCAACAACCTCCAACTCAATAGACAACTCTACATCTATACCAATGGGCAATTTTTATTGTGGTACTGCTGGCTTCTCCTCTTCATCATGGGTAGGTAACTTTTATCCACAAAAACTTGTTGGCAACGACAGTGATCGACAACTAGAGCATTACCAGCACCACTTCAGAACAGTGGAAATTAATAGTACATTCTATGGTATACCGACCGAATCGACTGTTCTGAAGTGGAAAAAGTCTTTTGCTAAGACATTCAAACTAGTATTGAAAGCTCCCAAAGGATTGACACATGAAAAGTCAGAGCTTGACCTCTCTGTTTTATCAACTTTCATGACAAGGATGGCACCACTCAAGGGCTGTCTAGCATGTGTATTGATTCAATGTCCTCGAACATTGTCCGTTTCAGTATCTCAAATCAAGCAAATGAAATCAATGATAGACGATGAAGCACAATGGTACTCTGGGCGAATTGCGTTCGAGTTTCGAAACGAAGGTACATTCTATGATGATGAAATACGAGATGTGTTGCGGATGAGTAATTTTTCTCTTGTACTGCATCCAAACTCACTTGGTAGATCAACCATTGGTACAACCTCAAGTGGTCGGGGCATTGCAGATCTAGTCGAGTATGAGCTTGAACCATTGTCACAGTTTGTTGTGGACGCCGAACTTTCAAACTTTGTTTATGTAAGACTACACTTTGATAATGATGAACATAGAGGGGAGTACTCAATGGATCAATTGACAGAGATATCACAACAAATTCACAAGTGGCGAGTAGAAGGTAAAGAGGTGTATTGCTTCTTTCTAAATGATCAAGCTCCTACTACATCACAGACACCGCAGAAGAAGTCCACAAACACATCACAGCCCTGGGATAAGTGGTCTGCAATGCCGAAGAATGCGAGACAATTGGAATCAATAGTATACGAACTATCGAATGAGTCGATTCCCGATGGACCCAAGAAACCCAAGAGTACTATGCTCAGCTTCTTTGGGAAGCGATGAGTAGACTATTAAGATTCTAATCACCTGCCAACTATCCACTTAGTTTTATTTACACTAAATAATACTCTTTTCTATCACTAACTCGCAACAACTCAGACACTTGCTACATCTGTATACCTTATCAACAATACATGTATTTACATCAAACACACAATCATTAGTCACTACTGTTCTTCTCTTCTTCTGTCTTTTTGTCTGTCTTTTTGTTGGAAGCTTTCTCTATATCTCCCCAAGGCGTACAGACACAAACACCATATTTGGTATTGCCATGTTCAATTGTCTTCTCTACTGATGCTACCAAGTTTAGTGTAGCACGAGCAGATACCAAGGGCGTAATAGTATCCTTGGATGTTAAATGGCACAAGTATCGAAAGTGTTGAGCATACTCATTCGATGCATTGTTAAAACGATCCATTCTATCATATACCACCGAATTGCCTAGGAAGTACTTGGCTCTCATTCTACAATACATAGCCTTGTACTGACGTACATCACGCATGAAGTATGCACGAATCTGACCCTGGGTGAATACCGCACTCATTCCAGTGCATACCATTTTACCAGCGGGGTTGAGTGCCAAGCTTGACGATTCATACCCGTCAAAGCATACTGAGTCTAATACAACATCCATCTTCCCTTGAAGAGTTGGTAGCCACTTCTTTGGATCAATTGGGAAGCACTTTGCTCCTTTCTTTGTCAAGTACTCATGATGACGCTCATCGGCTGTGGTAAAGACATTAGCACCTTCTAATAGTGCAAGCTCAATTGTTGCCAGCCCGTTAGGCCCATTGCCTCCAATGACTAGAATATTGGCACCTGTAAATGGTGTGTTTCGCTTACGAGCCAAATCTAATGCTTCACGAGCAGGAACATATGTCGAGCTCAAGCACAAAGCAACTACACTATCAGTTCCATCCGGAACACGGATCAAACTATGATACGGGAGTGTAATATACTTGGCATTACCACCTGATGGAACGGCGGCACAAACCTTATCACCAACTTGGAAGGTCGAATTCTTCGTTGCTTCCTCACCCATTTGATGGATGGTGCCAACAAAGTCACTACCTGGTACGAATGGTAAGGGCTGCATCTCGTTCCAGTTGCCACGACGGATCATGCAGTCTTGAAGTGTAATAGTGGAGCAGTCAACCTTGACAACGATGTCACTAGGCTTAGTTGGTTCGGGGACGACACCATGTTCCTGTAGTTGTTTGATTTGTATGAAATAAGCAAAGGTAAGATAGTTGTTTGTATCATGTGTTGTAAACAAGAAAGTCATCACTTACCTGAAGCATCAACTTCTCAAGATTGCCATGCTCCTCAACTCTAAGAACAACTTGATTGTCACTCTCTGGGATATCATAGTTTTCCATGTTCTTTAAGAAGTTGGCAACTGAATTGGTCACCTTAGCCTTCCCTTTACCACGACCAGAACTCTTCCTACCCTTTGACTTGGCAGCTGTCTTACCCTTCTTCAACTTCCTACTTCTACGTTTTCGTGGCATATCATCATCAGTTTCCTCTCCCGATTCTGAATCATCATCACTAGCCAATGAATAACTGTGCACATCATGTGAATATTGTGAGTCATAGGTATATTCATCATCATCCAGTTCACTTTCAGAACTGTATTCACTAAGACTGTAACTGTCATCACTACTTCCCGAGTACGAATCATCATCATCTGACATGATATCCATTTTCTTCTTCTTGATCTTGTTCTTAGTTTGCTTGGTCTTTGCGGAATGATCTATCTTTGATTGTTTACCATTTCCACTGGCCTTGACTGTCTTTTGTCCTGCTGTTGAATGGCTCATTTGTTTTTGTATACGTTCCTTATGACGACGAGTAGTAGAAGGGAGAGACGATGGAGTACTACCGCGACTTTTACGACGCTCACTCGTCTTCTTCTTTGCAAGAACACCTTCCTTTGTATTACTTGGTACAGTGGGTACTGAATGGCTACGATTTGTCGCCTTTGAGGTTGGTAAATCGCGTAATGTCTCTTTCATGCCGCCTGCAGTAGTTACCACTGGTGAGGCACGTCCAGCATTACGAGATGATACCACTGGTGATGACGAGTATGCTCGAGATCGACCTGCACTGCTAATAGCAGTGGGAGATACTACACCTTCTGGTTTATCATCACGTCCTTCCATGGTAGCAGTAGAACTCTTGGATGGTGTAGAAATACCAATCTCTCCAGCCTTTACTGCAAGGTGGGCAACTTCCTTTGTTGGTGTGGATGACTTTGTCTTCCTTAGGAAACCCATGATATGTGTATCTATTATTGTTTTGCTCTTCAATTGCAACGATGAGATCTTATACCTTATATTGCTCCTCTAATTGCCTGTTGTTATCAAGCACTGCAACGAGGAGATCGCTTGCAATGAGAGCAGAGCAACATGTTTCATGTTGTGTTAAAAAGCTTGGCATCATAGTCGATATTGCTTCGAACCCTGAATCGAACAGTCAGAAGCTTTCTACCATCTTATCGCTATAGTGAAACTTCATGCCTCAAGATACCATCGGGTATCAACGGGAACTAGTTTGGCAACCTCTTTATGGCCGAACTCAATCCAAAGCAAAGCCAATAGCAAATTAATACGCCAAGAACCATGCCAAACCTCAGGTCACAAAGCCGTAACTCCACTTCAAATGGCAATAGTAGTACTGACGATGTCCCTACCAATGGAGCTGTCGAGTATACCAGAAACAACACATCCGGTTGCAAACGTAAAAATAAAAACAATGAAAGTGTACCGATTACCAACGATATTCAAATTCAAAGACAGCAGTATGATCGATCGCCCCACAAACGACAACATACCGAAGACGATAATGAAAGTAAAGAATCTACTTCTAAAACAAATGACACGCCTTTTGAGGAAAGTCTCGCTACTATAATTTTAGATTTGGATTATTATAAACTATGTAAACTGGCAAAGGAAAAACTAAGTTGGAAGGTAGGTAATGGACAGCGTCATGTCCAACCCGTACAAAGAGAGTTAATTAAATATTATAATGATGAGGGTATTGGGGTTGATAATTTAAAAGCAGATATTGCAGCCATCAACAATTATTATGATGGATTTAGTAGTGATTCTGATGATGATTCTGATGTTGAAGTAGAAGAGATTAACAAGGAGAGTTCAGTTGCTGCTGTTGAGGATGCTACTGAGGAAGAAGATGGGGAAGATGATGAGGGTTTTAGTTTTGATAATAATGGTGACGATGAATCTAATGGTACTGACGAATTAGGTATAGCACCCGCCGATTTACCAACACAATCATCCACGACTACCGCTACTTTGAAATTGGATTGTAGTTGTGTTGAGAAAGGATTAGAGGAGAATAGAGAGGATGACGACCCTTCCCCTACCACTGTAAATGCGGATCTATCAAGGTTTACAAATGATAAATCCCCGGCACCTGATAGTAACAATGGTTCATATGATAAAGTTGGAGATGATGAAGATGCTCTTCCAACCTTTGAAAATATACCAGCTGAATGTATTGAGGGAAGTGATGGTGCAGTATCACCTAAGAAAGGTAAGGCATATTCTTCTTTGTTTATTGTATTCTGTTTTATATTGGTGTCTCAAATGATACAATTCTCGTATAATACCAATACCATAGTTGATGCCACAAAAAATGTGTGTAATGCACCCACGATCAACCCACCGCCACAACACTTTGGATATGCACCACTTCCACCCAGTTATCCACCAAATGGATATCCAACACATCAATATAGTTATCAGTCAATACCAAATCAACACATTCATCCACAGCCGCCACAACATTACAACCCTTTACCAAATTATCCACAGCAACCACCAACTCAATATGGCTATCCAACACCACCTAATCATGGCTACTATTCAACACCATATCAAAACCAAATTGCTCCACAATATTATGGCTATCCAGCAGTACCATACAGCCACCAGATTGTTGGTTGTCCTCCGATAATTCAATATCCACATCCGCCGCATCCACCACATTATCCTAATTTCCCACCAAATAACCCAATACCTTTACCGCCCTCTCATCCATCTCATCCGTTACAGGAGTTAGAGAAAAGGAAACACACTTCAATGTCACCTCAGCAATGGACTTCAGCTAATGCCAATGAGTTAGATGAAGAGAGGAAGAAGCAAATTGTTTCGAGGCTGCTTCAGTGTATGCAGTATACATCTGAAGTCAATAGTATTACAAGAACAGGTACTTGGGATGTTGGTGAAAAGAGACGATTGGTACTTGGTATATATCTATTTGGTTTTAGCAATTGGAAATCAATACAACACGTAGTATCAACACGAACATCTAAACAAGTTGGAGAAAAGGCCAACGGATGGTGTTCGTGCATGTCAACAATTGAAGCAACTGGGGCATTATCTTCATTAGAAGACGTTCAGGAGTTTTACAAACAAACATTACCCAAGGTTGAAATTATTATGGATCAACTGGTACCACCTGCTAAGTCGGACGAAGAGAGGGATAAACGAATTGCTTTGTGGTTATTTCAATGCATGCAGACAGATGTCAATAGTACTTCAAGATCGGGTACTTGGGATATTGATGAGAAGAAACGATTGTTACTTGGTATCTATCTATTCGGTTTCAGCAATTGGAAACTAATCCAACTCGTAGTATCAACACGCGACTATGCTCAAGTTGCACAAAAGGCCTACGAATGGTGTCCTTGCATGTCGACAATTGAAGCAACTGGTGCATTATCTACATTAGAAGATGTTCGAATGTTTTACCAACAAACACTGCCCAAAGTGGAAAGTATTATCAATCAACTTGAGAAGAAGAACCACACTGATAAGGAAGCAAACAAGAAAAGATGGCATGAACTATGCGCACAAGGTAGTAAAGAAGCACAGCAGCTTTTACCCAACGAGCCAGAATCGGCTTCTTCCTCTTCCACCGTATCATTCAATTTGGGTAGTACTCATTCCATCACCACAAACTTGGACACCCGTCATATCAATATTGACTATGCTAAATCAATCTTCCAAAGTTACATGATAAGGGAACTCGAAGGTCGTCTCGAGTCAGGTACCACAGTGTCTGTTACCAACATAATTAGACAGACGGAAGAGAAAAGAGTTTGGGCTGAAGTAGTATATCAAGTTGTTAAGATTGAAGACTCCAAGCTTCAAGCACCAGTAGTATCATCATCTACAACATTAGACGGCTCAGCAGACGAGATTATTGTCAAAGGGTATACTTTCCCACCTTCGGTAAACGCCCGCTACCACGTATCACTTGGAGATCTACTCAAGATGTATGGCAAAGCTTCACTACAACATCTCTACAATCACGACGAGGTTGCTTCGTTAGACACCGCAAAGAGAGTAGATTTGATGGGTGCAAAGAATCCTGCTCGTCGGCGTGGACGTGGAGGAGTCTACACTTTCAAGTTCAATAAAGATTCACTTCCATCTCTACCATTAAGTCCTATACTGGAAGAAGACGACTCTATTGTTGTTGATGATGAACAATCAGTAGAAGAAGCGTTTGTTGACTACGACGACAAACAATCAGGAGAAGAAGAGTTTAGCGACGACGACGAACCAGAAGCTGATGACGACAAAGAGAAACATGGCATGACTGGTTCATTTGGAGGCCGTCTCGACTGGTACCTATTCAAGGGGAAGAATGGCGAGATGTACATTCGTATAGACGGAGAAGATCTATCTATTGAAGCGGATGCTGGGCTTTGCAAGTTGTATGACTTACTCATGAATGATGTGAAGAACGATCTTTGTATCCCACCTTGGATCAAGCGTGCATTGTATATCATGCTGCATGAGCGAGGTGGTGAACGATTCGGTTGCAAGAAGAATATCGTTTATCTTCTACTCGAGATGGCATTACAACTCAAAGACGGTCACAGTGTGCCTGGCGAGATGTTTCAATGGGATGATATCGTCTTCATTGGAATGATTACCAAGTTGATGGAAGCATTGGAAGCTATCAAGCCTCTCTTCGCTCGTTTTGCAGAGCTCAAAGGCGTCATCACTGCTGCCATAATGGCATGGCCTTGTGCTTTGATGAGAGATGATCGAGTCATCAACAAGGTCGTAGCTACTGAATATACTGGAGTTGAAAGAGTTACAACACCATATGATGGCCCAGCCAATCCAGATGCCAAGACTGTTGCCGAAGCATATTCAACAAAGTTTACAATGAAACAATTCGATGGGGCTGTCGACAATATTGATGATGAAGTGGAGTTAGCTAAGAAACATAAAAAAGATGGATATGTCTTGTTGTTAGACAAGAATGATCTTTGTACAAAGAAGGCAGGTAGGAGTCTTAAAAGTATTCTCTCTTATCATGGTTTCAAGAAGGCTGCTACACTTTACGAATGTCCAAATGATATTACTATATACATTAACGGAAAGGCTATGATTGTTGTACATGGACCGCTTTGTGTCGGTGGTACCATTATGGTTGAACACTTCTCGCTTGATGACATGCTACAACGATGCCTGGTGATTGATACACTTCGTGGTATTGTTTGTATGGCCAAGGGAGAGGAATTCAATGGTCCTTACCTTGCTATCGAGGCTGGAATGATGCAGAAGCTTCTTGTCAAAGGTCTTCATCTCTCGAGAAAGTACGGTGTCCCAGCGGCCTTCTTTCGTGAGTACCTCAACACATCGAGGCAAGTGAAATGCTTTGACTTGTATGCTAATGGGAAATACGTCCATTATCCCGAGTACTCTATCTCGAATGTCAATCGAAAAAGATACAGGAAATACAATAAGTAAACTAAGCTGTAAACTAGAATGTACACAATAGTATACTCTTGGGCATCCAAGGTGGCATCAAAATTCACTTTCGCAGAGTATGCTCGTTTGATCGCCATTTGCATGATAGCAAATCAAAAACTCCACCATCTTCATCGCGTCGATGATATTAGGCGGCGCTCTACCAAACTCGTTTAGACGATAAATATCACCCATCACCTTATATGCCAAGAAGAAGACAGGATAAGATTGTAGTAGAGTAGTATTTGATCAATATCATCTGGTGTGGCTCGTAGGGGTATCTTTCAAGATACATACCTAATATTCTGATTGAAGGTCCAATCTAATATCACAATCATGAAGCCTGAGACAGTAGATTCAAGTGAATTTGAGGCATTCTTGCGTCATATTATCAATGAGTAAGTGTTGCATGTGTACTATATTGTATTTTGTATCTGTTCGTTGCATTTTGAAATTTTGACATAAGATATGTGCATGTAACTGTTTAGATATCCTAACTCATTTTTCATTATCCATCACTCAGGGCTACTAATACAATCATACAACATCTACCAGAGATGAGAAAAACTCTGATTGACGCATTAGATATGATATTCACTCCAAAGCAAATTGCAAGTCAACTTGTACTTGCTATGGCGTTGGAGACGTCGATGGTATGTTGTTTTTCATGAAATATATTCATATGCTCACTTTGTTTAACTTATGCATATCAATTTCATATCATACAATAATACAGGTAACAGTAAATCAAATATGGCAAATATTTCGATCAGTAGCAGCAAGTGTATCAACACATTCACGATTAATCCGACAATTACATGCGCAACAACGTACATCGGCATCCCAGGATGAGTGGATGGATTTAGCCGAGCAGATTGATAATATACAGGGGAATGATATTTGGAGAACTGAGAAGAAATGTGCATTATATGAAATGGATAGGATTCAAGCTCGTATTGATGAGTTGGTAAGTGTTTATTTTAACATCTCTATGTCATGTGTGTTTGTCATAGAATTACACTACATATACATTATGTCTCATTTGAACATACTATATTTTCTACTAATTAGGTTCACTTGATGCGTCGTCGGGATATATTCGATCTAATGTTTACATTGCGTGGGGGAATTGGTAGGAATCACTTTGGTTTACTCCACGAGGGATTATTCAGTCGAGCAATGGCAGGATCAAAGCTACTAATCGAAACATATCACAATGTAGTTTGTGCAGCGTTGGACTTTGTTTGTGATGCACCCGTTGCACCCACCGATGAACCAATCCCTAATGAATCACGTCTTGCATTCTTTAATGAAACACGACATTCGTATGGACGTACTGCATTCTTATGTTCTGGTGGAGCTGCGTTGGGATTCTATCATGTGGGTGTTGTTAAGGCATTAATGATGAATGGTTTAATGCCCCGTGTACTCGGTGGTTCGTCGGCTGGGTCGATTGTAACTGCCATTGTTGCAACTCGTACCGATGAAGAATGCTTTCGTGACTTTTTTGAAGTAAAGGGTACTGTTGCTCCGGGTCATAGTGGTAAAATGAAAACAGACTTCTTCAGGCCAGTAGGATATGCTGCAAATGGAGGAGGTGAAGAGGATGAGAAGGCTGCTGTAGTGGACACAACAAAGGTTGATGGTGGTTTCAAGAGGGCGTTTCAACTATTCTTCCCTTTGACTCTTCGTAACTTGACATCATCCATTTATGATGTATTGACGGGCTTCAAACGACCAAAGGATATACTAAAAAGTGATACTCGTCACTTGGAAGCGTGCTTGAGGGCTAATATCGGTGACTTTACATGTGAGACATGTTTTTTGTTTGTGTGCGTATTTGCATTGATTTATGATTCATCAACCAACTCATTCATCAATTAATTGTATTTCTAATATTTAGTTCAAGAGGCATTTGATAGGACTGGGCGAATACTCAACATTACAGTATCGCCTCAAAGCAGAAGTGATCCTCCCAGGTTACTCAATTACCTAACATCGCCACATGTACTAATTTGGAGTGCAGCACTTGCATCAGCTAGTTTACCTGGAGTATTTGAAGCAAACAGACTAATGGTAAAGGATGCCGATGGAACTGAGCGGTATGAAACCACTTCGGGTATGGCTATGAGCTTTCAAGATGGTAGTATGGAAGCAGATTTACCTATGCAACAATTAAGTGAGATGTTTAACATCAATCACTTTATCATTAGTCAGGCTAATCCACATGCTGTCATGTTTGCATCGTTTGGTCTAGAGCGGTCTGTATGGGCTCACCCATTTGTTGGTTATATCAATGGTACTCTCCTCTTCTTGAAGAATCAGCTTCGGGGTTATCTAAGCAATATATTTGACTTATTTGGTGGTCGAAGGATTGCTCCATTATGGGACACAAGACGCAACATGGGAACTCAATTCTTTACACAAGAGTACGAAGGTCGAGAAACGGACATATCTCTAATCCCTTGGCAGAATGACAGGTCATTAACATCGGCAATGTTTAGTCTGATCAAGAATCCCACTCCCGAAGAGTTTCAAAGCTGGGTACATGCCGCAGAGCGAGAGACATGGAGATATATACCAAGGATCAAATCTCATTGTGCTGAGGAAAGGACTCTTGACCTTTGTGTTCAAAGATTGAGAAAGAAGATAATGGTAGAGTCTTGGGAGAAGCGGTATTCATCTAGTCAACAAATGCTCCGTGAAGCAAGTCAAGAAGATGCACCCAGGCTTAGCCATGGCAATCCTTCCTTCTTTCAAAGCCCAAGTCTGGTATGTATGGGTGGATTGGGAGTGCTTGATCCGTATGAGTCAGTCATGGATGATGAAGAGAAGAGGGAATCTTCTGTGCCAATTCACGGTGATCCAAGCGTACCTGTAACTTCCGATGAACATGTAGATGTCAATTCAGGCTGGGGAGGACAAGGTCTAAGAGGTAACCACTCCTACACCAATCTACATCGTTCTACATCTGGTGGCAGTGGCATATTCATTGGAGAAGATAGTGAACCAGAAGACGGAAACGACTCGACTAATCCAAACCTCCCCAAGAATTGGGCGACAAAAAGAGAAGGACCACAAGAGGATTATGTTAAGACGACGCACATGGCAAACTTTTATTATGGTCGGAAATCTAGTAGTCATGGCAATCTGATGGCAGACGATGATAATAAAACTCATGATAGAAAAGGAAGACCTCTTAGTGCCAGGTAAGTCCGCGTTAGTATTGTTTAATCTCGTGAATTCATGTGTTTAATATAAAGTTTTGGTGATTTGAGTGCTTCATTTACACTAACATGACTTACTACCATCTCTCTTCCATCTTCATAAACGGGAAACGGCGCATCTTCCAGCATGATCGATAAATCTTCATCATGAGTATCATCCGTGGAGATTGATTGATTGTTTAGCATATTATAAGATGTAAATATGAAATGTATCTATTGTCAAAACCGTACCAGTCAGTAGATGACTAAACAGAAAAAGACAGTCTATGATCTTTTACTTTTACTCAAATATATAATTATATCCTACATCATTGTCTCATTAAATTGGATCTCTCCTCCCACGAGTCTCAGGCAATACGATCCGTTCAGCTCTCCAATCGAAATGAAAGATCTCTTCCTCTTCTTCGCTATCACTGTCAAACGCAGGTACCTTTGATACAGTTGTAATATCAACGACATCATCTTCTGGAGAAGCTTGATTAAGAATAAATGCACCCTTTTTGGAGGAATTATCTCCATCAATAATGACATCGAACTCATCTTCGGCCTCTTCATAAACTTCATTCTGCTGCAGTCGTTGGAAATTGGGTGCAAAAGCTGACCAATCCAGCCTCGTACCCCACACATCGATGATGCCATCACAAGTACCGACGGCTATGAAGGGCCGAGTAGGATGACAACTTAGCGAATAAAGAGAGCTCACTGGGCCAGTCAACTGATCAGCAAGTTCCCCAGTATGTGTACTCCAAAGGAATATCTTGTAGTTATCACCAGGCTGTGGATACGAATTGCATCCTCCAATTACATACTCCCCGTCACCTGAGAAGTCACAAGATGCCCACGGACACTTGGTGATATTATCTTGGAACGAGAAGCAGGGTTCAATATCATCCGTGCTGTCTTTATCAAAAGCTTCTGTCAATTCCTCAATAGAATACAACCTCAATGAGCAATCGGCAGAGTTGATGAGCAAGTGCTTTCCATTGCGACTAATGATAATCTGCCACGCGGCTGCACTACCTGGCACCTTGACACAGAGTTTAGGCTTGATCCTCTGATTGACAAACTCGATGGCTGTGGGAGATGTGGTGTCGCCGTCGCCTCGGAGTACATCCATCATTGATTGATCAACAGCATATGCGAGGAGATTACCACACTTGGTCACGGCCCAAATAACATCACCGTGCTTACCAAAGGCAGCACAGGTAATGAAATAGTTGGGATTCGATGCCTGATGAGGAGGAACGACATATCCCAATGTACCAACTCTACTCAAATCTTCGTCCTTCAATAACTTCATTACAGATTTCTTCCGCTCGTCAACTTCTGCAATACCCGTGTCAGCACTGGTTAATGTTTCATAATATGCCAAGTGAGGGATCAAAAAGAGACCTAAACTACCATCAATCATACAGGCTAATCCTGTGTGACTATCATCGTGTGGATGAAGCTGCACTGGCCCACCTGATGGCTGGGGTAGTTCAAGTAGTAATGTTGAGTAACGTCGAGCTGGGATATTGATTATTTCTGACTTGTCAACTACTGCTGTCGATGATATTTGCTTCATTAATGATTTCTTTTTGGGTATGGTATTGATATCCACTACCTTGCTTTTAAGTAGTCGAGCACGTCCTATTGATACCGTTTTTATCTGAACTGGAATTTTACCATTGTCGGGTGTGTTCAACTCAACCATTACGGGCGGTGACCTGGCAGTTACTTTCGTCTTCTTTTCCTCAAACGTCGTTTGTATCTTTTCAACTTTCTTGATGAGTTCTTTGCTACTATGTTCTTCCAAGTATTGTCGCTTCACTGCATCTGTACAATCTGTGGATACCAATGGGTGCGTATTATCCATCAATCTCAGGTTCTTATCTCCAATCGCCCCGGCCAATAAAATTCGACTACGTCTGTCCCAACTTAATGATGTCACACCATTTACATATTGAACTTGACTATCTGATTCTTCTTCTTTATTGGCATCCTGTTTATTGTCAAGAGTACCATCACCCGATAGCGCTACTGCTGCGGTTCTTTCCTGCTGTTCAACATCATTATTCTTCTTCGTACTTGTTGGTAACTGTGGTAATTTCTTCTTACTCCAACCCTTGCGTTTCTTCTTATTAGCATTAATTTCATACATAAAGCTCGTTAATAAACTTCCACCCTCCCTTATACTTGGTGTTACCAATGATCCAGCATTATTCATATTAGACGTTAATCGAATTGGCGGTGGTGGATAATACAACGCACTCATTGTCCTACCTAAAAAATCATGTATGGGTATCAATCCCGATGCATGTCCGGATGATAATAGTGATCCACGACGATTGAATGATACAGTGTAACATGCTGTCCAATATGTATTATCTGAATCATCATCATCTGAATCGGATTCATCAAAGGATGCTGTTGTCTTCTTTTTCTTACGCTTCTTCTTTTGTGTTAAAGGCTTCTCCTTGGTTGGAGGTTCAACTGTTGTTGACTTTTCTGATAGAGTTGAATCTTTCATTTCAATATCCACTGAAGATGTGGACACATTAGACTCTTTTGTATCAATATCCATTGACGTTGAAGTTGACACCTTTTCCTCTGGTATACTTGGCCTTATTACAGTATTATCACCACCAGTTTCATTTATTTGAGACTGCTCCTTATTTTGTTGTTCAGTATTTATAGGCTTTTCCGCTGCTGGTGCAGTGCTAGTATTAAGTTGATCTAGTACAACGCCATCATTACTAGTTGCAGTTGTTGTTGGTGTTGTTGTACTGGTAGATGTATTGGTTGTAGTAGTAACCTTATCATCACTCTTCTTCTTACTACTATCATCAGTGTTTGCAACATCAGGTGTTTTAGTACTACGAACAGGTTTTGGCCGGGGTGGATGTAACGAACGGGGTATTGTCAATGTTGAATCTATCCGATCTGCCTGACGGAATGGATTTAGTAATGCTAGATTCATACTTGAAGTATATTATAGTGGAGCAATACGCCTAATTTACTATGTGATGTATAATTTTTGTTGATGAAGGACACCGATATTGTATCCTTCTCTATTAAACGAATGAGTTTGGACTACCGGGCTACCAACAGTTAACGCCGACAAATTGAAAGAGCTTTAGAATTAGAAGCTGATATCGTCTGCGTTGCCAATAGAGTTCACAACTTTTCTCTTCGCGTGCGAAGATTCATCATAATGTCATAGGACCACCACAAGTCAATCCGTGCAGAGTCGAGATGACGGCTGAGATGACGGCTGGCTATATTATGATTACATGATTGTTTTAGATGACGATTGAGATGACGGCGCTGGATAAACTGTGACGTTTTGATGTTTGAGCTCGAGCGTCTCGTCTCGGGACCACCATCCACACTTTGTCATCAGCGGCGTCAGTTACGGCCAGGAACAGTGATAATACAATGCCTCCTCTTTTCATCCATCAGTGCCATCATGCACACAACATACCACTTGTATATACTCTTCTTTACTGCTTATCACTCTCTACATTCTTTGTTGCCGCGCTGTACATATTTGTACCGTCAACAATTAAACAACTACCACGAGATGATGTACACCATATCAAATGGAGATCAGCAATTATATTAGTTGTTATGATAATAGGTATCGGAGTGTATCCATTATTATTTTGTCAAACTATTAGTGAAGAAGATTATGTTATATTACCTCAATGGTATAGATACCTTGGTTTTACATGGCAGCCGATACAAGATGTAAAGATTGCAATACATGTATTGATACTCTACCTCGGTTCATTCACATGTTCATGGTTGAAAATATATCATCATAGTCGGATACTTCATTGGGAAAAGGAAGAAAGAAATAAAGGAAAGTCTAGACCACGTCATTTACCTCCTACACAACAACAATTACCAATAATGATCAAACTACTGTATCTTCTTCAATCTTTGCAATACACATGGATTCAACCGACAAAGCAGTCATTCAAATCTCTTCTTGATGATGTCGAATATAGATGGATTATACTACGCAATTTATGTATTGCACCATTGGCGGAAGAAATTATCTTTCGTGCATGTCTATTGCCTCCTCTTCTAGTTAGCATAACAACAAAAGGCAACAACAGATTGACACCAACACAAGCATCATGGATTGCACCATTATTCTTTGGTATAGCACATTTACATCACTTTTATGAAAAGTATAGACAGATACAATCAAAAGATAGATCGAATAAGGTGATAGGACAGTTAGTTCTAGTAGTGATAGTTCAATGGACATATACGACATTATTTGGAGCATACGTTTCACACATCTTCGTACGAACTGGTTCATTGTTTGGTGTAACATTTGCTCATATTATTTGCAATTACATGGGATTACCAAATGTTAGCTTTACTCATCCAACATCAAACTTATATGGATACTTTTGGTTGATATTAATCATGTACTGTGTTGGTATATTTGGGTTTGTTGTTGGTTTTGATTCAGTTCTATTCCCAAAGGACAGCATTTTGGTATCAATGTTGCACTATTAGTGATATTAAGCAACTTTCTTTGCAATAAACTGGACTAGTGTACGCCCATGGTCACCATCTAAGATTATATCATCTTTCAGTACTTGCCATCCTTTGTTTTCAAACAAATTCTTCAACTCTGATCTTTCAAGTACGCTTGATTCTTTTGGATGATCAAATTCCCAAGTAGCTCCGTCTTCTGGCTTACAAAAGTGACTCATTGCAAATATTGTACCAATTGAAAGTATGAGAGGCTGTGGCGGTGAATGGATTGCACTCTTTGATTTGGATTTGCTTTCTATTGAATTCGTTTCAATATGAATTGTTGAATTGGCAATGTATGATAGTAGTTTTCTATTGAGAAACCGAATGGCATATAGACATATGATTTCGGATTGTTGTTGTATAGGATGTGAAAGTAGTTTTGATGCATCCATTAGAGTGCTACGAACTTGATGTAGCTTGTTTAGATCAAGTAGAACTGAATGCGTGATATCATCTACTTTTCTGTTCTTCCACAGCGGGATGCATCGTTTGGCACTACCCTTGTGATTATCTATACCGACAACATGTATCGAGCTTTGTTGTTGTTGCTGTGTACTTTGATACTCCTTCAACTCTTCAGCTAGATAGCAGACATCTCTTCCGGCTCCAGATCCTAAATCTAACACCAATCCAATTCTATTGATATCTTCTTTTATTGTCCACTCTTTCAATATTGACAGTATGTTGGTTGTTATTGGATCAGGCTTCCATAGCCTCGGTAGACATTGAATTGATGTTATATTATTTCGATTACAACTCTTTACCAAACCCAATGCACTGGAATCTTTCCATAGTGTATCACATCAATCAATATCTGACGTACTAGCCAAGGCTTTCGTGATTGTAAAGTTGATTTACTCATTGATGCAAAGAATAGCTGATGGATAGCACAGTCGTCAATACGCTCGAGAAACTGTTGTGTATACTGTCGAGGTATTAATATTGCAAATTCTACATGTCGTGGTGGTAGCTCACAAGATCTTTCGCCACTCAATAATGTTTGTAGAGGTAGATTGACAATAGCTGGTAATATACTGCTGCTACTATTTGAGTATGAGGTCATATCAATTTGCTGTCTATCGAACTCTTCGTATGATCGCAAGTCTACAATTGGCAGAATCTGATTATCATCCTTCCTACCACTTAACCATTGATGAACATTTATGATGTAATAGCTCTGTTCTTCTGAAGATACTGATATGATGCGGTCATCGTCTTTTGCTGCCGACTTTCTTTTCCGTTCTGTATTTGAAACATCCATTTGCAAATCGTCTGGTACATCCACATCAATAATATCTATACCTATTGAACATCATCTTGCTTTGTATAGTATCGTACCTACCTGATCTTCTGTCAAGTTAGTATGTTGTTGTTACAATTATGAGAGTTGAGAGAATTATACAGTATGTATTATTATTATTAAACCAACTAAAGATATAGGTAGTATATGTGGATCAAATAGAGCACATTCGCGAGTATAATTGATATTCACTCATTTGAAGACTAGAGTTTAAATCAGCTGCGCTTCAATTGGTGTGTCCATTATGACAACCACAAAGTCCAAAAATTTGATGCGCCCAAATTGTGTTTCATTGTGGTATTACTATCTCTATTCAACCATGGCGCCACCGTCAGATATGCCCGATATATCCTCTATGAAGCTCTCTGAGCTAAAGAAGGAACTGAACTTATACTGTATAGACTCGTCAGGCTTTTGTGAGAAAAGTGACTTTACATCAGCTTTGCAAAATGCACGAGATACATTACCTCGACCTTCTACATCATATCGAGAGGTTGAACAGCCGCCACCGCCAGAGGAGAAGAAGGAGAAGCGATCTTCCAAGTCTTCTTCTAAGAAGAGTTCTAGTTCATCATCTCATCGGCGTACGGGTTCATCAAATGGTAGCAATAGTACTACACCGGTGGTATCTACACCGATACAACAACAAACTAATCCAGCCCCACAACCTCCTACACAACAGCAAACCAATAATACACATACTAATAACAATGCAACTAATGCTAAAAAATCCTTAGCAAGACGCTCTCCGGTTACAGCACTACAACAACTTAGAGAACACCCCTCTGAACGATTACTAGGAGAACGTAATAATACTTTCCTACCTGGTTCAGCATTCTCATTTGCCCTCAGAGGATCAATTAGAGAAGATGATTCAGCAATAATCAGTATACCAGACGGGGTATGTCTTAAAATATCATCTGCAAGTGTCGACAGAAAAGAAATGGAAACATATCTAATACAAAAGGGTACTATCGGCATATCATTAAAGTTATCATCTGAAGAGAATCCACAATTAATACCAATATGGACATTTGATAAAGACAAATCTACTAGTTATACTGTTTCTAATTTGGGTATAGAGGTATGTGGTCCAAGGAAGATACGACTACTGGCATTTATGGAAATGGGATTTAGAAGTGGTGCCTCTGTTGATTTGTTTTTGTTTGGTAGTGTTTGTTTGGATCGAGATAAGTTCTGAGCAGACAATATAGAACTAGTCAGTTGATGTATCCCTTGCTTGGTTGTGCTGTTTGAACAGAGATACTAAAATGATTTGCTCTTTTTAAGCATAATAACATCCTTTAATCTTTTCTAAACAATACACTCATATTGTTCGCTGGCATCTCAATGCGATCAACATATGACAAGCCCTCCTTCTTTGCAGCATCAATTACGTCTTCAATATTACGTACTCCCCAATCGCTATTCCTTGACTTTAGTGATTCATCAAATCTTAGATTGGATTCAACAGCAGTGCCATTGACTTTATAAGGTCCATAACACATCAATATTCCATCCTTCTTTAGACAGTTACTAGCACAGGCCATTAATCCTAACGTTGCCTCCCAAGGAGATATATGTATCATGTTAATGCACATTACCAAATCAAAGTAATTGTGATATTGTTCATAATCTGCAACGTCTCCGTCATGACCACTATTACTAGATCCTGCATCAACATTTCCCCGATCCCCGTCACCACATGCAGTGCCTCCGGACTTTCCTAATATCCATCCATTTGCATTCATTATTGAATCTTCCAATTTAGCTTGTGCAGTTCTTGCATCAATTGATTCTCTTGCTTCTAAATCTGGATCAGAGGGATGCCATTCAATACCCAACTCTTTATTTGATGCTAGAAATGATTGTACAAAGTGTACAGTATGAACTCCACATCCAGCAGCCAACTCCAGCACTTTAATCTTATCACTTTTTGTCGCATCTTTTATCAACCGAGGGAATATGTTTGTAGCCAGTACTTGATCATATATTGGAGCTTTGTTACGTTCTGCTGATGGTGATTCTAAAATCTTATTCATCTTCAATATTGTTGTACTATAATTTCTTTTGCATGGATTGCTTTTGTTGAAACTCGTCACTACCCTTCCCGATAATGCAAATGCTGTTGTTGCTGCAAATATTACAGGACGATAGATCATACCTCAGATTAATAACAAACACCTACCTATGTTGCAAGCAGTGAATCACTACCTAATCAAACTCTCATAAAGGATACCAAATCAGGAGGTTTGTGAAGAAGTGGATGTTATCGTACTTCATAAGAGTAACTGTATACTTTACTATCACGACTTACGTTACATATAATTATTACAACATATAATTACAAATCAGACCTTGCTGACTCCATCAATTCTTCTTTCATCTTCATCTTTGTGGATGTTACCGCTCCAACTACCTTTCTCTTGAACTCATGTCCTTCATTTAATGTTGTCGTTGTGGCGGCGGCTGATCTTCTTCTTACTTTCTGTCTTAACCACTTCTTTGGATAGAAATCTTTATCTGGTATTCCAATCTCATGTCTAAAGGCATGTTCTAGAAACATATCAGTTGTATAAGTTTTGTCAACGATTAGTACTCCGTTGTAAGTCACGCCGTGTGCAATGTGTCTGCCTTCGAACTCAAGCTTGCAAAATGGAAACTTGTCAGCTCCTTCGAAATGGTACATCTCGACGTCGTAGATCAACTCGTCTTCGTAGCCTGGATCTGGATCATTGTATGTCTTTAATACCTTACAAGGTCTTATGCACTCATGTGGCTGGAAGATGCGCGTTATACGGTTTATGAAGACGAAAGAGAGATGATTGTAACATATGTTAGTACATGTAGGTTGCAAAGTCAATCAAATAAAGGCAAACTAAGTTCAAATGTAGCACTCTGATCTCAGATACTTCTTATTGAACAATGAATTCATAAGATGAAACAATACTAACGCGGACTTTCCAGGTCATCATCTTGCCACTCATTGTGTATTGTATTCGCTTTTTCGTCAACTCGTATCAAATGTGCATCATTATCATAGTAACAAACACTTATTAGATTGTCTGGGTAATCTTTATTGGCATGCTTTCCATCTTCACTTTGGCTGTTGAACCACTTATCAGCTGATATATAATTCGAGGCTCCCTCTGGGGGCTTCCATCTTTTAACATGATCATCCCAAGCCTTTCTCCATATATCTGAATAGTCGATATAAATCTCCTCCCCGACTTCAATGTTATCAAGAGCTATAACATCTATCATCAATCCTTTGCCATGTATGGAGGTAACTTCTTCTGCGGACAAATCGAACAACTCTGGATGATGATATTGTTGACGCCGAGATGCTTGTTGTGCATCAGTCTTATGCCATTTGATAATTGCATTGGCCTTTTTTCCATCAGGATGATGATTAATGTAGCTGAACATTGGCCCATATGGCAGCAGTAGCACGTCTGATTCTGGATTACCGATACAGTAATTGAGCAGTAACTGATAAGGGTTGTAACCACTACTTGCTGTATTGCCAGTACCATCTCCAAACATCTCTCTTCTATGTATCGGTACAACTGGTGATGAAAGTATACGCTCACCCTTTGATATGCTCTCTTCATCAACAAACAATCCTTGTCCACCAACTGCAGTCGATGTATCACTCTCAATATTGTCGAGACATACAAAACTAGTGTCACTACTATTGAATTTTGCAATGGATAAATGAACAGGTGTATTAAATTCGTGTTCTTCATTTGATATACATTCCAACACAAGCTCCTCACCGGGCAATATATTACGGGCCGCTTCATAAGATAGTTTGTGATGATATGAGTAACTACCGGCTTGAGGTGAAGTTCTTGGAGGTGTACTTTCATCTTCAACGGCATTTGATCGACTAGAAGCTTGCAGCTTTCCCGCATAAGCACCAGGACCAGACAGTCTTAGATTAACGCTTGTGTTGGTGCAAGGAGCAATTGATGATGCACCTGGGCTAAACCATAAAGCATTCCTATCAGCACTTGATACAAAGGCCATTTCTGGTAACATGTTTCCAGGCCATAGGTATTCTCGTAGTGGTGGATGTAAATCGATTGTTTTTGAATCATAGAATGGTATTATCGTTTCATCCCAGTTTATATCTTGTCCTTCATATAACATTATACCTGTATATACACCTAAACCGAATCCCTGTTGTTCTGTTTCTTTGATCATTGATGGACCCATATACACATCACACTCGGATTCTGTTTGCATCATCGTCTCTAGCATTTGCAATGGATCAGAAGTTTCTTCCTTCATTCCGTCAACAATACTGAGAGATATTAGTATGATGACGAACAATGTAAGTGTAGTCTGTAGCATCTTGTCTCTATCGCAACACTGTTGTCGTGGTACTACTGAAGATCATACCGACACAAAGATTAATATGGTGCACCTTCGAGGTTGAGGTATGTGGAGGAACTGAGCTATGCGCATGTACCAAACCAATAAAATAATTTTTAATTAATAAAGTACTCAATTAAAGAGTATACTATAACTGAGGTAATAAGAGGCATCTATTGATAATAGGTACATAATAATACCTTTTTGCGTGTAAATGAAGGGCATCAAGAAACAAAGCCCCTGGACTAAATGCCCTCATCAACCGATAGACTTGATACATTGTACCTACCATCCTCTATACAGCTAGCACAAACCATCTCTCCTTGTGGGTTATACTATACACCCTTCCTTTGAGATGTCTGTTATACCACTTGGCAGTGTGTATATAAGAGAATTAGAGTTGGTATCCTTGAAAATTGCACTTAGTGGCCTGAGAGAGACTAGATATGAGAACACTGATCTATCTAATAGAGAAGAGACACTCCTCATAAAACAAACTACTATTCCATACCTTAGTATTATCTTTAATAATAGACTTATTCAATATGAAGTCGTCAGGTATATTGCTCCCGGTATCCTTATTATTACTACTCCCTCATGTGTCTAGTTTCACAACCCAACGGCCAGTGAAGGCAAATGCTTTCAAACTTATGATGGCCAAGAACAAACACTTTCAATCTAGATCTCTTGTTGATTTCCAAAAGGATCTTGAAGTGGGTAAAGTCCGGTAAGTGTTATGTCATTGAGGATACCGACACATATACTCATACCTTTTCCTCTACTCAATACAGTCATCTATTCCCTGTCATGAATGCTAAAGAGCATATCAAAAAAGGGGAGATACGTCCATCAGATGTTCCTTATGAACAAAGAGAAGGTGGGTTATACACCAACAAAGACGTGAATGTAGGATATGTACCTACTGGAATGTCAGTTCATGAATGGCATGAATTCCAACGTGCCGAGGTAAGTATTGTTTGGGTGTTCTCATCATATCTTATTGATACTTTGACATACCTCATCTCTTCTTCTTCTCCCTCTCTACAGAAGAGGAAGCAACAAGCAAAGAACTTTGCTGCATATGGGCCTACCTCATTCAAATCACGTTCTCTACAGGGTAAGCTGATCATTCTTATTTGTACTGAACTTTGATTCCATAACTGATTCCTACTGAACTCTACTGCAGGATTTCAAGAAGACTTAGAGAAAGGAAAATCGACCCACCTCTTCCCTGCCTTTTTTGCCAAGGAGAGGGTCAAGAAGGGTGAAATAAAGGAAGAAGATATTCCAGTAAGTCATCTCATTCATTAAGGCTAGCCGACATTCATTGATGATACACCTCTTCACACACTGACATACTCTTTTCCCACTCCTTTTAGTACATGCAACGATTGGGAAGCTGGGATAATTCTGATGTAAAAAACGAAACGAATAAGAAGGAATGGACTGAGACTGACAAGAAGAACAAGTCGGTACCAGACTGGCTCCGCCGAGGACCAAATCTCTGGCGCAGTGGATTTGCTCCGTGAGTAGCTTGATGATCTCATCCCGATGATTGATGATATCGTGGAAATGTGAAACAACATGCCATAAGGTCACTGTCTCCGATATGTATGCATTGACTGCATTGTCCTCTTGATTTGAATAGTTGTTAGGATACCAATACTTGTTTGCCAGAGAGTATTGATATAAAGCAAAGATTATAGATCATCTCCTCGAAACTTATCCTCCTTCTGTTCTCGTGTGGCCCATTTATTTCTGTAGTTTCCAAATATATCCAACTCAATCTGCTGACCTTGATACCACGATGGGTAACCAGCTCCTCTTGTTGGCTGAATTCCAAGCTTGGCTTCCTCTTCTTTTCTTTGTTGCATTGCTTGATCCATAGCAGCAATGTATTCATTAGCACGCTCAGACGAAACAACTTTGATTAAAGTCACTGGTGCAAACCTATCTAGCATCCATTTCTGATAAAGTATCAAAGAGTGAGTTACTTAAGTGTTTGTGATGAAAGAGAAAGCCATGAAACATCATATTGTCACTCACCATGCTATTGTAAAGATCTCTGAACAGACTCACAGCATACCGACTGTGATTCAATCCCCCCTCCCCTACATTTCTTGATCGAGTTATCAATGCATCTTCCAGACCTTGTTTTAAGCGAATTACAGCCCAGCTTGGGTTTAACCAGCTTGACCAAAGTGACAAGTTCGTTGTTTCTTTAGTTAATGGATCTTTTTCATCAATGCTATTGAACCCAACTAAGATGTATCTTGTACCTTTAGTGATTGCCAATCCTTCATGTAGTCTAAGAAATATAAAGATATCAGTGAGCATAAGTTATGTAATAGAATAAATAGTGGTCATGTGAACAACTTACATTTCAGCGTTTGATATGATCCCCTCGCCAACAGTAGGTTTTGCGTCAACGTACATACTCCTCTTGTTATTGTTTAAAGGAGGCTTGCTTATAACTTCTCCAGTTTTGCCATTATCTGGTGATTTCTTTTGTTTCTTCTTATCACTAACATCTTGTAATGCCTTTGATGCCTCTTTCTTATTGGCTATCCTTGGATCTTTCACATATCTATCATGAAACCTTGTACCACCGCCTTCAAACTCATCATTTAATAAGATATTCCAGCTCACGTGAGATCCATCTGTATGCATTCGTAGATTAGCTTGACCATTAGCTGCATCATATCGTACCACGAATATATCATTAGCCCTGATGGCACCTCGAAATATACCGAAACCTTTCTCTATCAGAGGAGCCAATCTCGAGTTCAATCTTTCTGCAAGCCATGTTCTGTCTTCAGCAGTGAAAGGATCAGTTACTATATTCAAGTCAACCGTCTCATATGCGGCATGTCTATCCTTGTGCCATCCCGATGGCTCCTTTAGTAATACTTTCAGCTTAGTGAACTTAATAGTATCTGGGTCTCGTATATTATCAAGCGAGCTGTATGGATTAAAGTCAGGATTCGCCAACATGAACAGATCTTTTTCCTTTTGTGCATTCTCGGCATTAACTTTTGCCGCTTTATTTGCAATATCAATTATATGTTTGCATTCATCTCTTGTCAACATTGGAGCTTGCAATATTGTTCGTGCAGGGAAGAGATTGTTTTTACTGAAAAATAGTATACAAAAGATGAATAGTATACATAACAGTGTCAATATATTGGATATAATGGCTGAAAATTCTACCGCATCTGTTTCCTGTGGTTTGTCAACTGTGCTGCTTTGTGGAGACTCTTTCCCGTGTTGTGGAGATACATCATGTGGCTTTTGTTTTGTTCCATTTCGTATCTTTTTCTTATTCTTAGATATCTTTTTAGATGGAGACGTCAATACAGCATCTTTTTGTGTATCCATATGTTTCTGCTCTTTATCACAATTGGTATCACTAGCCGATACCTTTTTGGTTGCAAAGATATACGGTAATACAAATATGAATAGAAATATTGATGCACATACTTTGATTACAATTTGAAACCTCTCCTTTTCATAGTCGGGGAGATTGGCGGCGAGATATTCTTCAGGTATCATTGACATAGTATCGTGGTAAAGTTGTTATTTAGGCGCCGCAAAAGGAGTAGTATGGGGAGAGGCAGGTTGGTATTATTATTATTGTCTTTGGTAGGCAGAGATTAATGTGTTGTATCACCAAGCTGCAAAAGGAGTAGTATGAGAGGATATCATCGGCGATCAGTGTTGCAAATAGTTATGGATAGTTAAACAATATCAATTGGTGGCATAGTAGACGGACAAAGGGGTGAAGATTCACTATTGTACGAATGGGCAACTGTTTTGGCAAACAAACGGCTCGCTAAAGAACCTGATACCTTCAACAATAAATGCCGAATTGTTGATGCTCGTAGTATTATGAAGAGAACAGCACAATATTCCAGTAGTAGAGAAGAAGTACATCAGTAATATACTACGCTATTGCATTTATATTGTTATCTTGTATCGTATACAAAACTCGAAACACAAGCAATACACAATGGCTTGGAGAAGTAGTGGTTCGAACAACGAGGAGATGGTTGACAAGCTCAAACGTAAGTGTAGCCGATCATGTGCCATATATGTCTCCTGATTCCTCGTTGGGTTGTTTGATTGTTCTTTTTGCTTAGATATGCATTCTATGCACGATATTTGCATGCCTCTTTGCAATTATGACTCTGTGCTGAGATACGATGAGGATGACATAAGATGTGAGCATTTTGTTCTTTCTTATGCAAATATGCAAACAGTGCATGTGATAGAATCTCCATAAACGATGCATTCAGTAGATGGTTATAGTTTTGAACTCGGGCACCATATACTGCAAAAAGAGTGTTGGCGGTACAACAAAGCTCGAGCCTACCATCCACATATGCATTGCAATTGTTCACATGAAAGTCTGACACCTTGGTGCATGCTGGAATGTTATCTTACTTCTTCACAACTGCTGTGTCTAACCAAATTCCTTATCTTTATACATTGGTTAGGTTTCGGTGTCATCACGAGTGATAGTTTAGAAGAAGGATTCCGAGGTGTTGACCGGAAGTTCTTTGTTCCAACTGTAAGATGCATCTTGTTCAACTGCTATAAGTCTCAGAATTACACATTCTAACTCAACCTTTGCTTCCCTATACCCATCATATACTATACTAGGGCAATGAAGCTTTGGCTCACTCAGATCAACCACTAAAAGAAGGCAATGTACATATCAGCGCTCCTCATATATATGGATCTGCTTTGCAAGAATTAGATCTCATCCCAAACTCATCTACCTCATTCCTGAACATTGGTTCTGGTACTGGATATGTATCATGTATTGCTGCTCAGATACTAGGACCTAATGCTCTCAATTATGGCGTAGAGCTTTATGATGATGTGGTTGATCACTGTAAAGCATCTCTTGGTAGATGGAAGTCAAGTACAATCGAAGAAGCAAAAGATGACGTTTCTATTGTTCACTTCATGGATGACAATATTGCAGATATTCAAAGTAAGTTATTTGAGTATATGTTGGTGCGTGTTGTGTTTTACTAATGATATACTTTGTATCTTCTTCAATATATCATATTATAGTCATTAAGGGTAATGGTTTGAACATAATGAAGACTAGAGGAGAGGGAGTAGTAGGCTTTGATCGTATCTACATTGGAGCAGCCGTCGATAGAGACGACCTAGAGAACATTACCAAGCTACTTACTCCAGGAGGAATCCTTGTTGGTCCTGTTGATGATGACCTCGTCAAGGTAACTCGAGTTGGAGTTGTATCTAAAGACTTGGAAGATGATACAGAGAATGAGGATTCATCATTAACTGGGTTAAATGAAGAGTTTACATCTCAAATCTTGAGTGGAGTAAGATTTGCTCCTCTAACAACGAGCTCAGCGGTCACAGTCATCCCCGCCAATGTATGGAACCCTACAATCCAACGTGGATTTCCGTCTGAGTTCAAAGAAGCTAGTATGCAGTTGTTAATGTGTGCCAGCTCCGAACTCGTTCAGCCACTTCCTCGAGTACCAACAGAAGTAGAAAGAACTAACGTTGCATCAATGCTTCCTAAACCTTTATGGCTTGAGGTCTTGTCATATACACACCGAAACTGTAAGTATATTTGACGCCATCTGTTTTGTTTGTATAGAGATTGTGACTTATCTCACTTTTGCTTTGTCATCTTCTTCTTCAACTTCCATACTAGGGTTCAAGCCTGAACAGAATGAGACCGACTATCTCAAGAGAAGACTAAGGGAAGAGAAGTTGAAGAATGCAAATCTCGAAAGAGCAAGAAGAGAGGCAGAAGAGAGATGTGCTGCTGCCGAGAGGGAACGATCCGTCTATAAAATGTTGGCTCGAAGATGGCAGTCTCGACTAGACACTCTGCTTAATGAACACCACGAACAAGGTGATAATGATGCTGAGCAGGATCTTTTAGATCTAGCAGGTGGTATCAGGGATGATGAAACGGCAGTTGTAAACAACCGAAACCGTTCAGCATTGTCCAATTTGAGAGATATACTGCAGAACATCAATTCAGACGATGAAGAGGAGGATGAGACGGGAGAAGATGAGGACATGAATATGGATCTTGAGGAGAATGAAATTGAAGGGGATGAAGTAGATGAAGATGAATTCGCATCTGCAGTAGAGGAAGAGGAAGATATAAATGAAGAAGATTCTGTAGTCATGGAAGATGTAGATACATCAATGGAGGATAGCAGAGCGAAACCACGGACAGTTTCAGTGTCAAGTGATGACCTCTAAGAACGAATCGCTACATTAAAGCGGTGTATATCAGAGGATGTATATATAGAAGATGTGTTATTAGACAGTTGTAACGAAGGTGTAAAGAAGTAAACTCTTGTTTGATTTCATTGGCTAATCTAAACAACTCGGCTTCTTTTGCTTGGTTTGGATGCTTCTTTCCCAAAAGTGCCAGACTCTTTCTTATCTCCATCACTTTCACTCTCTTCATTTTCTTCTTCTTTAACAGAATGTAGTTGATGATAACTCTTTACATCTTCAGCTTGATACATTGCTTGTGATGAGCGTGATATACATAATCTGATTGTCTCCAAGGTCATTAACTGATCAGCAAGAGTGTTGCTATTGGCTTCAATACTGCAATTAATACTTTTCGCAAACGTCTCTAGACATTCATCAAAGTGTTCACGAGGGAGATGTTTCTCATGGACAATTCTGCTGAGAAGTGCTCGCTCTTCACTTGAGGTATCCAATGTTAAGATTGCACATCCTAGTAGAGGGTCTTGAGTGGCAACTGCTCTTGAGAGTACGAGAATGAATGTTTCATCACTCAGCTCGAGTTCCTGTTCTTGTGCTTCGTCAACATTATCTGATTCGGGATCTTCATCCCCAAAATTTAGTTCGTTTTGGGTAGCGGAGCATTCCTTCTTAGATGATGACGACTTACATTTCTCCATGAGTGCATGGATGTGATCTACATCATCTTCAGTTGCTCGTCTCAATATGAGTCGTCCAACCTTATCATCATCGTTGTTTGATTCAGCCTCATCGACCAGTTCTTGAAGAGATAGGAGTGCAGCATCAACCTCATCTTGAAAGGTTTGTTGCTTCTGCTCATTTGCAGTCCATTGTGTTCGTTTAGCTCTCTTTGGCTCAGATAATGACAGACCAAGCAATGAAATACCGCTCTTTGCTGTCGAAGGAGTAGCAGAGAATGACGATCGCTTGCTACTCTTCTTACTTTCTGGTGAGGATAGTTTGGCTCGCTTTGTTTGACTAGTTGCTACTCTATTCGCGGCATATAACTCTCGAGAAGCTTCCGCCTCAGCCTTTACTTCAACAATACTGCTACATTCTGGAAATAGAGAAGAAAGTAATTGCGCTGAAGCCTTGTGCTTGGACTCCCTCTTAGTTGACCCCAGACCGGTACCTGTCAATTTGTGAAGAACAATTTCCTCTTTCTTCTCGGACTCTTTGCTCTCTATTTTTGGTGCTGTCTCCTCTTTATGTTCATTATTAGTCGAGTGATTTGGTCGAGCTGCCTTGTTCGGCGACGGTGATTCAAATGAAAAACTATCTTTCCGTTTCCGACTCTGTGATGACTCCACCTTGTCACTGGTGGGAGATGAACTGCTATACTTAGCTTGCAAGTAATCCAATGGAGATTGCCAATAGGTCATAATATCATCATTATCACCCACTAGATGTTTTGGAAAGTAAAGATTGATGGTCGCAATGCATTGAAACATGCGAGGTTGAGATGGTGCCTCTCGAGGTTCTGCCTTCTTTTGTTTTGATGGACTGCTCGCAGCTTCTCCTGAGGATGCAGTATCACTATTAATACTGGGGCATAGATCAAACGAGTATGATGGAGGGTCTCTTATCCTATCATCAATTTGCCACATGGCGTGGAGTAAAGTCGAACAGACTGAAGCTCCTCTTGATGCATAATAGGCATTCTCATCGTCATCATCGACATCACTAGCGCTACTTACGCCAGAAGAGGGATAAATATTCGACGAGAATATACGACCAGACCCACTGGCATTTAGCGAACCGCCAGGTGATGATAATGCCCCAAGTTTAGACGATAAAAGAGGTCCTCCCGATACCAGCGCTCCATGACCAATAACGTCTTCGGCTATTTCTATTGCAGTACTAATCGAAGACGTTTCACTCTGATCTCCTCCATCAATCCCAACACCGCCTCCTCCAAGAGGACCATTTACTCCGCCAATTGCAAGTTGTGAAGCCAAATGTGGTCCTAACTCATCTAGCGAGAGTGATTTTCTTCGGGTACCACCTATATCGGTAAGGATGCCATTCGGGTCAAAGATAACACCTGGTACCAAGGCGGCGAGTGCTTTCCTTGAACCATCTTGCTTTGCAGCGTTCTTCATTCCACCACGACCCCTGCCCAACTCCACACCGTTAACATGAACAGTCATATAGAATGTGTCTTTCCCTGTTTGTTTCTCGTGGACAGGAAAATAGTAGTGGCTCTTGACACTACCATCATTATCAGACAGTTGAGCACCATTCTGGGCATCATTCTGTGGATCAACAAGAGTATACTTTGGCATATCCCAATGATATTTACCACATAATTCATGCAGTGCCCTTACCCCATTCTTCCCTAGCAATCCTCCAAGGAAGATGCTTGGTGGAGGAGGCAAGATACTAACCTTAACCTTACTACCTGTACTCTTCTGTGGACTTGAGCTATTGGACTGTGATCGATTCTTCTTCTTGTTTCTTCCTTGATTGTTGTTGCTGTTACTCCCAAGTGATGAGAAAGAACTCTTGGAGCCATGTCCATGTTGTAATGCTCGTTTTTGGCGTGCACCACTATTCCCTAAATTGTCACTAACACTTGTCTTCACACCCTCTGTGTTAGAGTCTTCATTGAAACGTCTCCTTTGACTACTCTTTTTACCAGACAGCTTTTTATTACTGCTGCCGATACCCTTCAGATCACGACTATCACTCCCAAGAGATGATACTGAACTGTTCCCACTTTCTCTCTTCTTGGATCTCTTCTTATCCTGTTGCTGCTGAGATGATTTTGGTTTAGCTTCAATCTTCAATCCGCTACTTCTTCTCATATTTCCTGGAGAAGAAGGCTGCCACAATGTTCTCTTCTGTTCTGGATGCTGTTGTTGAGTTGAATTATCAATCAATCGAGGCCTTGAAGCAGCTGGAGTATAATATGACGCCTGCTGCTGTATTTGATTAGGCATGAATCCCCCTCCAGGATTTTGTAGCACAATATCACCACTCATACTTGAATTTACATTGTTCCCACCACCACAGGCAATTCGTGCAGCAGCCCAAGCAGCACCTGCCGCGGCATTAGCATACTGTAATGCATGTTGTCTCATTTGTTCTTCGTAATATTGACGTTGTGCATCTAATCCTCCTACATTATTATCATTACTGTTTGGTGGTAAGAATGATGGTTGTGGAGGAGGTGGTGGTATTGGTGGAAGTTGCATAGTAATTGGTTGGTTTGGTATGCCCAGATTTTGTGATAGAATATTGTTCATATTCATATTATTGCTCATATTATTGTGTTGTGGTGGCAATTGATTATCATTGAGAGGATATTGATTGTATGGCATATTGTTATTATTTGGTGGTGGCGGATATAAACCCTGATCAAATGCTGGTTGTTGAAATTGCTGTGATCCATTGTTCGGATACATCATTTGATTATTATTGGGATTGCCCACAATAGTTTGTGAATAGAGAATACCAGAATTATTTTGTTCTCTGACATATGCGTCTTTGTCTCTCTCATTGCTCTGATTATTTAGTTCGCTCTTTTCGGCACTCTCATGTGAAGTCTTCTTTTGAACATTACCTTCCTCTTCATCTGATGTAGAAGGTACCGCTGGTGGTATCTCGTGCGGTACTTCTGCATCATCTCTATTGTTATTTTCATTAGCATTCATAATATTGGTATTGGTACTTGATTGTATACGATTTTCGATATTACTTGATTTGTTACATGCCAAATACCAAAATTAATCAGTAATATTGAGACTACTACTGGCCCCTGCTCTTCTTAACACTCTTTCTGTTCTACTCTTTTGCTACTGTGATTGATGCGCATGCCGTTTCAACAACACTCAATAATTTATGCTAGGTCTATCGCCAAAACGTTAGATTGATTCACAAGATATCAATTTTCTCTATATATCGGCGTCTATAGATTAAGGTTGGCGTATTGCTCATACTGTTAGGATATATTAACACTTGTTTGATTATTGTCATTGCTATCATTTACTTTATCTCGAAAAACCGGTGGAGAGTGGTGTGTAAAACGCGACGCAACACATATCATTATTATTGCAATTACCAAATTTGACGATCAGAAAGAATGACCTCCTCCCCTCCTCATCTAAGCTATGCCGCGATTGCGGGACGTGCCGAATTGATTCGACTAATTGCCGCTGCTGGTGGCGTTACCATCACTGAGGCCGCAGAAGAATTCGCTAAACCATCCATTTCAACAGGTATGTATTTTCTTATGTAGATATCTTATGTGCATATGATATGCTAATGCAATATTGTAATATCTTACCCCCTCTATTCATATATTATCAGGCGAAAGCAGACACAATTATATGTCACCATCTGGTATGCCTCTACTACAACATGGTGATCTAAAGATCTCGCAGAGTGGTGCCATCGAGACTTATATCGCTTCCATCGCACCAAAGTATAAAGATCTTACTCCGCAGCAAAATGCAATTGATAATATGTATGGTTGTATCAAAGAAGAGATTCTCTCCAATTGTGCAAAGGCAATCTTTACAACCCAAAAGACTGATAAGAATAAGGCAATTGAAGATATTAATACCTTACTTGATAAATGGTTTGGTATATTCGAGGAAAAGGTACCAGATGAAGGATTCATTTTAGGTCTTTCATCCCCTACACCGGCTGATCTTGCTTTGTTGAATATTACACAAGCATTCATGCCATTTGGAGCAGCAGTTAAGCTTGCTGGGTATGACTTTAAAAAGTGGAAGAAGGTAACTGCCTTGTGTGATCGTACCGCTGCTGATTCAAATGTGGCTGCTTATTTGAAAGATAGTCCATATGTCAAAGCAAACCCTTTTGGATTGTGACTGTAAAGAGTGATAATGGGTGCTGGTTTAAAGTTATCTTAACCCACTGTGTCTAGTATCGCTACCAAACTTTGTCCAAAGGTAGCTAAGATAAAAAATTAAATGTAAAGAGACAAACAATTTTGTTTTATTAGTTATAAAAATACCTATCATACACTCATATCTCGACTGGTTCATATATAATGAACAGTTGAGTTTCTTTTAGGGGCAGAGTCTTCAGAGAAGGTCCAGAGGGACACTTCAGTTCTCGTATCTAGCCACGACGGTTTATATCTTGAGAGAGTCTTGAGGAAAGCTCGAGGTGGAGCTCTATGACATCACAGCCTCAAGCTTGGGAGAGACTTGGAGGAGGTCTGAAGACCTTCAACTCTTAACTCAATCCTTATTCACCTTACTTGGCCTCAGTCTGAGCTTTAGTTTTTGGGTATCATATCTAAACTCAATCTCAAAACATTACTCGCTGACTCTTCAGTAAAGTACGATGTCCATGTACTAAATACTGCTCTATCCTCTTCCTCTTCTAGTGGACTATCATCCTCGGTAGTCGTATTGGAATTACTGTCTTCCTCTTCCCGAGAGGAAAGAGAGGAAGGAGTGAATAAAGTAAACTTGTTCACTAGCCAACTACCTACATTTTCCATGGTAAGTAACTCCACCACTCCCATATTATCAGTATTATGTAACTCTTTAGGACAGCTAACAACATAACACTCTTGACTACTTGGACATTCATTACCATTATTAGTATTACAATATGTCAATGGCATTAAACTACCCTTATAACTTGATAAGTTACTTGATTGGGTATTACATTGTTGTGTAGCAAGTTGATGTGATGTATTACATATAAATTTATTTATATATTCATTATCATTTGTAGATTGGATATTGTTTAGTAAATTGGATTCGATTTCGGATTGATGTAGTAGGGCATCGGAATGTGATCGTATTTCATATGACATTCTTCCCTCTTCTTCTTCATCGTTGTTGATTTCAATTGTGGAGGTGGGTGATGAACATGTCAAGCCTGCATAACAAGATTGTCCATTGGGACATGACGAGTCTAATCCAGATGGACAGAGATTGGAACATGTCGATGATGCATCTCTCCATGATGTGCCGCAGGAAAAGACTGTTGATAGGGTATGTGTTGATGGTGGTATCAAACTGTTTTCTTCTTCATGATGTTGGTGGTTGGAGTGGGAGTGTATATTGTTTGACGGGGCGGCGGCCGGGTCATCATTATTGTGATACGTAGATGCATGGATATTAGCTGCCACGACGACTGCTGATGATATTAGTATTGCAGTGGATGCTACAGATGATGATATGGCTAGCTTGTTTTGCTGCCGTATTCTTCTCTTACTTTGTTTGCCCATTGTTTGTTGTAGAGTTGTGAGTGTATCTATTGGAGATTTTAAGTGAATATACTTATACTTTGAGCCCTCTGAATATAAGTTGTTGCAATGCAAGTTGCCAATGTAAATATATGAGTTATATCTCTTTTGTTGTAATGAGTTGTTGCAAGTAATGAAACTAGCCTATCGTACAACAGATTGCAAGTACTAGAGCCCTTCAGCTGCTCAACTTTTATTTCACGCACAAAGAGACGGTCACTATCAATCGTTTTAGGAGCTGCTTGGCTTGCTACAATAACAAAATTGAGATTTGTCGTTCATTTTGTGGGGCTTATGTAAAAAAGATACCTAATTTAGATACGCCCTTACGAGAAATGTCATAGCGGGAATTTAGTATGGCCCTTTTTGGTAAGGTATCCTCCAGCTCAAAATTTTTTTTTTACTTATGGAGGAGAAGTGAGAGCAACTCTCTATTAGGTCATCATAACAATCTGAGATTATACATTCGTATACCAACAGCACTGTCAGTAGATCAGTTTTTAATGATCTTTCGAATGGTTATACTTGAGGCTTCAATATTCACTGAGATAAGTCGAAAAAAGATACGGAGCATTGATATACTTTCGATACCCGATAGCTATAATATAATATGAGGCCAATACGAAGAAGAAGGATAACAATCCTATCTCTAATCACTCTACAGACAACAATTGCAACTAATACTAATGATCAATTTATTGGCAATACTCGTAAGCGTAAGCTACTACGCGGACAACAACAACGAAATTATGATGAACAATATCGCAATCTTCAAGTAACAGATGAATACATACAAACACATCCATGGTATCCAGAACAACATTTACAAAAATGTTTACTATCATCAAAATCACAACCACCACCAAATTGGATGATAAATACAGGTGGATATGCCGAGTTACATTTATTTCAAAGCGGTATTGAATGTTGTTCAAAGTGGTTTCCAGATGATAATGATAGCTGTTTAGAATATGTAAGTCAAATTGAAAAAGAGGAAAGAGAGCAAAGTATAAATGAAGAATTAAGTAGCTGGGTTAATACACAACAGATACCGATACGGAATGAGGATGATGATGATATTAAGCCATATTTGCATGATATGCTACTACCTCCTCAGAGACCGCAGGTACAAAGCAGTAATTTAGGTAGGCCAAAGGGTGAAAGTAGTTTATCAACACTTGGCTTATCAGTAGTTGAACAATCGCCCGAGCAGCAAACTGAACCAACAATATCATTATCAACCAACGAAGAAGAACCAATAATACGAGGTGATAAAACAGAAGTATTGGGTATACCACCACTTCCAACACCACCCGTCTCTTCTCCCTCTACTCCATCCAATAACAATAATGAATCACCGTATACAATATCAAAAACACAATTTGGTCCACTATCCGTAGCCTCTGAAACATGTTCACCATCTTGTCCAGTTGGATCGACGTGTGTTGGTAATTCGGCTTCTGGGCAGCTCATTCAAGATGAAGAATGCGAGGCCTGTGCTAATGGACAGACTTGGTGGCCATGTGATGTCCCCGGCTTGTGCTGGTGTCATACAGATAATACTGACCGAATTGCACCTGCACCACCATCAGGTATACCAATAGATGAACAACTGTATAAAGACAATGAGTATTATTCAGTCTGCGATGATATATTAACAAAAGAAATGTTTGAAACAATAGCACCAAATGCAAATGACCCATACACATATGAAGGACTATGCGATGCAATATTATCATATAATGCACAACATACCGAAAAGGCATTTGGTATGGGAAATGTATATCAACGTACAGCAGAATTGGCCGCCTTTATTGGTAACACATTACATGAATCTGATGAATATAAGGCACCAAGAGAATATTTAATGTGTGCTGATAATATAGTCAAGAATGGTGAAGTATATTGCAAACCTTGTGATCCTGGTAGTTTTGATTGGAGTACAAAGAAGTGTGGACATAGTTTAGTTTCGGGAAATAGTGATTTTAATGAATATTGTCAACCGCAGAGTATGCCACCTGAGGCATGTTCTTGTGGTGTAGGTGCTGGAGAGGGTGGTGAATTAGATGGATATGTTGCTGCTAAGCATTTATTCTTTGGTCGAGGTGCTATACAATTGTAAGTAGAAGACTCAGCTGTTTCTTTTTGTGTGTTCATATGCAAGGTTACATGAACTCACTCTCATTTTGTTTGTATCTCATATGCAGGTCATGGAATTATAATTATATTGGTGCAAGTGTGGCACTCACGGGTAGTCCTGACACGTTTTGTGAGGATCCTGATATTGTTGCAAGAGAAGGAAAGTATGTCTGGGGTGTGGGTATCTTCTTCTGGATGTAAGTTATATTTGTGCATATATGTTAGTGAATGTGGTGTTGTACTATTTGCTAATGATGTACTGCCTTACATTATCTTCAATACACCAAATAGGGAACATACCAAGGAAGGCACTACCTCTCACATTGAATCATTGAGAGATGGAGGAGACTTCGGAGGGACGCTCAACAACATCAATGGAGGCCTTGAATGTCCAGCTCATGGTGGTTGGCACGTCGATGCGGTCAAGGCAAGGTTGGATCGATATTGTCGAGCTGCAAAGGCCTTTGAATTACCAAATCTAATGCGTCTTGACAATTGTGCTGGATTGCAAGAGGCTCTCGACACTTGTCTTGTTGAGGGGAAGTGCAAATCTTGTCAACACTATGTTGGCAAAACCACGGGTGAAGTAGTTAACAACTTTTTACCACCGTCCTATTCATCCGACTCTGTTCAAGTTGATCAAGTTGATGCACCGATATTATGCCCTGAGGGGCTAATGCCGTGGGAAGGCAACTCTGACTGTTGTGTGCCAAACTCTGCCTTTGTTGGAGATGGCGCATGTGATCCGGAAGCTCCGTACAACACTGCTGAATGCGGGTATGATGGCGGCGATTGTTGTCATGAAACATGTAACGAAGACTCTCCCTTTAGTTGCAAGACAAAGGAAGGAAGTGTCTATCAAGACTATGGACCTTTCGGGTTTTATTGCGTTGACCCAGCACAGGGAGACTTTGTTATCGACTCAATATCATGTGATGTCGATGAGAAGCATCGTATTGCCGATGGCAAGTGTAATCCTTCATTGAATACACCAGAATGCAACTTTGACGGAGGTGATTGTTGTGAAGATTCATGTTCTGATTCATTTGGCTTCTATCCTTGTGGTTCTGGCATACAATCATATAACTGTCTTGACCCAAGGTTCAAGATAGCTGACACAAATTCACCGACCAATAAACCCTCACGTGCACCGACTCAATCGCCACAACAAAGTATTCAGGTTCAACAAGATACACCTCCTCCAGTAATAGAGAGTGAACCGGCAACAAGTATATGCCAAGAAGACATGCTTGAATGTCCAGACGGAACATTTGTTAGCAGAGACCGCCATGATAACTGCGCATTCTATCCCTGCCCAGAGGAGTGTGATGATATACAAAAAGAGTGTCTTGATGGAAGCTTTAGAGGTAAAGACCCTTTTAATGGTTGCAAATATCTTCCGTGTCCAGAGGATGACGAGATTTTTGGAGATAGCCTTGCATCATCAATCAATTCTGCTTTGGATATGAAGTATAATTATGAAGCGACTAATGGTGAACAACCCATCACTCAACTATCACAGACGTGTGATGACGACTTGCTTGAATGCAGTGGAGGCTCATATGTAAAGCGAGACCCCAAGAAAAATTGTCAGTTCCAACCATGTAGCTCGGCAGATGACGAGAAGCCAATGAGCGCTTTGGCTTCTTCAATATCATCATCCTTTAATACTCGACCTGATATGAGCTCTTTAGCCGCATCAATTACATCCTCCTTTGCCCAAAACTCCCAGTCTGATGAAGAGGAAGAACCTATGATCTCTTTAGCAGCTTCTATTAATTCCTCGTTTGAAGATCTGAATACTCCAACAGTAGGTACTTCAATAGCAGCAAGGGTACATAGTAAGCACAACACAATCGTTGGACAAGGAGATGATGAGATGAATGTACTAGCAAGCGAATGGCATTGTCCAACAGATGTTTTCATATGTTCGGATGGCAGCATGGTGGGCAGAGATCCTCACAATAATTGTAAGTTCATCGATTGCCCTGATACAGAAGAAGAGGGAAACAAGTTAAAGCAGGCGGTGACGACACATTCTGTTTCAAGTCATCACAAGAAGAAGAACAGTTCATAGTAAATCGAATTGTTAATGCTAAACTAATTCAGATGATACACTTGACACGCTCATCGTAGCACCTATTGCTAACCCCTATGAAATAACGCATGCACATTTCGAATCAGCAACTGCACTCTGAACTTGTTTGTCATCAGTCTTAAACACGTCGTGTGAGTAGAGGTTTAAACAGGTCAGGATTTCTTCAAAACTCGGTCGTGCACCTGCATCCTCATCCCAGCACCGCTTCATTAGCGTGCTTAACCGTTCATCGACATTCCTAGGTATGAGTGGTCGCTCTCCTTCAATGGCTGCTTGGGTCACTGCATCTAAGCCACTCAGTCCTGCCCACGGTGGCGTACTTCGCAACATGTAAAAGAATATCATTGCGTAGGAGTATACGTCAACTGTTTGAGTATACTCTTCATGACGAAACACTTCGGGTGCCATAAATCGATAACTTCCAGTCTCCCCCGTCATCATGAAGGCTTCAGTTTCATTCTGTACTGAACTGGGACGTATCTTGGCTAGACCAAAGTCAGCAATCTTCAAAGTCCCGCTAAAGTCGATCAAAAGATTGGCAGGTTTTAGATCACGATGTATAATTGGCGGCCTACTCTTGTGCAAGTGATTCATCCCCTGTGCAAGCTGTTGTGCATAAACAATCTGTGTCCTCTTGGGTATTTGGGAGTTACTAAGGTTGTTCGCCTTGAATATATCAAGTAGACTGCATCGACAGATCTCTGATATCATTACCTCAACATCATCCGAGTGTGAGTAGGCAAGCATCATGACAATATTGGGATGACGAAGTCTCCTCATAATACTTGTCTCTCTACGAAAGTCCTCAAGTGCCAATTGTTTCTCCTCTTCTGTGATTGCAGTTTGCTTAATAGCCTCGACTCGGTTGGCAATTCTGTCTTTATTATTCATGTCACTTCGATTCTTGAGTATCCATTCCTTTTGAATCTTTGATGCCTTGATACATTTGGCAGCAACTAGGATACCACGCCATCGACACTTGTAGATTTCACCAAAGGCTCCAGATCCAATTCGTTCGATCATTTCCAATTCAGAGAACTCGACACGTAATTGCTCATCTTCACTTCTGTGAGAATCCCCTATTCCAAACGATGAGTGTTCTCCCAACGAACCTCTAAAGGAAGCTCGATGTTTTTGGGTTAAAGAAAGTTTATCAACAGCATCTTTAGCACCATACTTTCGTAATATGGCAGCCACTCGTTCATTCCCCTTTTGCAATGCGTCATCCAATGGTTTGCCACCCCACCGGTCTTCCACATTCACATTTGCGCCTCGTTTACAAAGAAATGTTACTACATCTAAATGTCCTTCTCCTGCTGCTAAATGTAAAGCTGAAAGATGCGTGTTTCATAATTCATGAAGATGAAAGAGAAGTGATTGCAACAAATGTTAGTACGTGTGGGTTCACCCATAAACATGACACACAACATAACAACACAAACTCGGACTTTCCTGTACGCTTATCATAATCTCCCTTGTTGATATCAACATTAGATGTATCAACAAAACCGCTTGAAATATCCAAAAATGAAGCTTTCTTTGTTGGAGAACCTGGTCTCTTCCGTTCACCATCAGCATTACGATGCTTACTACCACTTAAATCTAATGCCAATTGACTAACATTCTTCCCATCACCGCATATCATACGAACTTCTTCAATATCACCAGCCGCCGCTGCTGCTATCAAATTGGATGTTAAATTCAATGATCCAGTTTTGGCACCCTTACTTCGTAAATATTTGGCAACATCCTGATGTCTATGACGATGTGCATCATCTAACGGAGAGCCACCCCATCGATCTGACCTATTAACATTGGCACCTTTTGATACTAAATACTTGACTACATCTAAACACCCCTCTGAGCTTGCAACGTGTAATGCAGTTCTACGGTCATAATCCCTAAAGTTGACATTATCGAATACACCATTAACATATTCTTTCACAGCTTGTAAATTTCCAATGGCACATAATTGCAATAATGTACAACCCGCAGCGAATACATCCGTGGGTGTTGATAATGTCATTTGTGATGCTAGATATCCTGTGCCCTTTTTTCGTGTTGATATGGAGGCATCCATATTAAATGACGAATCACTTGGTGATTGTTTATGTGAAGTTGGTGGTGGACGGGATGGCTTTTCATTTGGTGAACTGTTATCACTTTGATTGTCCATACCTGTGAGGGAATGTGTAGAATTGGCAAGCGCTGCACGGATGTAATCTGCTGCTTGTGAGTCTTCCTCTTTATCTTCTTTGTGTGAAGTGCGGTTATTAGACGGCGCAGCGGTATCCGATGGCGGCGCGGTGGCAGTATTAATACCTTGTATCAAATTATTAATATCATGCTCTTGTTGTTCAGTACCATTCATGGTAGCCTCACCCTCGGCAGCAGCTGCACTTAATATCTCATCAGATAAATACCCTGTATCTGTTTTGTTTATATTATTATTAACTTCATCCTCGCCAGCCTGTAAAATCTTCATCAATAATGCCGAATTGGAATTACTGCCATCTTCGGATTCAGTAGAGGTAATATGTGTTGGTCTTTTATCTGTCAATGGAACTGTAGACTCGGGCGATTCATTGTCAGTATGTGGGGGAGCCATTGCAACTAATTATTTCTGAAGAAGAAAAAAATGCACAAGATGTGCACAAAACCTTTCGCCGCCGCAACCACTGACAATATTATGTATCAACAATCTAAGCAGTACTTTAGTATGTAGAGCCGCTATATTGCAAAGAATGAAGACTTATTAGTCGACAATTATTAGAGACACTAAATTTGATGGAGTGGAGAAAAATTCCAAAAATGGAAAGTGACGGCTGGCGATGAAACAGTATCAAAGTTTTTTGTTGGACGATGGCATACATAGTGGCGATAGGGTTGCAATTACGGCAGCTATACAAAATGTCAACAACAGCAGAATGGGATGATGCTCTACTATTCGAAGTGGCAATAGATCCATTTCAACAAATTGCAATATCAGGGAAAGAGGAAGGTAGAAATGCCGGTCTACGTGATGGATATAATGAGGGTATAAATATTGGCAGATCGAAGGGATGGGAGATTGGTTTAGAATTGGGTTATATGCATGACTTTTCACAGGGTATATTAGATGGATATTTGAAGAAGAAGAGTAGTTGTTCGGGCGGTGGTGACGAAGGTGATCAATTACAATCATCACATACAACAACCAAATCGCAAGAATCGGCAAAAAAGCAAACTAATACAGAACATAAGACAGGAAGTCATAGATTAGAAAGATGTTTGACATTGGCAAGAGATCTTGTAGATATGATAAACAAGTTTCCAGATCCCGATACATTGTTATCACAAAATAGTATGAAGAATACTATCAAAGCCGAGGAGGTATCTTCTACAGAAAAAGATTGCTGTACCAACAAAACTGTTGGTGAGTGTACTAGTGCAGATGATAGCTGTTGCAAAAACGAAGATGGTAACAAGGGTGATAATGAAAATATACCAGAAACGCCAAAAGAAGATTCCAAACAATTGGCAATGCTTGATATATCTACCTCATTAGAAAGGATACGGGCAAAGTTTAAATTGTTATGTGTATTATTAAAGACGAAACAATCATTTGATTTAAAGACTGTATTAGACTTAGGTGATGACATATCTGCAAAAGAGAGTACTACCTCAAACATAAACATTGTCAACAAAAGTAAAGATATAAAGGGTAATACACATTTAGAATCAGGAAGTAAAGATATAAGTAACTTGCCAATTAGAGATACCACTGCACTTGAAAGTGATTGGTAGGCGGGGTAGGGTAGATGTATAAATCTCTCCATTAATAACACCTTACATCTTTCTTTTCTATCCAAGATAATTGCTATACTTTATATTGTACTAATAATCAAACAGCAACTACCATAGTAATTGAAATCTAACACAAACATTTTTCTTTTCCACTTGTCTCCAATATTAACCCACTAATACCCCTCTTTATTTTCATTTCATAGTATTCAGTTTCTTATACAGTACTTTCCTCATTTCCCAATTGCATAAGAGAATCATCAACCTGTTGTACAACCTCACTCTTACTAAAGTCAGCAGTGTTCCCCTCCTTACGTTCCTTTTCAATCTCTCCTTCAATCCAATCAATTGTCTTCTTCAAACCATCCTTAATTTTAATTGTTGGTTCCCATTGCAACTTCTCAAGGATGAGCTTACTGTTGGAATTACGACCACGCACTCCCATGGGACCATCGATATGTTTGAGAGGCATATCTTCCTTTCCCTTGTAAGCGAGAGCAATCCTTGCAAATTCATTCATATCCACCATTTCAGTAGATCCAAGGTTAATAGGAACATCACAATCCGAGAATGTCAAACGCAAAACACCCTCTACACAATCATCAATAAAGGTGAATGACCGAGTCTGCTTCCCATCTCCCCAAATCTCAAATTCCTTTTCAGAGGTAATTGCCTTTCTACAGAAGGCGGCAGGAGCCTTCTCACGTCCACCCTTCCATGTTCCTCTTGGTCCATAAATATTATGGAAACGGGCAATACGAATATTAATAGGAAAATCCCTCCCGTATGCCAACGCCATCTCCTCGGCATATAATTTCTCCAATCCGTACATATCCTGTGGACGTGCAGGCCAGGCATCAGATTCAATTAATCCAGGATTCTCGGGATCCTCCTGCTTTGCCTCATTGTAAACACATGCCGATGAAGCGTAGAAGAAATCCTTCGCCTTGGCACGACGGGCAGCCTCCAACATATTCATTGATATAGATGTATTATTAAAACTTAATACACTCTCATTGGAACAGATGAAACCCATACCACCCATATCAGCCGCCAAGTTGTATACCTGTAAACAATCCTTACATGCCTTAACTGCCACCTCCAATTTACGCAAATCATCAAGGATGAATTCATCACAGAATTCATCTGGTTTCATAAATTCATTTTCCTTCCAATCGACCACAG
>Ga0214481_100063_pt1 | contig 44020 bp, 37 predicted proteins | sample M1_20Mar14CPVII9_4_FD_165057 | JGI IMG/M metagenome (GOLD analysis project Ga0214481, IMG submission 165057) | Marine eukaryotic communities from Monterey Bay, California, United States - M1_20Mar14CPVII9sort6BwellG10 | ecosystem: Environmental > Aquatic > Marine > Unclassified | place: USA...
CATGCCGAACCAAAGCGGCATTGACGACTTGGGAATTCGAGCGGTTTTTTCGGCACTTCTCTGCCTGACTAGGGATTGGCTCCACCAAGAGGCCGTTCCAGCGAAGTACTTTTTCGAAATAGTAGGTGTTGCTTTGCCGGATACCATCATTAGCGCCCGCTTCAATAAAGAAGCCGTTTTTTTTCCATTTCAAGATAGAAACTAATTGCATATCGACATGCTCTAATCCGACAGATGAGAGAAAGCCGCAACCAATTTTTTGTAAAGCCGGCCGCAGTATCTTTTCCTTTAATTTGTTTTTGATCGTGCTCATCGGGAAGAAATTAGCTCTTTTAAAATTAAATAGCTTTTAAAGGGTGAGGTTAGCCACGATGTCGTCTGCAGCATCGCAATGTTGGAAAGTTGGGGGAATAAAAACGACGAAAGGTAAGCGGATACTGAGAAACTAATCACGGTTGAAATCGCCGCACCGAAACTTGAATACAGTGGAATCAGGTACAAATTAAGGCCGACATTAATGAGCAGTCCAAGCAGCGTTGAAGCCATGTTGAAGACATGCATTTTGGTAAGATTTAAATGTTGTGCTCGGGCGGTTCCCATGAAAACAAAAATGACGCCAAAAATGTGAGCCTGAAAAACAACTAACGACTCGTGGTATTTAGGGCCAAATAATAAATTGATCAATATGGGGAACGTGAAAAACGCAACTAGTACGCAAGCGTAAGATAACAATGCATTGATTTCAAAGTAACGTTGGAGTGCACCCCGGTAACGATCGGGGTTGTCGTGATAGATTTTTGTCAGCCAGGGTAGAAAGCTTGCCCCAAGAGCCACTGGCAAAAAATACCATACCATTGAAAGCCTTGCGGCGACTGCATAAATTCCTGCTTCACTGGCGCTATCCATCGTCCGGAGCATGAGGCAGTCAACATTCATGTATAGTACGACGCTCAATGATGAAATAATAAGTGGCCAGCATTCTTGTATCACTCCCCGAAATATTTCTTTGCTGGGAAGTACAAATGTTGGTACTAATCCAAGTCGTCGAGATACCAAAAAGGTGACGATGCCAGCGAGGATCGCATTGCAGGAATTCATGGCCGCGAACCAAAGAATATCCATTCCTAGGTAGATCAGTAATATTTTTGCGGCAGATACAAAGAGCAGCACAATATTAATTGCGATGACGCCATATTTGTTTAGCAGGTCAGCTCGCAGTAAGAGAGTAGATAACTCGAAACCGCTAAAGATGAGCGGTAGGGTTGTAATGATGATGACCCACGATTCAGTTTCGTCGGATAGCTTGACCAGTCCAGAGTAGAGACAAAAGAAGACGGCAATGCAGGCTGCCAAACCTAGGACAATTCGAGTGCAGAACATCGTCCAATAGAGCCCTGCCCGTTTGTCTTCGTGAATGAATCGCCGAGTAACGACTTGGTCGCTACCCATGCTCACGATCGGTCTCATGATGGCTCCGATCGCCATCGCGTTTGCCAAGATACCAAACTTAGAGGGTTCTAGATATTTCGCCACCATCGCACCGACAATCAGTGAATGGAAGATGGCCAGGCTTTTATCGATCGCCAGCCAACCGAAATTAGATTTGATTTGTTTCTTAATAGTGAGTTCTAACCGAAGCAAAGCATCTGAGTTTTGATGCCGTTGTGGTGTTTTTTGGTTAGCTGGATATTGATAACAGTTTTATTCATCAGATCCAGGCAGGATGTTTATGCTCACTGGAACACTGGAAATTTCTTTTCCGCTTACCTGAATGACGCCATATAGTTTGGCATGCCCTTGTCCAATTAGCTTCGAATCGACTTCAACTGAAGCGCCAGATTTGACATCAGCGATGACTCGAGAGTTGTGCATGATTTTGACAGATTGGTTTCCAGACGCGATGGCTTCGATTGTGATTGGCAAACCTAAGCCAATGGTTTTTTTGTCGGCAACCAATTTGACGTTATCTCCTTTAGTTCGCACGAAAAACTCAAGCTGTTGGCTAGTGCGGGCGGCGGCAGGAGAGTCGGCGACAGCTACTGCCCGCAAGTCATGGTAGCCTTCCGAAAGTTTCGACAGGTCGATGAGAAAGGGTGTGCCGTCGTCAATTTGTTCGCTTAGCAGCCCATCTACAAATATCTCAAAATGATCAATAGGTGTATCCGAATCTGTATTCGTAAATTGAATTTCTACATTGGATTTGACGACTGTGCGATCCTGCAGTCCCGCAATCTCGAAGGAAGGAAATTGCGCGAACGGTCGACACAGCGGGTCACCAACGATAAGTAGCTGATAGGGACATGGAACAGATTGATAGAACGCTTCTGCTAATGAAAACCCCTTTGCATAATGAACATGCAAATCGGCTCCCGGAAATTTAGGCGGTATTGTATACGGTTCGTAAACGGTACCGCTCGCCCCGGCAGCGCCTGCGTTGAGAAAATCGGATACCTGAGTTTGTGAAGCTTTTGCCCACCAACCTCCGTAGCTGGTGAAGTTGTCACATAAAGCACCGGGCACAAATTTACTATTGGTTGATTTCCAGTCCACGACGGGGCTTCCAAGAGTAGCGCCTAGAATATCTTTTTGGTTTTTAGGGGCAGTGGATTTTGATATGTCGACTTTAAATCCCATTTTTACCAATTGGTCGGCAGCAGCTTTGAACGTGTCTTTTCGAATCTTAGATCTGATGTCTCCGTGGTCTGCAAAAAAGAAAGTTCCTTTCGGTTTTGAACCATCCGCTTGAGCACTGTTCTCAAGTTGCTTAAACGCTTGATCAAGGCTTGATGCCTTCGGGCCAGTGACAGTGAGCATGGTGGAGAGCACGTACCGCTGACCTTGTTCGGCCGAACCATTAGGCCAGCCGTTATTTGCCCAAAATTCACCAGAATTAAAACTGCGACTGCTGCGAATACTGGTCGGGTTGGAGTCCATCTCATCCAAAAGAATTTTAAATTCCGGATCAGATTTTAGCGGAGCAAATGCGGCATCAGCGAGAATAACGTTGGGGTAACTCCAACCCAATTCTTTACAGAGCCGCAGCTGTTCGGTTCCCTTTTCCAACTGGCCTGTGCTAGCAAACGCTTTCGCTAAAAAGAATCGTACGATTGGCTGTTTCGGATTCGCCGCTACAAGCTGCTCGAATTTAGTGATGCCTGTCGCGTAGTCGTTGTTTTTGAGAGCTGCAACGCCCAAATCGTATTCAGTTCCGGAGTCATTAATGAAAGGGTTTTGAAATAAATCGTTTGTTCGGTGGGTGGCATAACGATTGGCATCTAGCTCAACAAAATCCGGTGCATCGGAGAAAATGTTTTCGTGAAAAAAAGTAGCACTGGTTAAAGAGACCCATGGCGCATGGAAGTGAATGTCATACTTTTGGTCAGTGGCTTTGAGATATTTTCCAATTTGAGGTTGGCAGGTTACGCGCGTCGGAAAGCCCGCGGAGTAAACAATGTATTGAATTTGAGGTCGCAATCCTCGTTTATCAATCGCCTCTAAAACCGGGTTAAGCACTTGAGATTCAAAATACTTAACATGTGCACTTTCGCCGTCCAAGTCTGGCAGTATTTTAAAGCTATCAATATAGATAACATTGGAAGGTGGAACACTGCGGAGTTGAATGTAGTGGTTGGCGACCGCGAGTGAATCTGCAGAGGAAGAATTCACGACGAGAACAAGATTCTCACCTTCGGCTTGCAACTGGCGATCCGTAAATCCTGCTGCAAGCAGTAGGAAAAGAATTAGCTTGGTTCCGCAGGACATCATTCGAAAAATGAAATAAATTTTCATGATTCGCGAGGCGTGAATTTTTTCTTTTTCAATACAAGTCATTCGTTTAGTTGAATCGAAAGTCGAGCACATCAACGTTAACTGTCGGATAAACTCGCTTGCGTTGCTTCGTGCCGAGCGAGTTCAAGGTCGTGATCAACCATGATCTCGGCGAGTTCTTTGCAGCTAGTCTGAGGCGTCCAGCCAAGTAGGTCTTTGGCCTTTGATGCATCACCGAGTAGCAAATTGACTTCCGTGGGGCGGAAATAACGCGGGTCGATTTCCACGTACTTGGCCCAGTCCAAGTCGAGTCGACCAAACGAGTAATCAAGAAACTGGCGGATGGTCTGGGTTTCACCTGTCGCTAATACAAAATCGTCTGGCTCCGAGTGCTGTAGCATCCGCCACATGCCTTCGACGTAATCTTTGGCATAACCCCAGTCGCGTTTTGCATCGAGGTTTCCGAGGAAGAGTTTGTTTTGCAAACCGAGTTTGATACGCGTTGCGGCTCGCGTAATCTTACGAGTCACAAAAGTCTCACCTCGGCGGGGTGATTCATGGTTAAAGAGAATTCCATTGACAGCGAATAAATCGTAGGCGTGTCGGTAGTTGACGGTTTGGTGGAATGCGTAGACCTTTGCACAAGCGTAGGGGCTTTGTGGCTGGAAAGGAGTCGATTCGGTTTGTGGTGTCTCAATGACGTCACCGTACATTTCCGAAGAAGATGCCTGGTAAACTTTGGTCAGGTGATTTTTGTTGAGTTGGCGTGCGGCTTCGAGAACGTTGAGAGCTCCAATGCCCACGACTTGAACCGTGTAGGCCGGTGCGTCAAACGATACGCGAACGTGACTTTGGGCGCCGAGGTTGTAAATTTCGTCCGGCTTAACATCAAGAACCAAATTGGTGAGATTTTGCCCGTCCGTTAAATCGCCATAGTGCAGAAACAACTTAGCGTCGGTTTCGTGGGGGTCCCGATAAATATGATCAATTCGGTCCGTGTTAAAACTGCTGCTCCGACGAACAATCCCATGGACTTCGTAGCCTTTCTCTAACAAAAGTTCTGCAAGATAAGATCCGTCCTGTCCTGTGATTCCGGTAATCAGTGCTTTTTTGGTCATTTAGTTTTAAGCTTAGATGAATGTTAAAAGATTCGGAGCTGTCATTTTGAAACTGATGGCGTTCTGCGAACTAAGGGGCAACCAGATCAAATCGCACGCAGTTTACCATCTTGTGCCTCTTGCAGAAAATGGTCGTAGGTCATTTTCAGACCTTCCTGCAGAGAAATTTTCGAATTCCAACCGGTAGAGTGCATTAAATTCATGTCCGTGCGTTTAACAGGCGTGCCATCAGGACGTTTTGGGTCTGTCCTAATTTCACCTTGATAACCTACCACGTTTGCAATTTGGGTTGCTAACTCAAGGATTGTTACGTCGTTGCCAGTTCCAACATTAACCAAATCAGGTGGGTTGGAGAGAGTGCATAAGTGAAGGACACCGCTGGCTAAATCATCAACGTGGAGAAACTCGCGTCGAGGCGAACCCGTTCCCCAGATCACAACTTCCGGGCAATTGTTCTCTTTCGCTTCATGGAACCGTCGAATCAGCGCCGGCAGAACATGAGAGTTTTCTGGGTGGTAGTTGTCGCCCGGTCCATACAGGTTCGTTGGCATCGCTGAGTGATACGTCACGCCGTATTGTTTTCGATAAAATTCGCACATCTTTAAACCGGCGATTTTTGCGATGGCATAAGCTTCATTTGTCTTTTCAAGAGGTCCGCTGAGTAAGCAGGTTTCCGGCATTGGCTGGGGTGCCATCCGTGGGTAAATGCAGGTGCTTCCAAGAAAAAGAAACCGGGGAACTTTGTTTTCGAATGCGGCATGAATCGCATTGGTTGCCATCGAAAGATTTTGGTAGATAAACTCGGCTGGATAGGTGTTGTTGGAGTGAATGCCTCCAACTTTTGCCGCAGCAAAGAGAACGCAATCAGGGCGCTCTGTTTCAAAAAATTTATTGACAGCCTGCTGATCACACAAATCGAGTTCATCTCTGGTTTTACAAATTACATCCTGGACGCCGCTAGACTCAAGAGCACGCAGTAACGCTTTGCCTACCATTCCACGATGACCAGCTACGTAGATGCGTTGGCTTCGTAAAGATTCGAATTGGGTTTCAGAGTTCAAAATTAAATGTGCTTGATTTTAAAAATACAGATCGTGAATCGTGAATAATTATCATAATCAATTTGCACAATGGGATGGAGTGCAGTAGCTCATTGATAGCATTCGAGGTGCAAAATTTCTTCACTTATTGATCGGTGACGGTTAGATGCTCAATGTACCATTTCACCGTTTCGGTAAGACTTGCCAGGTTGGTGTGCTGAGGCTGCCAGTTCAGTTCATCGCTTAGTTTAGAGCAGTCGTTAGCGTAGCGAAAATCATGGCCTGGTCGATCCGCAACCAATCGTATTAATTCCTCGTATGATTGCAAAGTGTCGGCAGTCTCTGATGATCTTGAGGTTTGGAATGGGTTTTGGGCAATTGGATAGAGTTCATCCAATATCCAACATACCTGCAAAGCGATTTCCATATTTGTCTGTTCGAAGTTTGCACTTATGTTGTAAGTTTCGCCCGGTCTCCCATTCTTTAGAATCGACATTGTTGCAGAGATATGATCCGCAACGTGAATCCAATCGCGAATATTAGTCCCGTCTCCGTAGATCGGGATGTAAGTTAGTTCCAAGGCATTCGCGATGATTTTAGGAATCAATTTTTCACAGTGTTGGTAAGGTCCGTAGTTATTGGCACTGTGTGAAATCAAAATTGGCAGTTGATAGGTCGCATGCCAAGCCCTTACCAGATGGTCTGCAGAAGCTTTACTGGCAGAGTATGGGGAACGGGGATCGTATGGCGTAGATTCAGTAAATGGGGAATCATGCGATTGGAGTGAGCCATAAACTTCATCCGTGGAAACGTGGAAAAATCGAAACTGGCTTTTCTGTAAGCCACTGAGCGATTGGTAAAGCTCTCGGGATTGTTGCAATAAGTTATAAGTTCCTACGATATTTGTTTCGATGAACTCCGCTGCATTTTCAATTGAGCGATCGACATGAGTTTCAGAGGCGAGGTGGATGACAGCATCTGGTGAAAGTGAGAATGCCTGCTGTAACTGCTGGGCGTCCGCGATATCAATCTTTAAAAACTGATAACGATGGCTGTTATTTATCTCGTCAAGGGAATTTAAATTGCTTGCGTAGGTTAGCTTGTCGAGATTGATTATTTGATAGTCGGTCGTCTCATGAAGATGACGAATCAAATTGGAACCGATGAATCCTGCTCCGCCGGTGATGAGTATTTTTTTCACGGTCGGTGGAGAATAATGGGGTTCAGAAAATCGATTGGATTAAATGTAATTTGAAGAAACGGCGCGGACTCCGTCCCGGTCGGTGGCACCGAAAATGAAAAGGTAAATCTATCAAAGCGTTGCCCCTACGTTTGACGAATGAATTGGGGCAGTTCGCCAATATCCACCTTAACAACAGATAGAAAAAGCCGACACGTTCAAGGGGCACGTAAGTCGAGAAAACGATCTCTTAATACCGATTATGCCGGTTGAAAATATACTACCGAGAATGCCGCACTTTCGCATCTCACGACATCGATACCTTGGCAGTCTTTAGAACGAATTGGGCGAATGCGAAGCTTGGGTCAAAGAGGATTTATACGGGCTCTAAGAGTCCTTCGTCCATTTCCATTGAGACGCACTGTTCAATGAATTGGATGGATAAAAGTAGGCGGGTTTTGCCTTCCCGGCGGATGACTGTTCCTTCGTACTTCGCAAACGGACCTGTTTTGACCCGCACCTTATTTCCAGGTTCCAGCCGGGCCTCAGGTGTGAGGGCAACTCCGGAATCGATGACGTTATGAATTTGCCTTAAATCGTGAACCAGCTGCTCTCGATCTTTGATTGGATTGCATTTTGAAATGCAGTTGGTCGTCATTGCCTCGTAACGATCTTCTTCCGTGCCAAACATGAAAACATAATTGGGAAAGAGAGGAACATACGAAGTACGCAGTCGGCCATTGGGCGATCGGTACCGTTTCGGAATGACGGGACTGTAATGCGCTATTTTCAGTACCGCAAGTTTTCGCATCAGATCTTTCTCGCGTCGAGAAAGTGTATAGACGCACCACCATTGCCGATCTTCACTTGTTAAATAATCATCGTTCGCCAGCAGGTCACTGGGATAAATGTCATTTTCTTTTCCGAGGATGGGCATCTAGGATGTTTCCGATTATCTGGGGAGGCATCACCGAACCTATTTTTTGACAGGTTCTGGCAAATCTTACAAGGCAACTGGTAAAGGTTTTAAATTGCTAAAAGAGTTGCTGACTGAATGGCCAGAATTCTGGCTCTATTGACGATCTGCGTTAGTTTATATTTGCAAAGACCGCGGTAGATCGGACGCTCATGATTGCGAGTTGATTAGTTTGGTCAAATAGGGAAAATAGAATTTTGCGAACCTCCTATTTCTCCTAATTTACGGGGCGTGTTTTGGCTTACCTAGTTATAGTGATGGGCGTTTCAGGAAGTGGAAAGACGCTTGTTGGAAAATGGTTAGGCAATTCGACTGGTTTTGAATTTATCGATGGAGATGATCTCCATCCGCCAGGCAATATCGCTCGAATGAAAAGCGGTGAACAACTCGATGATGCCGCTCGGAAGCCGTGGCTTGCCGCGATAGTGCGTCGAGCTGAAATAGCTGTCGCGAATGGAGATTCGCTGATCGTTGCCTGTTCCGCTTTGAAGCAGAGCTATCGTGATCAACTGCGGTCGATTGCTGTTCCGGTGTATTTTATTTTTCTCGACGGAAGCCAGTTGCTGATTGAAACGCGATTAAAGAATCGCAAGGGTCACTTCATGCCATCTCAACTTCTGAGAAGCCAGTTCGACGATCTCCAGTCCCCTGTTGGCGAGGAGGGAGTAATAAGCGTTGATATTGATCAGTCGGTAGAGTCCGTCTGTCAGGATGCGTTAAGTGGCCTCAAAAAATTGACCGCTTAATAGCGTCGGGTCATTGAATCAATGCTCTGGTAATGAGCATCCGAATTAGATCGATGCCCACGAGCCAATATTCGAGAAGCCTTTATTTCTCGCTTATCAATCGAATAAATTATGGAAGTTCGATCGAGCTAGCCCATGGCTGATTGTCACGATACCACTTCACGCATTGCTCCAACCCTTCGTCGAGCGAAATAGTTGGCTCCCAGTCCAACAATGATTTCGCTTTGCTGATGTCAGCATAGGTTGATTTGACATCGGCGATATGAAATGGCTTGAATTCTAATTTAGCTTTTTTGCCTAGCAGTTCTTCTAGCTTTTCAATCATCAGGAGAAGTGTTGTCGGTTGCTTGCCGCCTCCTAGGTTAAATATCTCGTAACCCAACGGCTTTAGCGCGGCAATCGTACCCGACGCGATATCATCAACGTAGGTAAAGTCCCGTGACTGCGTTCCATCTCCAAAAATCTCAAGTGGACACCCCTGGTCAATCCACTGAATGAAGAAGAAATAAGACATTCAATGCTGGAATGTAATTTTTTGAGTAGAGAGAAAGCCAGAGTATTGTTTACTCGGGGATGAGGGAGGCTTTCGCGTGGATTTGCGAGAGTTCATCCATGCCGAGAGATTTGTAGGTGGCAGACAGCTTTTGATGTACTGCCTGTTTGTTGGCGGCTCCCTTGAGTGCTATTTCTAAATGGGAAATCGCTTCTTTGTTGCGTCCAAGTTTCATCAAAATTGTACCCAGCGTGTCTCGGCATCGAGCGTCTTTGGGAACGCGGTTCACTGCTGCCGTCGCTAATTCTAAAGCTCGGTCAAAATCGGGCGGTTCGGAGTGAGCCAGCATCCACGCGAGGTTATTCATGACGGAGATAAGTGAATTGTCCATCTGATAGGCCTGTTCAAGATGGAAAATTGCCGTCTTCTGATCACCGTCTTGGAAGATGATATTACTAAGCGCGAAATGCGCCATCGGAGAGGACTGCTCACTGGCGACCACCTGTTGTAGTTTTTTTCGAATTTTCGCGCGACTTTCCTCGTCTCTTCCCCCGCGAACGAATATCTCCATCATGCTGGAGTAAACTCTTGCATAACTTGGGTCTGCTTTTTGTGCCTGATTCAAAAGTTGAAGTTGTTGGCTCAGATCAGCTCCATTTTGTTGGGCTCGGATTTGCTGCAGGATATAAAAATCGGAGAGGGCTCGGTTAATCGAAGGGTCATTATTGATCCTCTTGCCTTGGAGTAGGATCTTCTCCGCTTTCGCAAAATCTTTCATGTTCGTGGCTACCCATGCCCAGCCAATTCTTGCCTTTGGGTTAATGGGGTTTTCTTTTAAATATCCTTGAAATGCCTTGTCTGCTTTTTTCAGTGCAAATTCACTCTCAGCCTTTTTGCCCTGTGCGAGATAGAGGCGATGGAGAGCTTCGTAAAGAAGTGGATTATTTTCTGCTGCAATTTCTAATTTTTCAGCCGCAAGTTCCCATTCTTCAACAACCAAATAATAATTTACCCATGCCTGCGTTAAATCGTCAGAATTACCATCCGCATTTTGCAGATGCCAGTGAAGTGAAGCGAGTTGCTTTCTGCCTTCCGCGGTGTTAAGCACGCGTGCTAAAGAGAGGGCTTTCAAAGTGTGTGCCGGCGGAAAACCAACTGACTCCTCTGGAGCGAGAAAATTGATGATTTGTTCTGCTCGATCTGATTCACCAGTTTGATTCAAAATTGTCGCCCATTGATACTGTTCATTGGGTTCAAAGTCTTTCATCAATTTAAGTCGTTCGAAGAAAGTTTTGGCGCGAGAAAAATCATTTTCTTTCATCGCCTCTACAGCGTAAAATTGGTATCGCTGTTGAATGCGTTCCGTTCGTGTTAACTGGTAAAAGATGACATAACTAAAAAGGCTGACCATTAAAAATGATGGGAGTATAAACAGAGCCTCTGTTTTCCGGCCATCGAAGAAACCTGCCAGTACGGAGAGCACGGCAAACAATAGCCGAAACGGGAACAGCAAGATTAAAACTAGCAAGATGAGCATGCGGCCAAAGAGTTTGCTGCTTCGCTCTTTTTTACTGAGATCGTGATCTAGCTCGTCGGTGTGTAACCAGGAAACATAGAACAAGCCAAGAAGGCTTAGAGGAGAGAATATCAGCTTTCCTGGTAGGGAAATCAGTTGCTGAAAAAAGGTTCCTTGGGGTTCGTCGGGCGACAAATACTCGTCATTGTCATCCTCATCAGATGAATAGTTCGGGATGTCATTGCTGGTTGTTCGAAGCGGAGTACGAATCACGCGGAAGACAAAATCAGACAACCCCTTGAATGAAAAATTAAACCTCCTGTAATCGCCCTCGGTTTCAGGAGAATCGATATCGTAATCCCAATCATCCTCCAATCGCTCAATCGCTTTTGGGTTAATTTTTTGATTGTTTTGATGAGGATCTGACATAAGAGTGTTATTTGGAGACGGGCAAACTCAGCAATGGCATTTGACAACCGAGAGAATCTGGGAATTGAAAATGGCCAGTGTGGTTAATTAGAAAGAAGGGCTCCAATAGCAGTTTTACCAAGCATCTTCATTTCGCGTCTGCGACGCTTCGAACAGTCTATTGTTCCATAAACAACCGAATTTCAATTGGATAGACGCTAAAAAGTAATGAATTAAGTCCCTTTTCAATTTTGAAAATCGGTTTTGCCGATCTTAATGGCAATCGCGTTGAAAGCGCATAAAAAAAGCCAGCAACTAGGCTGGCTCTTTGAAAATGTATCGTTCTTCCCGCTACGCTTTTCTTCGCCGTCTCGCAATTAATCCAACCAAGGCACAGCCAATCATTGCGGCGGAGGTTGGCTCAGGAGCCGCAATTAGCCCACCAGGCCCGCCAAACGTAAACGTTTGGGGAAAACCCAAACCACCAGTGAAATCATAAGTAATTTCAAAATTCAGAGCAACGATGTCGTCTGCGGCTAAGTCAGCCATTGTTATACTTGTTATCCATTCGAAATCACCATTCGGGTCGTCAGGGGTACCTCCGGAATCATCTGTGAATGTGTAGCTCCCCCCGGAAACTCTCTCGGCAGTTCCCACGACAGAAAACACCCCATCAGACGAGTTTGAACCGAGCGGAACAGCAAACTTAAGAAGTTGATTAGCACCTGCTCCTTGGGCCGACAAGATACTAACCAAGCTTGGAAATTCGTAACGGATGTTGGCCGTTCTGTCTGGGTCTAATGCCGCCCCGTCTAATGTCCAAGTGTGACCGGTAGTGTGATTTGTATCCAACGCGCCCGTAAAGTTCGAACCTGGAAGCAAACTGAAACTCGTTACTTCCGAGGACAAGCCGGGCCCAAAATCCATGACCCAGTCGGCTTCCGCCTGCGAGCCAAGGCCGCCTAGAATTAAAAGCGAGAGAGCTAGGAATGTTTTGTTGATCATGATGTGAGTATCTTCAGAGTTTTAAATTTCTAACTGACTCAATTAAAATCAGCACAGTCTCTGAAGTCAACCTAAATTATCTAAATATTCAGAAAAATCGTTCCCCTCTTCGTAGTGAGCGACAATCAGTTGTTATTTATCAGTTGGTTTTTTTAATTTACCTAAATGCATTTTGGCTAAGTCATTCATACCAATGGATTTATAACAAAATGCAAGTTTTTGGTGGACCGGAGCCGTATCCGGCACGCCGGAGAGAGCGAGTTGAAGTTCAGAAATGGCCTCCTTGTGGCGACCGAGTTTGACTAGCACAGTTCCCAGAGTGTCCCTAAATCGGGGGCTCTCCGGTACTCTACTCACAGCGGTTTCGGCTAGTTCGAGGGCTCGCTCTAAGTCAGGAGACTCCTCTTGAGCTAAAATCCACGCCAGATTGTTAATAATGATCACAAAATCATTGTTGAGCAGGTACGCCTGTTCGAGGTGAAATTTAGCTTGATCGCGTTCATCGACTATCCACAAAATGTTGGAAAGTGCGAAATGAGCAAGTGCGGTTGGTCGGTCCCCGGTCACGATTTCTTGGAAAAGCGAGCGTATTTTTTTCGCTTGTTCTGGTGATTCCCGAACCTCAGTAAATAGCTGAATCATCCTAGAATAAACAGCGCTATAGTTGGGGTCGATTTCAATAGCCCGTGTCAAGAAATCCATTTGAGTCTGAGGATCAAGTTGCGTCCTTCTCGCCAAGTCATAACGCATTGCGTAGAAATCAGACAGTGAGCGTTTAATCAATTCATCAGGTTTGACACGTACCCCCTGCTGTAGCAGACCTTCAGCTTCGTCGAACTTTTCAAGAAGCGCGAGCACGTTCGCAAAGGCAATCCGATTTTGGTGTTCCAATTCGTCTTTTTTAAACGTTTTGCGAAATGCAGTCTCCGCTTTTTTCAAAGCATTGACTGATTCTGTCTTTTGACCACTTTGCTTGTAAAGATTCGAAATCGTAATGTAAAAAGAAGGTCGCTTTTGGGCCGCTCGATCAAGCGAGGCAATCGCCTTATCTCTCTGTTCTGTCGCGATGTAATATGCGGCCCAAACTTGCTCAATTTCGGGGCTGAGGTCACGAGATGCGACCAAGTGGTGTCGGAGTTTTGAAAGCAACGCTTTGTCTTTTGCAATTTCAATTTGCCGAGCAATCGAAATAGCGACTAATTTGTGGGCCGGCCCAAACCCCATTGCGTCATTTGGAGCAATCTTTTCAATCAATGCATAGGCCTGCTCGTCTTCCCCTGTCTGAGCGAGAATCATTGCCCAGTCGTATTGTTGTCGAGGCGTAATATTGTTGTCACCAAGAATTCGTTGATAGTAGGTTTTGGCGAGTTCAAAATCTTTTTGTTCAGTAGCTATTTGGGCTCCGCGTGCATACCGGTTGTCAATCGCTTCTCCGTAAGCAAAAATTTGGACAAAGACAAACCCAAAGAATCCAAGAATTGCAATTGCCGGCAATGCGAACAACAAATCTCTTGGCCGGGCCCGCCTGAGAGATTTGAAAATTCTAATTGGCTCCCGAAGGAGCAGAAACGGCAGTGATAGTACTTGTTTTAAAACGAAGAGAACTCTTTGGGAAAATCCAAGCTCCTCCGTCTCGTTCGAGGTAGTGGCATCCTGAGTTTGAATGAGGCCAATAAGTCGTAGCGGAACAAACAGCATCTTAAGAGGGAGCGCTACAACTCCCATAAAAGAGCGCAAGAGCGAGCCAGACTGGCCGCCGGCATGATCGACATAGTCGTCTTCGATCAAGCCGCGGCGCTTTCGATTCCAGCTTCTATACTTAGATTGAATTGACTTGAAAAAACTCATGGCGGTGGATTTTTAAGTTTGATTTAAATTAAAATAATTGAGACTCAGACAATTTAATTTGCGAACCGCGGACTTAATAGAATTTGGTTTCGAACAAAGTTAAACAGAGATTCAATTTCTGCGGTTTCTTCTTCGGTAATGGGTGACGCACTTTGAACTAGGATCTGAATCTGAGAAATTGGCAGTGCTTCTCCATTCCGATTTACATCTCCTTTAGGAATGGCAAGTCGGCCGGTTGCTAATTCGATGTTTCTATAAAACCGAGTCGTTGGCGAAAATTCATTGGCGGGCCGTGCTAATTTGCCGTCTTTGGTGTATCCCGCGAAATAGACCACTCCAAATTGGTCGGGTTTTTGCATTTCCAACCAACTCATTCCATCCTCCGCTTCGTCTGTATACGAGTGCTTAAGGTCGGCTTCCCAACCGATCCCTCGGTAACAAAACGCAAGATCATGAAACTCAGGATAGGGTGCGTCGAAAGAAACAGTCGCCGCTAAATTTCCCCGTTCGTAATACCAGATGTAAGACTCAGGTGCGAAGAGACTCTCGTCGCCTCTCTCTGCCATTTCAAAATTGGTCAGCTTCCATTGATCGATGACCGTAGGAAGTAGCGATTCTTGAATGGGTGCGAGTTCAGAAATGTCGAGACGCACGCGGTCGAAGTTGTTCCATTTTGCATAGGTCAACCTGGTGGAAAATAAGATTAGAACAACGTAGAGTCCAATCAGTGCAAAATTGACAGGCTTTGATTTTGGAGCCTCGGGTTTTATCTCTGTCGCCTGTAATTTAGGGTCTGGTTTCTCGCCTTTGGCAATATCTCGGTAGGCTACGTCGCCGTAGGCCGTTTCCCTATAAGACTCGCCGTATGCCGATAGTTTGGAGCCTCTGGCGAAAATATCAATAACTCGGTCGACACTGAGTGTTACACCAAAAATTCCGATAAATGTTACGAGCCCAAACATCTCGTGTAACGTGCCCTGACTGAATTGTTCGAATCCATGGTCGGCGAGATAGACCACCGATGCGACGCGAATCGCATTGCCCGCAATCACCCAAACGATCGATTGAAGCAGATTAAAAATTTGTCGCGAAGCACTGTACTTTCGTGAGAGCCCATAAATTCCAACTGCAGCTAAGGTTGAAAACAGGGATCGGATTCCACTGCAAGCTTCCTCGGTGAAGAACTGATTTTTTTCAGTAACTAAAATAACACCTTCGCGAAAGTGGATGATGCTAAACGAGTCAAGAATCCAACTAGCCAACTGGCTTGCCAAAAACTGGAGTTCGTTAATCACAAACAAGTCGCGACCCGTGGGTAACTTAGTAACAAACAGCAGAATGGCTATCACGGGCAAGGCGAGCCAGAAGCCGGAGAATCCGTACCGATCGAGAACAACGGCACAGAGGAAAATAATGAGTGTAGGGATAACTGAAACTGGCGTGTAAACGGCAATCGACAAGAAAACAAAAAACAAATTCAAGACTAGTAAAGCAACCGCCAGCCAATTTCCTTTTGCACTTTTCTTCTGTTTGGAAAGTCGGTCGTAAAGAAGCCAGGCAACCGCGCAGAACAACAATGGAAAGAACTGATAATGTCCTTTGTTCCACATCACCCGAGAATACATCAGTAGAATAGGCAGTTGGGCGCACGCAGCTATGATCAAAAGTAGGTTAGAGAACATATGTTTATGTTTGATTCTAAAAGTTAGGCTATTTGTGCATGTAGGTAATGGCAGTACTAAGCGAAAGGTGTTTCCAAGAAATGCCTTGGACTATACTTTGGGTTTGGCTTAAGTTTGAATGAAAAATCGACTCGAGTCGGTTGAGAAGGCAACGCCAAGTATAAATGCTGTCGACAAATTATAGACAGGCTGCGGGTGTTTTAGCTTTGTTAGGCACCGCAAACGCAAATTTCAAAAATAAACGCTTTGCCAAGTTATCAAAGATGTGGGTTGTCTAGCCTGGTTGGTTTGAACTGTTTGTTATAAACATTCGCTTTGAAGAATCTTCCCCACTTATTTACCTCGCATTTGCCGTTCAGATTGGTTCCATTTCATTGTCCTTGAACTAGAGTGAGGCAGGCAATTACCGTAAATTGCGAAATCCTAAGTGGCGTTCCGGCGCCACCCAAAGGAACGGAGTGCGGCCCAATTTTCAATTTGTGGCGGTCGTGTTTAAATTGCGAAACAAACGTACAGTCTACTTTTTAGTAGTTTTCCAGACCCCATAAGCCAGAGCAAGCACAACGGTTCCGTCCCCGTGTTAACTTTTGCGACTTTAGCGACAGGCATGAACCGCGTGGTTTTTGGGAATCAAAATCCTCTCTCCCATAACAATTGTAAATGTCCTAGAGCAATTCAAGTCCAACGCAACTACGATTTAGCGCTGGCCACAAAAAATCATTTCGATAGAAGATATGGAACTGATTCAAACGTGACAACATAGCTCTCAACGCGACGTAATTATGAGAGTGATTTTCACCAATATATTACTGCCAACTCCCTCAGCCTATCGCCTATTTTCCTTGCCATTTTTTCGAATACTCAAACCATGAAGAACTTTGCACTTATCGGAGCCGGTGGCTACATTGCCCCAAAACACATGAAAGCGATACGCGACACCAGCAACCGACTCGTTGCCGCGTACGACAAACACGACTCGGTCGGCATCCTAGACAGCTACTTTCCGGATACCAGTTTTTTTACTGAATTTGAACGGTTCGATCGGCATCTCGAAAAACAACGACACGATCCGAACGGTTCACCCATCGACTACGTTTCCGTTTGTACACCGAATTACCTCCATGATGCACATTGCAGGTTGGCACTTCGCATCGGTGCTGACGCTGTTTGTGAAAAACCACTCGTGGTAAATCCTTGGAATTTGGACCAGCTTTCCGAGCTGGAGCAAGTGTACGGAAAAAAAGTACATTCCGTTTTGCAACTCCGTCATCATCCTGAAGTTCTCAAGCTTAAAGAGAAAGCGGAGAGCCAAAAAGAAAAGCCGGAGATATGCTTAACCTACATATCTCGGCGCGGAAAATGGTACCACCATTCATGGAAAGGAAACCCAGAACACTCGGGCGGTCTAGCGATGAATATCGGAATCCACTTCTTTGATTTTCTGACTTGGATCTACGGTACCCCTACCCGAAGTTTTCTCCATCTTTCACAACCGGAACGAATGTCCGGAGTAATTGAGCTGGAAAAAGCTCGCGTCAAATGGTTCCTCTCGGTATCAGCAAACGACTTACCGGACTCCGTTACTGAAAACGGCGGATACGCTTATCGCAACATCACAGCCAATGGAGAGGAGATTGATCTCTCGAGTGGTTTTACAGATTTGCACACCCAGGTTTACGAAAACCTCCTTGCGGGTAACGGATATGGCATTGAAGACGCACGGGCAGCCATTGAGCTTGTCTATCAAATCCGAACTAGCATCACAGTGTCCGCAAACGGCACTGTTCATCCGATACTCGAAAGCACCAATCCCAAAAAGGTGCTGTAGGCCATGACCGAATACTTCTCTCATGAAACCGCAATCATTGACGCAGGTGCCACGATTGGCTCAGGTACGAAGGTTTGGCATTTTGCTCATGTCTTTTCCGGCGCAGTCATCGGCGAGAACTGCTCGTTTGGGCAAAACACAATGGTGGCGAATGATGTCACAATCGGCTCTAACGTTAAAGTACAAAACAATGTTGCCATTTATTCCGGGACCAAAATTGAAGACGACGTCTTCCTTGGTCCTTCTTGCGTGCTTACCAACGTTTCTAATCCCCGTAGTCAAGTCGTACGACGCGGCATTTACGAAGAAACACTGATGAAACGCGGAGCCACGATTGGCGCGAATGCGACCATTGTTTGTGGCATAACGGTTGGACGATATAGTTTTGTGGCAGCAGGCGCCGTCGTCACAAAATCGATCCCCGACTACGCAATGGTTGCGGGCGTTCCAGCGAAGCAAGTCGGCTGGATGAGCAGGCACGGCCATAAGCTCACGTTTGAGCAACACAAACCGGCGATCTGTCCCGAATCCAAACTTCGTTATAAATTATCCATTGTTGACGGTAAAAAAACTGTGGTTTGCGTCGACATCGACGAAGACCAATCATTGCCGAATGATCTTTCAATTGGAAAGCAGGACTACCAGCAATTTCGAGCGTCTCGCAATAACAATCAACTGAAAACTGAGAACTAAATTTTGCTTCCCTTTATCGACCTAGCCACCCAGCAGGCTCGCATCCGCCCCCAAATCGATGCCGCTATTGCTCGAGTCTTAGATCACGGCAAATACATCATGGGGCCGGAAGTCGCGCAACTTGAAAATGAGTTATGTGAATTTGTTGGAAGTAAACATTGCATTACAGTTAGCAACGGGACCGATGCCCTGATCGCGTCGTTAATGGCTCTTGAGTTTGGTCCGGGCGATGCTGTCATCACAACACCGTTCACGTTTTTTGCTACCGTCGAAGCGATCATGTCCGTTGGTGCAACTCCCGTTTTCGCCGATATCGATCCGCATACATTCAACATCTGTCCCGACGAAATTGTGAAAGCCATTGTGAAAACAAGGCAGGATGGAAGATTGAGACTTCGAGCGATCATGACCGTTGATTTGTTTGGCTTATGTGCGGACTACGAATCAATCAACCAAATCGCCAAACAAAACAATTTGCTTGTCATTCAGGATGCCGCCCAAGCGTTTGGCGCTTCCACTCCCGATGGCCGGCGAGCGCCAACGCACGGGCTAGTTGGAACGACTAGTTTTTTTCCTGCTAAACCATTTGGCTGTTATGGTGACGGGGGGGCAGTGTTCACCGATGATGATGAACTCGCAGAAACGATCCGCTCTATTCGTGTCCATGGCAAGGGTGCGGACAAATACGACAACATCCGTGTCGGTCAAAATTGTCGCCTGAGCACAATGCAAGCCGCTATACTCCTTGAAAAACTAAAAATCTATCAATCGGAACTCGACGCCAGAGAAACAGTCGCTGCTATGTACTCTCAACATTTCAAACGGTTGAATGAACAGCAGAACCACGACGCCACTATTGGCGTTCCGCAAACCCCTGCAGACAACCAATCAGCATGGGCTCAGTACACGCTCCGGCTCAAGAATCGCGAGCAAATTGCGGCACAACTAAAAAAACATGGAATCCCAACGACGGTCTACTATCGAACACCTTCTCACCTGTTAGGAGCTTGTCGCAAACTGGGGTATGAAACTGGTGATTTTCCCAACGCTGAACTCGCAGCCAATGAAGTTCTTTCCCTCCCATTCCACCCGTACATGAATAAAGAGACAATTTCAATTGTCTTGACGTCGCTAAAAACAACAGTTGGACGATAGCAAGATGAAAACGCATTTATATTGCAAACACAATATCGGGTTACCGCTATGAACGACGGCATGCCGCCGGGTGATCTCCTGATATCTCTTGTTACCATGATAATAGTCATAGGCTTAAGTGGCCTCCTTTTGAACCATTTGGCAAGTCGAAATCCCGTTATCAGAGATCAGAAAAATCTGATTATTGCTATCATGATTGCCTCAGCAATTTTTGGCACATGCAGAATTTATGCATTCCAGGGAATGCGGATGGCGGATCAAGGACGGCACCACAATCAGTCTAGGATCGTAAAACAACTATATGAAAATGGGGAGCCAAAGGTTTTTGATTTTGCCACCCCAGGAAATCAGGGGTTCCAGTTTGTTAATGGAATGATCTACGCTACATTTGGCGAGTGCCCCAACGTTTTGTCTCAGTTGTACGGGTTCCTCGGATTGGCCGGTGCCTTGCTGCTATGGGACTTGATTTGCCGCGAATTTGAACTGTTATACGCTCGACCCTTTCTCTGCGTCATGATGATCGCATTGCCGTCAGTATTCTTTTGGTGCCAGGGGCTTTGGAAAGAGGGCCCCACTTTTTTCGCTTATTGCCTTATGTTCCAGCTTTGTCCGGTTGGAACAAATAAAAAAACAGGATCGTTAAGTTTGGGTATTATCGGTTCCGTTATCGCAATGTGGTTGAGACCACAAATGGCAATTGCCTATGCCGCTGCGTTAGTGCTAACTACACTCAAGGAACGCGCAAACCTAAAAGTACTTGTAACTACCGGTGTGATTATGGTGGCAGCATTCCTCTTACTGCAGCGACTCGTGCCTGCATTTTTTGCGGAACCCGACGCCTTGGTTTCAAAACTCGGCAGCGCGTACCGAGTTAGAGTTGATGCCGATGTTGGCTCGACAATCGGCGGTTCTCCAATCCCAATACTTTCGGGAATAAACCTAATATTTCTTCGGCCATACCCTTTTGAAATATCAAACCAATTTATGCTTGTTGCTTCAGTTGAGGTCTACATTTTGACAGGTGTAATCATTTTGGGTTGGACTAAATTTAGGACAACCGGTTTGTTGAAACGACCGATCATCTTTATGGCCAGCGTTTCTGTTTTGCTTTTATCATTCCCGTTTTCTTACATGTACAATTTAGGCCTATTATCACGGCAGCGTTTGGCTGTAACCCCTGCATTGTTGTTGCTCGCAATTGCCCCCTTGTTGATCAAGTATGCCTATCCAAATTCTCAGCGCGCACCAAGCAGTCGGGAAATTTAACGATGGGTAGCGAAACGAAAAAACAATACCTGATCTATTCATTTTTAACTGCCAGATAGCGGTCGACTTTGCCTTGGTCAAGAAACTGATACCCAACTCCGAATACGCTAAAAACGTGCTTACGCTAGTAACAGGCACAGCAGTTGCGCAAGCAATACCAATTGCGATCAGCCCGCTCCTCTCTAGGCTATTTACACCGGATGATTTTGGCATTTTCGCATTGTATTTAAGTGTTACTTCCGTACTGGCAGCCGTTTCAACAGGTCGATACGAATTTGCCATTACGCTCCCAGTTGACGACGAAGACGCGGTTCAAATACTCTGGCTTTCATGCATATTAACTGGATTTACGAGTCTGATTTCGTTTTTGGTAATTTGCTGTTTTACAAACACAATCACATCACTACTTGGAAATCCGCAGATCAAACCTTGGCTTTTTGCAATTCCGATATCTATTTTTTTATCGGGTGTTTATCAGTCATTTTACTATTGGTTCAATCGAAAGAAACGCTATAAGGTGTTGTCGCTCAGTCGTGTCTCACAAACCGCGGGGTCGTCGACTGCAAATCTGGGACTGGGTTACGCCTTTGCCGGTGGATCGCTTGGACTAATTTTGGGCAATGTCGTCGGAACACTCTTTTCAACTACCTACTTCGTGTCCAAGTTTGCACGGAATTCACCTTTAACGAACCTGCGGCCAAAGAAAAAGCAAATAGATTCTATGGTGAGTCGCTACCAAAACTTTCCCAAATTTGACGTGCCGGCAACATTTTTCAACGTTGGATCGAACCAAGTCGTTCATGTCTTTTTTAACTCATTTTTTAACTCAACCGTGTCTGGCAACTACTATTTTGTGCAAAAGATTCTAGGTATGCCTGTTGCGCTAATTGGAAATGCAATCCAAGACGTTTTCAAGATGGAAGTCATCGAGGTCCAAAATGTCGGTGGCGACACACGGGCTGTTTACTTAAAGACGTTTAGGCAACTGGTTGTGTTGGCAGTTATTCCTACGATTTTGATGTACTTATTCGTTGAAGATGTTTTTGCGTTCGTTTTTTCTGAAGACTGGCGAACAGCCGGCACCTACGCCCAGATCTTTATACCTGTTTTTTTCTTGCGATTCACCAGTGCTCCGTTAAGTTTTATGGTGTACGTCGCTGAGAAGCAGAACCTCAACACAATTGCACAAAGTCTGCTCTTCGCTGGCGTGATCGCTGCGTTCTTGATGGGGCAACATCATAGCGCTCTGGCAACGATAAAGCTATTGAGCGTTGTGTTTTCAATCTTTTATGGAACATACATCATTATTTCATTCAGTCTTACAAGCAGAGGTCGATCAAGCTCATGAGCAAAGACAAATATTCACTAACTGGCAAATTCAAAAAAGCGATGGTAACTGGTGGTGCCGGCTTCGTGGGAAGTAACCTTGTTCAATCGCTACTCGAGGACGGCTTACAAGTCGTCAGCATCGATGACTATAGCGCCGGAAAGGAACGCAACCTGGTAGACTTGGTTGAGAAGTTCGGCGATCAGCTAACCGCTGTGAACTGCGATGTCACCAACAAGGACGCCCTGTCACAACATTTTGAAGGCGTCGATGTGGTTTTTCATCAGGCCTGCTCCAAAATGACAGTCTGCCTCGTCAACCCGCTTCGAGACCTCGAAGTCAACGCCGCCGGTACGTTCAATCTGTTGGAATTGGCCCGTGACAACGGAGTCAAAAAATTCGTCCATGTGTCGACTGGCTCGGTATACGGGGTTGCCCAGCGTTTCCCGACTGATGAAAACCACCCACTAAACCCGACGTCGTATTACGGCGTCAGCAAACTCGCCGGTGAAAAATATACGCGTGCCTTTGCCGATCTCTACGACATGGATACTTCCATTTTGCGTTACTACCACGTCTACGGACCCAAGCAGGATTCAGGGGACTACGGTGGTGTGATAGGGATTTTTTGTCGTCAAGCCCTGGGCAACAACGACATTACAATTTTCGGAGATGGAACCCAGGTTCGCTCGTTCACCTATGTGAAGGATGTTGTCAATATCAACAAACTGGTTGCAACGAAAGGCGGCAAAGGGGAGGCCTACAACTGCGCATCGGGCCTGAAAGTGACCATTAACGAAATTGCCACCAAGATTAAGGGCCTCGCCGACGCGTCATCCGAGATCACCTATGCCGATTGGAAAATTGGTGACATCAAGGACTTTGAAGTCAGTCATGAAAAAATCAAGCAACTGGGATTCGAATTTCAATACCTTGACTTTGATAAAGGCCTTAAGCAAACTTTTGATTGGTACCAAAAAGTGACTGTCTAACCAGCACCCACTTTTGAATTCTGAGCCAAAATGAGCATCAAGAATAAAATCCTTTACCGCCTCTACCTTTTGACGAAAACGCACGACTATAGGTCGTGTGAATGGCTTCGAATTCGAATCGTACAGGGTCTTTTAGGCAAGCAAACAAGGAACTTACTTTTTCGATCTAATGTCAATCTGCATGGAGTGGAAAATCTGGATTTGGGTAATGACGTTTCAATCAACCATGGTTGTTTCATTTCAGCACAGGGCGGACTAAAGATTGGTGACTTTGTCGCAATCGGACACAATACTTCCATCTTAACAACTGAGCATACCTTTGCGGATCTAGCCAAACCAATAAAGTATCAGCCCGTTGAGAACCGGCCCGTTTCAATCGGAAATAATGTTTGGATTGGCGCAAACGCTACAATTCTTGGCGGTGTATCAATTGCTGACAATACAATCGTCGCTGCGGGGGCAGTCGTGTCAAGAAGTATCGAACAAGAATTCACAATTGTTGGGGGTGTCCCCGCAAAGTTCATAAAGAGTTTTGCTCAATCAGCAGCGTCCGATTTGGCAGAGACAACCTGATTGTAGAACCTTATGATTTTCATTCACTACTAAACCAAAGGCAAAAAAATGATTAATGTAAGCGTAATCCGCTTTGCTAATGGGAAATTAGAGAGCAAAAAATAGATGAAAATACTTGTAACTGGCGGTGCAGGATTTATCGGCACAAATTTGACGCGCTATTTGTTGACGCAATGCAATCATCATGTCATTGTTTACGACAAGCTAACCTACGCGGGTAATCTCGCGTCGTTATCAGATTTAGAAGACCACCCTGGTTTTCAATTCGTGCTGGGCGATGTTTGCGACGGAGAATTGTTCGCAAGTGTTTTGTCACAGCATCAGCCCGACGCCATCATGCATTTGGCTGCTGAATCCCACGTGGATCGTTCGATTGATGGACCAGAAGCGTTCATTCAAACAAACGTTGTGGGGACATTTAAACTGTTACATGCCGCAAGGAGCTACTACCAGCAATTGGAAGGCGCTAGCAAAGATCGGTTTCGATTTCTGCATGTTTCTACCGACGAAGTTTTTGGTTCGCTCGACATGAACGATCCGCCTTTTAGCGAATCGACTGCGTACGACCCCCACTCGCCCTATTCAGCCAGCAAAGCATCATCGGATCATCTGGTTCGCTCCTGGCAAGACACGTATGGGCTGCCGACATTGATCACCAACTGCAGCAATAATTACGGGCCATTTCAGTTCCCGGAAAAACTGATTCCAGTTGTGATCATGAAATGTTTGCAATCGGAACCGATTCCGATTTATGGCAAAGGTGAAAACATTCGAGACTGGCTGTACGTAGAGGATCACGCCCGGGCTTTGGAGGCGGTTCTTGCCCGTGGGCAAGTCGGAAATACTTATGCCATCGGGGGAGATAACGAACTTACGAATCTCGAACTGGTTCAGACTATTTGTAGTTTGATGGACGAACTGCGTCCACGATCTCCTGATGGGCAAACATCGGAGAGCGACCGTTACTCTGCGCTGATCACGTTTGTCACTGATCGCCCAGGACACGACCTGCGTTATGCAATCAACGCCTCAAAAATCAAACAAGAACTTGGCTGGGCTCCACAGCAGAATGCTGAATCGGGCTTCCGTCGAACAGTCAAATGGTACCTAGATAACAGCAACTGGTGGCAAAACATCCTCTCTGGTGGATACCGAGTGGAAAGAATAGGAGGCGTCAATGTCCAATCGTAAAGGCATTATTCTCGCGGGCGGGTCTGGCACGCGGCTCCACCCGGTGACGCTTGCAACCAGCAAGCAACTGCTACCGGTCTACGACAAGCCGATGATTTATTATCCTTTGTCCGTTTTGATGCTGGCCGGCATTCGAGAAGTATTGATCATCTCGACTCCGGTCGACGTGCCGTTGTACGAACGAACGTTGGGCGACGGCTCCAATTTTGGCATTGAACTTTCATACGCGGTTCAACCTCGACCAGAAGGACTGGCCCAGGCATTTATTATTGGCGAAGAGTTCATTGGCGATTCCAGCGTCACGCTTGTCCTGGGCGATAACATATTCTACGGGCAGGGGTTTTCTCCCAAACTAAAGTCGGCCTTTCAACAAAAAACCGGAGCTACTGTTTTTGGATATGAGGTTCATGATCCGGAACGATATGGTGTGGTCGAGTTCGACGCGGACGGCACTGCGATTTCCATTGAGGAGAAGCCGGCAGATCCAAAGTCCAATTTTGCAGTTACCGGACTGTATTTTTACGACAACCAAGTTGTTGATATTGCCAAGTCGGTAAAACCATCGGCCCGAGGGGAACTTGAGATTACTTCGGTTAATCAGCGTTACCTCCAACTTAACCAACTTCAGGTGGAAATTCTTGGACGTGGCCATACTTGGCTGGATACAGGAACACACGAAAGCTTGCTCGACGCTGCCATGTTTGTGAAAACGATCCAACACCATCAGGGCTTTCAGGTCGCATGTTTGGAAGAGATTGGATTTAAAAACGGCTGGTTAACGGCAGATCAGATCTTATCTCGGCACCTCAATTCCAAAACGGAATATGGTCGATATTTGATTAACCTAGTTCGGTAGACTTTGCGTTCATCCAGAACCGATTGGATACTAAAAAATGATTCACCCCTTGGCAGACGTCCAAGCAACTCAAATAGGAGAGCAGACCCGCGTTTGGCAATATGTTGTGATTTTGGCTGAGGCTGTCATTGGAAATAACTGCAACATCTGTTCGCATTGTTTTATTGAAAACAAGGTTTTGATTGGCGATCGAGTAACTGTCAAATGTGGAGTGCAGTTATGGGACGGAGTCACCCTTGAAGATGATGTTTTTATTGGACCCAACGCCACATTTACAAATGACGTCTTACCTCGGAGCCAGCAATACGCCGGTGAGTTTGGCAAAACCTTGGTCAAAAAGCGGGCCTCGATTGGGGCGAATTCCACGATTCTTCCAGGTATTACAATTGGTTCAGGAGCGATGATTGGGGCTGGATCGGTTGTTACAAAAGACGTTCCAGATTTAGCAATCGTATGCGGATCCCCTGCTCGGATACAAGGTTGGATATGTTATTGCGGCAGCAAAATTGCCTTGGACGCCGGACCGGTTCGCTGTTCTTGTGGAAAAAAATTCTCGCTTAATAGCACAGACCTATCGGTCGATTAAAAATGACTGTAAACGACTGCAAAATTATTGAATTGCCCAAGATCTCTGATCCACGTGGGAATCTTACTTTTATCGAAGGTGAGTCACACGTACCTTTTGAGATCAGAAGAGTTTATTACTTGTACGATGTTCCGGGGGGCGCGGAACGGGGTGGGCATGCACACAAAGCGTTGCATCAATTAATCATTGCCATGTCGGGCAGTTTCGACGTATTGCTAGATGATGGTAAAGCGAAAAAACGGATCCATCTTAATCGTTCTTATTACGGACTATACGTCTGTCCAATGATGTGGCGAGAGCTTGACAATTTCTCATCCGGATCCGTCTGTATGGTGCTCGCGTCTAACCTTTATGATGAGTCCGACTATTTTAGAAAATACGAATCCTTCCTTAGCACCGTGAATCGATCCTAATGAAAGTTCCATTCCTTGAATTGAAACCTGCTTACCTAGAGCTTAAAGACAAATTCGATGCCGCCTACCACCGCGTGATGGATTCTGGTTGGTATTTAATGGGGCAAGAATTGGATACGTTTGAGCGGGAGTACGCAGCCTACTGTCAAACGGATCATTGCGCTGGAGTAGGTAGTGGCCTCGATGCGTTGATTTTAGCACTGCGTGCATTCGATATTGGCCCTGGCGATGAAGTGATCGTGCCGTCACACACTTTCATTGCTACATGGTTGGCCGTAGATCAAGTAGGCGCTGTTCCAGTTCCCGTCGAGCCTGACCCGGAAACCTACAATATCGATGCAAACCGCATTGAAAACGCGATTTCGCCTAGAACTCGAGCAATCATTCCTGTGCACCTGTACGGCCAGCCAGCAGATATGGATTCGATAATGCAACTTGCCGACCAGCATAATCTTGTTGTGATCGAAGATGCCGCACAAGCACAGGGGGCGTTGTACAAAGGCCGCAAGGTGGGATCACTTGGACACGCTGCAGCACACAGTTTTTACCCGGGCAAAAATCTCGGTGGCTTTGCGGATGGGGGGGCTGTTACGACGTCTGACAAAGCAATTGCAGATCGCGTCCGAACGCTTCGGAACTATGGTTCAAAAACTAAGTACCATTACGAAGAAGCAGGTGTCAACTCCCGTCTAGACGAATTACAAGCGGCGTTTCTTAGGGTGCGACTATCGCACCTCGATGAATGGAATGGTCGACGCCAAAGAATAGCGGCAGCCTACGGTGATTTATTTAACGGAGCAAAATCAATCATCCAACCCAAGGTCCCAAATTGGGCAAATCCAGTTTGGCATTTATATGTGATTCGTGTTTCGAATCGTGATCAAATGCAAACGAAATTAATGGAATCCGGAATTGGAACACAAATACACTATCCAATTCCAACCCACCAAACGAGGGCTTACCCTCAATTTAATTCCGTCTCGTTGCCCATTGCAGAATCGATAGCCGCGAGTTGCCTGAGCCTGCCAATTGGTCCCCATGTCGAGTTTGAATCCGTTATTCAAATCCTAAAAAAAAATCTAGATCTAATTTGCTAAATCAAATTTTGAATACGAACGAATTTGTAACACGGGCCCAAAGAAACAACAAAAGCCACGCCCTTTTTCAACCCAACAACACGAAACCGCTGCAGTACTTGAGATGAATCACCTTAACGATTTTCGCGTCGTGCTAATGACATGGCTTTCGGAATCAAATGGAACTCCAGATTTTGAGTAAGTCGAATACCACTGCAGACCCAGAGAGTCGCGACGCTAGCAAGCTTATGTACATCTGCTCTTCGTATTCGCTCGACCAAATACGAGAGAGAGATTTGTCACACGTATTGCAAATCAGACATCTCGACGGATATTGGGATAACGTATGGTCCGTCCATCCGATCGACACCCACCCAAGTTTAGGTTTCAAATCAAACCCGTGTGGGCATCCGATTGATGAACAAGTGTCTGAAGATCACATTTTTGTAAGAGGGCGTTACGGCCGATTTTCATGGCTTTCATGGATTCGACCGGTAAATGCTGCGTTAGCACTCTTTAGCGTGCTAATCCACATGATTCGAATTGCACGGCGCGAAAAGATCAAAACGATACGAGCCGGCGATCCAAATCTTACGGGGTTATTGGGACTAATCGTCGCAAAACTGGCTGGTGGCAAACTCATGGTGAGAATCAACGGCGATCACGATGCCATCCGTGCAAGGACTGGCAAGCCTATCAACCCTCGCTTATTCCCATTTATTTGGCTCGAAGTGTTGGTCGAGAAAATCGTGCTCTCACGTGCAGAGAGTATTTTATCTCCTGGTCAAAATTATGAGGATTTTGCGGTATCAAATGGCGCAGACCCAAAGAAATGTCACGTCGTTAGGTTTGGAAATCTAATTGACCCGCGTCATTTGGCTCCGGCTTGTGATAGACCAAATATTGAAGACCCGAATGTCGCGGCGTTTTTTAAGCAACGCCCTACTCTGATTCACATCGGACGACTGATACCGATCAAACATGTTCTCGATTGCGTCGAAGTCTTGGGAACTTTAACCGAGTCGGGGTATGACGCAGGTCTCTGTTTTATTGGTGACGGACCTTTGCGTGTAACAATCAAAAATCGCGCTGCCGAATTGGGTATCGCGGATCAAGTAATCTTTCTTGGGAATTGCAATCAAGGTGCGATCTCGCAAATCGTCCCTCAAACTGCGGTAGTACTCTCGCCGTTGACGGGTCGTGCACTTACCGAGGCAGCCTTCGGAGAAGCAGCAATCGTAGCTTACAACTTGGATTGGCAGGGAGACTTGGTCGTGGACGGAGTTTCGGGGTTGTTGGTACCGGCGTTTGATGTGCAGGCAATGGCTGACGCAACCGCCCGAATATTGGCGGACAAAAAATTAGCCGCACGGCTTGGGGAAAACGCAAGAAAGCGGGCGTTTGAAATCCTCGCGCCGAACCAGCAGACGGAAATGGAAATCGCGGCCTACCAATTAATGGGTAAAAAATCATGAAAATCGTGCATCTAATCCCTGCGCTCACCAAAGGTGGTGGTGAACGAGTCATGGTTGATTTGGCGAACAGCCTCGCCCGGGGCGGGCATGAAGTCACGGTAATAGCAGCCAATAAGGTCGACGAGAAAATCCTGCGAAACAATCTTGACGACTCAATCGAGGTTCAATATATCGCGAGACAAAAAGTCGGTAATATTCGACTCTATTTATTGGGGCTATGGTGGACTTTTAGAAAGCTGTCTTGGTTAAAGTCTTACGACATATTGCATTGCCACCTGAGTTTCGCATCGATTTTTGGCTCACTGGTTCATTTAAGTTCGAGGTTTTCCAGAAGCAAACGACCAGCGGTCGTTGAAACCTACCATGCTGTTGGAATGCCCATTGCAAATTGGAAAACAAAAATACATAAATGCGCCGCCGTCCATCGCGATGCGATTGCTATGATGGCATACGATAAAAAGTGGCAACCGTTCATCAAACGACATCCCCGAATTCCAGTCAAAGTAATCGCAAATGGGGTTGACACTACTTGCGGAAAAACACCGATTCACGAAAGAAATAGCTATCGACAATCAATTGGCATCCCGAATTCGTGCGAGTTAATCGTTGGAACAATGGGTCAATTTCGCGCGGAGCGATTGCCAACAATGTTTGTCGATTTGATGGCAATGATTGGGCGCGAGGTTGGACCTGAGGTACATTTCCTGATGATTGGCGATGGAGCTGAATTCAGCAACGTTCAAAACTGTATTAAAGAACATCGACTTGAAAAGCGAATTCATACTCCGGGTATAGCTAACGACCCTAAGGCCGCTGTTTCTGTAATTGATCTATACCTGACTCTTAATATAAATTCCGTAACCGGCCTCGCTGCAATCGAAGCGGCATTCGCCGGTGTACCGATCATTGGATATCAACTTGAAAAAGGTCACGAAGTCACATCAACCGATTGGATTTGTACAAGTCGAGACCTTGGAGAAATTGCAGAAATCGCGATTGAGTTAATTCGTGATCCCAAAAAGCGAATTGACCTGGGGCAATCTCAAATGAAATATGCTGCTGCTCAACATTCGCAATCAGCGATGTATTCCAACTATTTGGATCTCTACCACCACGCAGTAGAGGCTGCGAGTAAAAGGTAGTCCAACTCAGGCAATAACAAAAAAATAATTCCTACCGCATTTCAAGGAATGTTTGCAAGATCCAATCAAAGTTTCGTTGTCCCCAAAAAGCTAACAATAATGTTTGAACAAAAAAGCCACATCATCTCGAGTGTCACTTAATGTGCGGAATAGCCGGCATCATTCCATTCAGCTCCAGCCGACAGTTTGAAAACTGCCAACGCATGGTAGCGGCGATTCGTCATCGGGGTCCGGATGCAAACGAAGTTTGGAATTCGGAATGCAATTCGGTTGCCCTTGGGCATAGCCGGCTGGCCATTCTGGATCTCTCGCCGCGGGGACGCCAACCCATGCGCAGCGCGTCTGGCCGGTTTACGATTACCTACAATGGCGAAGTTTATAACTTTCGCGAGATTCGAAGTGCGCTGGAAAAGCTCAACCACACCTTTCAATCCGATTGTGATACGGAAGTGATTCTGGCCGCCATTGAACAATGGGGACTAGAACATGCCGTTCCAAAACTCGACGGAATGTTTGCCTTTTGCTTGTGGGACCAAAAACAGCGAAAGATCCACCTGATTCGAGATCGCGTCGGAATCAAACCACTTTATTATGGCTGGTACACGGGAGGATTTACGTTTGCTTCTGAATTGCACGCCATTCGCGCGATTCCAGGCTGGTATGGCGAAATTGATCGTGATGCGCTAACGATGTATATGCGATACGGATACGTTCCAGCGCCGCGATCGATTTATCAAAACACGTACAAGCTTGCGCCGGCGTCCATCCTCACGCTCGAGGTTGATCGAATTTCCGATCGCGCCGATTTTTCGCCGATGCCTGATGCCACTCCGTTTTCGCCCAAGCGGTTTTGGCGAGTTGAAGACGCCTATGAACGAGGTGCAAGCAGTCCATTCACAGGCACGATGGAGGAAGCGGTCAGCGCCAGCGAAGACGTCCTTTCCAAAGCGATTCAGGCGAGAATGGTCGCCGATGTTCCGTTGGGCGCATTTTTGTCCGGGGGAATCGATTCGAGTTCGATCGTCACGTTGATGCAGAAGAGCTCGGCCCGACCCGTCAAGACGTTCACGATCGGTGTCGAAGGGCACGCGTACGATGAATCCAGCGACGCCAGCAGATTGGCCGAATTTCTGGGTACCGAACACCATGAACATCGCCTGTCGGTTTCCAAAGCCCTGGAAATTGTTCCCAAACTGACCGAGTACTATGACGAACCGTTTGCGGATAGTTCGCAAATCCCAACCTACCTGCTTTCCAAAGTCACGCGACAGGATGTGACTGTTGCGCTTTCTGGCGACGGCGGCGATGAAGTCTTTGGCGGATACAATCGGTACATTCATGCTCCCAAGATGATTGAACGGTTGAAGTGGATTCCACATTTGACTCGCCGTGGGACCGCCTATGCCCTGGAAAATGGACCGTGGAAAATGTATGCAAAATTGCTGAAACTGTTTGCCCCGGTACTACCGGAAGCCATCAACGATCGTTGGTTGGAAATAACGATCCCGAAACTTGCCGACTTGATCGCGGCCAAGGACCACCGTGATTTTTATGATCGCGTAACTTTGTTATGGCCGACAGACGATCTGGTTCTAAGCGGAAAACGAGTAGAGTCTCTTCTGTCGTTGCTAGATGGGCAGCGTTCCAACGGAGGTTCACGGCAAATGCGTTGCCTTGATCTGCTGGGGTATCACACGGATGACATCCTGGCGAAGGTTGATCGGGCGAGCATGGCAGTCAGTCTGGAAGCACGCGTGCCATTCATTGACCACCGCGTCATTGAATTTGCCGCTACGTTGCCCGAAGAGTATTTGATTCAAGAAGGCATGGGCAAAATGCCGCTCCGACGGATTCTCGACAAACATCTTCCTGAGTCATTTGAGTTCGGAAAGAACAAACGCGGATTCAGCATTCCACTTGCCGACTGGTTGCGCGGGCCATTACGAAACTGGGCGGAAACATTGCTGGAAGAAAATCGACTTCAACAACAAGGATACCTCAACGCTGACCTTGTCCGTCGGATCTGGTCGGAACATATTGACGGAACCAAGGAGTGGTCATACCGGATCTGGAACGTATTGATGTTTCAAGCTTTCCTGGAGCGCCATCATGCGCACTAACTCTGCATCGCCACTTCAATTAGCATTGAGCCAACATTCCGAAACCGTAATGCGTAGTCAACCGCCTGGTCTCCGACTCTGCGGTGCGAGTTGCAGGGAAGGATGGGCGCTATGAGCGAATCTGGCGTCTTCACAGTCTCTTTGGATTTCGAATTTTATTGGGGCGTCCACGACAAACGAACATTGGCTTCGTTTAAGCCAAGCCTGGGGAATATTCGATCCGTCATTGAAGAAACCCTCGCCTTGTTCGAACAGTACGAAGTCCACGCGACTTGGGCAACCGTTGGCTTCCTGTTTTCGGCAAACCCGGATGAACTTCGGGAATCGCTTCCGCAAATTCGTCCCCGGTACGCGCACCAAGAATATTCGCCTTACGACTACGTTGCCCAACTAAAAGACCCAAACGATAACGAATTTCTGTTTGCTAAAAACCTGATCAAGAAAATCGCTGAAACCCCCAATCAGGAAATCGCGACTCACACCATGTCGCATTTGTATTTACTTGAAGATGGCGTGGAACCCGATGACGTTCATGCTGATTTAAGTGCCGCAATACAAGTCGCGGCGGAGAGCGGCATAAAAATCACAAGCATTGTCTTCCCAAGAAACCAGTTTTCGGAAGAAGGTCTGGAGATTTGCAAGTCATTGGGAATCAATTGTTATCGTGGCAACCAAAGTTTCTTCGCCTACAATTCGTTAGATAACGCTGCGTACAACAACCCAATCCGAAAATTAACGCGATTGCTCGATTGCTACGTCAACCTAAGCGGCTCGAATACATATTCATTGCAACCTGAAAACAATGAAATGCTTAATGTACCGGCCAGCTTTTTCCTACGCCCTTATTCCAAAAAACTACAGTTCCTTGAGGGTTTTCGGAGTCGTCGATTGAAATCTGCAATGACGAAAGCTGCCAAGAAAAAGGAAATTTTTCACCTGTGGTGGCATCCGCATAACTTTGGATTAAATTCCCAAAAAAACCTGCAGTTCTTGGAGGGGATACTTAAACATTACCGAGCACTTTCAATGAAGCATGGAATGGCCAGTCGCACAATGAGTGAGCTATCCTCAAACTATACCGGCGGCGTCTCATGAACGGTGTTGTTCTAATGGGCGGCAAAGGGCGGACTACAGAATATGTTGCTAATGCGCTTGCTAGGGAAGGGATTTTGTCAGCGATTATTGTCGAAGAACCACCGCCGAAACGAAAAATGTTAAAGTACCGAATCAGACGACTCGGTATCTGGAGAGTATTCGGACAACTCTTGTTTATGATTTTCGAAAAAGCATTTCTACGGAACAATTATCGGATTCGAGAATTGGAAATGGAATACAACCTTGTATCCGGAATGCCCAAGGGTCTCAAAATGTACTCGGTCTCATCTGTCAACTCAAAAAAATGTCGCGAGCTTTTAAAAGAACTCGACCCACGTCTTATAGTTGTAAACGGAACAAGGATCATTTCGAATCGAGTGTTAGAATGCACTAGTGCGACATTCATTAACACACATGTCGGAATTACCCCTCGTTACCGTGGGGTGCATGGCGGCTACTGGGCGTTGGCGGAGAATAACAAGGATTTATTTGGCGTGACTATTCACTATGTTGATTCCGGCGTCGACACCGGTGCAACGTTAGCACAAAAAACGGGTGTTCCGTCTAAAAATGACAATTTCAAGAGCTATCCTGTTCTTCAGTATGGACTAATCATTGAAGAATTAGTTAACACAGTGAAATCGCTTGCCAACGAAGAATGTCTACAGGATTCCAATGAGTTCCAAGCACTACCATCTAGACAGTACTTTCACCCAACACTTGCGTACTATCTTTGGCGAAGAATCAGAGCGAGCGTCAAATAACGTGAGCGATGTTACTGCATATTAAGAAAATCAATTGAACAATATTGATACCCAACAATCGAAGCAACGACTAGTTTTGACCGGTTCATATCCCGATTCAGTAACCGACTTTCGCGGCGATTTAATACGCGCGTTTGTAGATGCGAAGAGCAACGTGACAGTTCTGGCCGCGAAAGCGACTCCGGAGGTGGTTCAGAAAATTCAGGCACTTGACGTCAAATTCCGACCGTACTGGATCAAACGGAATTCGATTGAGATCAGAAGTGATTGGAGAACATTTCGCGAACTTCGCCACGCTTACGTCGAAATTGATCCTGATATTATCCTCGCCTACACCATCAAACCAATTATCTGGGGCGGAATCGCTGCTAGACGCAGTAACAAGGCCAAGTTTTATGCGTTGGTCACAGGATTAGGATACGCTTTTCAAGGTGCGAGCCTAAAGCGACGCCTTTTGAATTCGCTCGTTACATTCCTCTACCACTACTCGCTCAAGCGAGCGACTGCGGTTATTTTTCAAAACGCAGACAATCGAGATCTTTTTGTTCAGCGTAGAATCGTTCCACTGGAAAAATGCCACGTGGTCAACGGGTCCGGAGTCAATGTCGCGGACTACCCGATGACTCAGTTACCGGCTGGACCAGCCCATTTTTTACTCATCGCTAGGTTGTTGGGAGAAAAAGGAATTCGAGAATATTGCCTAGCAGCTGAGGTCGTCAAACGACAGTATCCTGACGCTAAATTTTCACTAGTTGGCCCCGAAGACCCATCACCTGATGGAATTCCGCATAACGAAATCCAAACGTGGCATGATGCTGGCACGATTCAGTATCACGGAGCGACCAGCAACGTTCGGCCCTTCATTGCAGCTAGCCATATTTATACTCTGCCTTCTTACCATGAAGGTATGCCGCGAACCGTTCTGGAATCCATGGCGATGGGACGTCCTATCCTGACGACGGAAGTTACGGGATGCCGCGAAACTGTTGAGCCTGGAGTCAATGGATTTCTAGTGCCTAAACAAAATGTGGAAACATTGGCAGAACGCATGATATGGTTTATTGAAAACCGCGACCAATGGCAGTCAATGGGAGACGAGAGCCGGAAAATCGCCGAAGAAAAATTCGATGTGCATAAAGTGAATGCGGAAATGCTTAGAATTATGGGAATCCAATCTTGATCGTTTTGACGCGTTCTTTTTTGACAGAATGAAGGGGTGATTAGGTTTTCTCAACGGAGATTATTTCGATTCTATCCCCGTGTGTTTTTTCAATCGACTTCATTCAATAATGATGGATTTTAACTTGAAACGAATCTGTGACTTATTCGGATCGATCTTTCTCTTAATCGTGCTGTCACCAATCCTTTTGATGGCCATGATCGTTGTGCTTTTGAAAATGGGGGCACCAGTATTGTTTCGCCAACAGCGACCTGGCAAAGACGGGAAACCATTTGAAATGATCAAGCTCCGCAGCATGCTTGGTACCGTCGATTCGAGGGGAGAACCGCTTCCCGATGAGAAACGGCTGACGCGTCTGGGGAAATTTCTTCGTAGTACCAGTATTGATGAATTCCCGGCACTTTGGAATGTCATCAAGGGTGAGATGAGTCTAGTCGGGCCTCGCCCGCTACTCATGGAATATTTACCGCTCTACAATGAGCAACAGAACCGGCGGCATGACGTCAAGCCCGGAATCACCGGCTGGGCTCAAGTTAATGGGCGCAATGCAATCAGTTGGGAAGACAAATTTGAACTCGATGTTTGGTACGTGGAAAATAGATCGCTCTTACTTGATCTCAAAATCTTATTTCTTACAGTTTGGAAAGTGTTCAAACGAGATGGAATCTCCGCGCCAGGGCAAGCGACGCAATCCAAATTCATGGGCAGCGGCATTCAAGATTAATTCGCCCAATAGCGCTGTGATTGAACCAAAATCATGAACGAAAAAATTGTATGCATCTACGGGGCGGGGGGACACGCTCGTGTCATCGCCTCAACGATCGAGGCACAGCAGCGCCAGATTGCGATGTTTTTCGATGACGACCAAGTCGTCGTCGAAAGTTCAAACAATCAATATGCACCTGGACTGGCGCTATCAGCGCCTAACCCGTTTGCCCACCCCGACCATCCGTTCCTGATTGCCATTGGCAACAATCGGACGCGTGCCACGATTGCCAATCAATTAAAGGTTGAGTTTACGACCACGATCCACCCAAGTGCCGTGATTGCACCATGCGCGACGGTCTCTGAAGGGAGTGTCGTTTTGGCTCAGGCAACCTTGCAAACAGGTGTTTTCGTTAGCGATCACTCGATTATTAACACTTCTGCGAGTATCGATCACGATTGTAGGCTTGGTAATTTCGTACATGTCGCGCCAAATGCGACGCTATGTGGTGGCGTTCGTGTTGGGGAAGGCACGCATGTTGGTGCGGGGGCAACTGTCATCGAAGGTATTAGAATTGGGAAATGGGTAACGGTTGGAGCGGGCGCCGTGGTCATTAGAGACGTTCCAGATTTCGCGATGGTGGTTGGATGCCCAGCTCGGGCTATAGAAAAACATCTAACTGAAGAAACGAAAATGGGTTCCATCGAACACCTTCAATCGCTATGTAACATCATCAACAGCATTCGCCAAAGTGCTGGCCGTAAGTCCGTCTCCGAATTGAAACTCGAATATCACCTGCAACAAGACCTAGAACTCGACTCCTTGGAATTGGCAGAGATGACCGTTCTGATCGAATCAAAATTCGGAGTCGATGTGTTTGAAGAAGAAATTGTAACCACGGTTCGAGATGTCCTCAAAAAACTCAAATAACCAACATCCGTTCTTCGTCGATCCTGCCTTGGATCAAACCTATAGTTACGCCCAGTTTGAATCAGACTTGAGAAATCCGCAGGAAAGCACTGACTCGGATTCGCCCTATGCTGTGATCTGCCAATTTGTGGCTAATCTTTTTCGTCACAACGATTTCATGTTTGAAAATGGGCAGATGACGACCACGGCTGGCCCAGTCGGTTCGAAATTGAGGTCGCATTTCGACTTGTGTTCGTCAATGTTTGAATCAAGAAGTACGATTCGATTGACCACGTCTGGCACGACTGGCGCACCGAAACCTGTCTTCCACACGATTAAAACACTGGCCCGAGGCGTTCGCACCGGCTCCCATCATGAGAATGACGTATGGGGTCTGGCTTACCCAATTGGCCACCTGTCTGGAATCCAAGTTCTCTTTCAAGCACTTTGCAATCGCAACACGATTGTGCAGCTCTTTGGGTTAGCACCAGAGGCCGCTCACCGTGCCATCGAGCGATATGGCCTGACACATTTAAGTTGCACGCCAACCTTTTTGAAACTGTTAGCCGGCGGTGCTCATCCGCATCCGAGTGTACGACGACTAACGACGGGCGGCGAACGTTGTGAGAAAAGTACAACTCAAGTGATTAGCAGGCTCTTCCCCAACGCCAAGCACCGAAACATTTACGCTCTGACGGAGGTCGGCAATCTCTTGATCGCCAACGGAGAAAAATTCTCAATCCCAGCCGAACTACAAAGCCTCGTTAAAATTGTAAATGGCAGTCTGGCTATCCACCCATCATTGATGGCCAACGTGATCAAGCCTCATGAATCGCGAAACGAAAACGAAAATTTTCAATCCAATCAAAGTTCCCACGAGATCGATACTGAGTGGTACGTCACAGGGGACTTAGTTGAGGTGATCTCAGATGCGCCTTTGACCTTTAGGTTCCTTGCTCGTGATGATGACATCATCAACGTAGGTGGCTACAAGGTTGTTCCCCAGCAGGTGGAGGCTAAACTCATAGCGTTTCCGGCTATTCAACAGGCTGTTGTGTTTGGTAAAAAGAACTCCGTGACGGGGCAGCTTGTTGTGTGTAACGTTGTGGTCGATCCTGAATATGATTTCGATCCCGTTACCATACGCCAACAGCTTACCGAACTCCTACCTCACTATGCGGTACCGAGAGTTTTCACCGTTGTGGAGTCGTTGCCTATGACTTCGACTGGGAAACTTTCTCGTCGTGATAACGGGAATTAGACAGGATGGACAGAATTCCTCAGCAGCTCATTTTTTTACAGAATGTGTTCTGGCATAACTTAAATCGATTAATATCACACAAAGTCAAACCATGCCGCCAGTCCAAAACGTCTTAGTTACCGGAGCCTCCCGAGGATTGGGACTGGCGATTGTACGATCGCTGCTGACCGAGGGCATTTCGGTGATCGGCCTTAGCCGTAGAACGTCTGCCGAACTGGAAAGGCTGGTCGCCAATCACGCGAATCAATTTCGATTTTTTCCGTTGGACCTCAACGATCCTGGGCAACTCACGGCAGAACGATTCCAAGACGAGATTTGTCAACAGCAACCGCTGCATGGTTTGGTGAACAACGCCGCCTTCGCCTACGATGACTTAATTACCAATTTGAAACTGGAACCGCTTGAGACGCTATTTCGAGTCAACGTGACATCTCCGATGCTGTTGACGAAACTTGCAATTCGCAACATGTTGTTACACAAAATTGCCGGCTCGATTGTTCAAGTGTCTTCGATATCTGCCCATACCGGCTATAAAGGCCTCGCGATGTACGCGGCGACCAAAGGGGCCATGGAAAGTTTCTCGAAGAACACAGCCCGAGAATGGGGAACCAAGAAAATTCGCTCCAATTGTGTTGTTCCTGGGTTTATGGAAACTGAAATGTCTGCAGGCCTCGACGAACAGCAGAAAGGCCGGATCTACAAACGAACAGCTTTGAAAGAACCCGCTTCGTTGGAGTCCGCCGCTAACACCGTGGCGTTTTTGTTGTCGGATAAAGCCCGCTCGATCACGGGACAAAATCTTGTCGTTGATTCGGGGACGATCTGATGGGCATGCGTTTACAACAAAGATTTTTGCCAATCGCGGTAAGCAAGAAAACACTCTCAATGGCTAATACCATTCACACCTCCGTCTTTTGTCGGGAAAATATTTCTGCCGTACCGCGAGGTTTTCAGTCATGGTTTACATGTATGAGGTTGTTCGCATGACGCAAGCGCTAATTGTATTTGGAAACCAAACCGCTGATGAAATCGTGAGCGCTGCTGAGGAAGTAGGCGGCGACCAATTTGATGTCATCCGAAAGTTCGTTTTTCACGAGAAAATTGGAAGCGACCCCGAGTTTTATAATTTCGTACAGTCGCACTCAAATCTCAGCTACATCATTGGCATGGCTGATGTACGAATGAAACCCAGAGTTCAGGCATTTGCTGACGAATCCAACATGACGCCGGTTTCGATCATTCACCCCACCGCTCACGTTGCCCCTTCTGCCACCATTGGCGACGGCGTTTTTGTTGCTCCTCAAGCGGTTATTTCAGTCAACGCAGCCGTCGAAGATCATTCCATCATTCATATCCACAGCTCGGTGGGACATGATTGTAAAATCGGTAAGTTTTGCGCGGTACTTCCCGGCGCTCGAATCAGTGGCAATGTTACGTTAGGCAAAAGTGTGATAGTTGGGTCGGGAGCATTTATCTTCCAAAGCGTAACGATTGGCTATCGTGCCCAAGTAGATGCCTTGACGTATGTGAGATATGACGTGGCGGAGAAACAACTGGTATCCTGCAGAACACGCGGCGGGTCGCATAAGACTTGATTCAGCGGTTTAGTTTTTTGACAGAATTTACAGAACAAAACCCATTGCATCATTTTCGATTCAAGCATGGTTATAAAGTACAATCGGCTGAATTTCGTCATTACACGCCTAACGTCTGAAGTATTCCCATTCACATTTTGCTGCCCGCTTTACGAACAAATTAAATGAACCAAAACTCTTCTGAACGAATTTATCTTTCCCCGCCCTGCATGATTGGTAACGAACGTGAGATGTTGCTCGATGCATTTGATTCCAATTGGATCGCTCCACTTGGCCCCCACGTGAACGCGTTCGAAGTGGAATTCGCACAACGTGTGGGCACTAAACACGCCGTGGCACTTTCAAGTGGAACCGCCGCGATTCATTTGGCATTGATCATTGCAGGAGTGGAACAGGGCGACACTGTGATTACCTCGTCTTTTACTTTTGCAGCGACGGCTAATGCAATTACTTATGCGGGGGCAACGCCAATTTTTATCGATTCTGAATCTATGAGCTGGAACCTTGATCCAGAACTGGTTGCTGTGGCATTGGAAGATGGACAGCAAGCAGGGAAACTACCTAAAGCTGTCCTTGCGGTCGATATCGTGGGGCAAACAGCCGACTACGAACGGTTGCAAAGTGTTTGTGCGAGATATGGCGTCCCAATCATTGAGGATGCCGCCGAGGCATTGGGAGCTAGTTATCAGGGACGATCGGCTGGCCAATTTGGTGAAATGGGTTGCTTCTCATTCAATGGAAACAAGATTATCACGACCAGTGGAGGAGGCATGCTTGTCACCGATCGCGAGGATTGGGCTCTTCAAGCACGATTTCTAGCAACCCAGGCGCGCGACCCGGCGCCCCATTATGAGCACTCTCACATTGGCTATAACTACCGGATGAGCAATCTCTTGGCTGCAATTGGTCGAGCTCAATTAGAGAACCTCAACGTCCATGTGGAAAACCGACGAGCCATTTTCAATCGCTACCGTGACCACCTCGGAAAATTGCCAGGCATCGAATTGATGCCGGAACCAGAGGGTTGGTACTCGACGCGGTGGCTGACGATTTTGACCATCGATCCGGCTAGTTTTGGCGCGACGACCACCGACGTTAGATTGGCACTGGAGCAAGAAAATATCGAGGCTCGCCCAGCTTGGAAGCCCATGCATCAGCAACCCATTTTTGCCAACTGCAAGATGTACGGTGGCTCCGTTTGCGAGCGGCTTTTTGAGCAAGGTCTTTGCCTGCCAAGTGGAACGTCATTGTCTGAGGGACAGCAAATGCGGGTCATCGGGATTATTCAAAGCCTACAATCGTCATAGGCATTGTAGTCAGGCTTGCTGATTTAGGATGCTGATAAATCGTAAAACTTGCTTTGATCCGTCAAGCCGGCGTTATTGGGAAAGTTTTATTGCCGGTCGCCACAATCCGTAAAAAGAAGACATCACATTGACCCGCTAAAATCCGAATTGTCGTCAGTTTTTCAGTTTAAAATAATTTTTTCTGTCAAATCGCTGGGCAGAGTTTGACGTATGTAGTGGTGCCGATAAAGCTAGAGAGCAAGCTTCAATCTCGACAAAATTTCAATTGATCAATTTCCATCACTCAACAACTTTTCAACGAAATCACGATGTCTAATCCTACCGCTGACTCTCTATTTCAAACGATTAACGATCAAACAGCTGTCTTGGGCGTGGTTGGCCTGGGGTACGTTGGGCTTCCTTTAATCGACGCCTATATCTCTGCCGGATTTAAGGCAATCGGTTACGATGTTGATGACGCGAAAGCCGACGCGCTCAATCAAGGCAAGAGTTATATTGCTCACATCGCGCATGAAAAAATTCAATCATGGCTCGACAAGAAGAGTTTCGAAGCCACGACAGATATGAGTCGGCTTAGCGAAGCCGATGTAATCTTAATCTGTGTCCCGACTCCCTTGTCAGATAGCCGCGACCCGGATCTTAGTTACGTAGAAATGACTACAGAATCGATCGCCAAAACTCTACGCCCTGGACAAATGATTGTACTGGAGAGCACTACGTACCCTGGGACGACTAAGGACGTCTTGTTGCCGATTCTAGAAAAATCTGGCTTGAAGGCCGGCGAAGACTTCTTCCTAGCCTACAGCCCTGAGCGAGAAGATCCGGGCAATCCAGATTTTACCGCCGGAACAATTCCGAAAGTCGTGGGTGGCCTTGAACCTAACAGCCTGAAACTGGCTCAAAGTTTCTACGAAAAAGCCATCACCGCGGTGGTCCCTGTTGATTCCTGCGAAGTCGCCGAAGCCTGCAAGATCCTGGAAAACACCTATCGCAGTGTTAACATCGCGATGGTTAATGAACTCAAAGTCTTATTCCAGCAACTTGGGATCGACATTTGGGAAGTGATCGACGCCGCCAAAACAAAACCATTCGGATTCCAAGCATTCTATCCTGGTCCTGGGCTGGGCGGACACTGCATTCCCATCGATCCGTTTTACTTGAGTTGGGTTGCTCGTAAGCATGAGATCCAAACCAAGTTCATCGAACTAGCGGGCGAGATCAACACCAGTATGCCGCTTTACGTTGTGCATCGACTGGCAGAGGCGCTCAATCAGGCTGGGAAACCGATCAAGGGCAGTCGGATTGGGATCTTTGGTGTCGCCTACAAGAAGGATGTCGACGATCCCCGAGAAAGTCCGTCATTCAAGCTGATGGAATTGCTGGCCGAACGGGGGGCGGAATTGAGTTATTGCGACCCCCATATTCCAACACTCCCCAAGATGCGACACTTCGACGTTCCTGAGCTATCTAGCCAGGAACCGACGCCAGAGTACCTAGCGTCATTGGATTGCCTTCTGATTGCCACCGACCATAGCGTTTTCGATTGGAATGAAATCGTTCCCCATTCAACGCTGGTGGTTGACACTCGAAATGCGACCAAAGACCTACAAATTGGCCAAGAAAAAATCCACAAAGCCTAGTTTTCTCAGAGCCCTTCGATTCATCACGGTTGGACCTCTAGTCCAATCAGTGTTCGATTTCGTAAAATCCTAGTTTGCTTCAGCAAACGGCCGACTGTCTATCGATTGCCTGAAATCAACCTAACCAAACCGATCTATTCTCATGAAATATTTTGTAACAGGCTGCGCAGGCTTTATTGCCAATCGGGTCGCACAATTCTTGCTTGATGCTGGTCATAATGTTGTCGGAGTCGACAACATGAACGACTACTATGATGTGAGCTTGAAAGAGCATCGCCTCGACAAACTCAAGTCTTGTGAGCGATTTGAATTTCATCAAATAGATTTGGAGTCTCGAGACTCGGTCAAGAAGATCATGGACAACCATGATTTCGATGCGGTGGTCAATCTCGCTGCTCGGGCAGGTGTACGTTACAGCATGGTCAATCCCACGGTCTACATGACGACCAATGCGATGGCTAGTTTGTATTTGCTAGAAGAAATGCAGGAGCGAGGCATCAAAAAATATGTCCTCGCTTCGACTTCGTCGCTATACGCCGGACAGCAAATGCCGTTTGTCGAATCACTTGCCGTCAACACACCTATCTCATCCTACGCGGCGTCGAAAAAGTCCGCTGAAGTGATGGCCTATTCTCATCACTTCCTTTATGGAATTGATGTTTCGGTGGTTCGCTATTTCACGGTGTACGGGCCGGCGGGTCGACCTGATATGTGCATTTTCCGTTTCATCAAATGGATTGATGAAGGCACTCCGATCGAACTCTTTGGTGACGGAACTCAATCGCGAGACTTTACCTTCGTTGACGACATCGCTCTCGGAACCATCGCTGCTTTAAAGCCCACAGGATACGAAATCATCAATCTCGGCGGAGGACAACAACCAGTTTCACTCAATTCCGTCATTGAAAAACTGGAATCTTTGCTGGGCAAAAAAGCTAAAATCACCAATCTGCCGTTCCATAAAGCTGATATCAAAGAAACTTGGGCCGACATTACCAAAGCCGATGAAATTCTGGATTGGCGGCCACAAATCTCGCTCGACGATGGTCTAGCCCAATGCGTTCGTTGGTACAAAGACAATCTCCCATGG
>Ga0214481_100064_pt1 | contig 43941 bp, 27 predicted proteins | sample M1_20Mar14CPVII9_4_FD_165057 | JGI IMG/M metagenome (GOLD analysis project Ga0214481, IMG submission 165057) | Marine eukaryotic communities from Monterey Bay, California, United States - M1_20Mar14CPVII9sort6BwellG10 | ecosystem: Environmental > Aquatic > Marine > Unclassified | place: USA...
TCTACTACTTGACGTACTTTGTAGTTGTTGTTGTGTAGTGCTCTTTCTATGTGAATGTCCAACTAACGCCGAGGCAATTGAATCTACCTTCCGTCCAGGTGGTGTAGTCGGGGCCTTACTTGTTGCATTCTTTTCTGACCTGCCACGACTTTTAGAACGGGCTCTACTACTACCAGTTGTTCTACGTGAGGAAGATCCTCTGCTTTCGGATGATACCGATCCCCGTGGCGGCGGCGGAGGTTGATGTTGACCACTAGTAGATGATGATTTATTAGAACCATCTTCATTATTCATTTTTTCGCCCCAACTACTACTATTATTGGAATGTACACTTCCACTTCCACCAGTAGCAGTAGTAGTGACACGTTCTTTACTCTCCTCAGCTCTGCGTTTCCAATAATCTCTTAATGATTCTTCCCGTTCTACACCCCTTGATGGTGTTGGTGCCGTAGATGTGGATTCACCCTCTTCACTTTTACTTGATTTGCCACGACTTTTAGATCTATTTCTCGAACTAGAACTCGATTTACCATCTCGTGGACGTGATCGTGATCTATGTCTACTACTACTACCTGTGCTTTTTCTTGAGGAACTAATACTACCACCAATATCCAACTCAGCACGAGCCGCTGCGCCACTAACGGAAGATAAGGATGGTGCTGACCCTCGTTTCGATGGACTGTTTGGTATGGTAGTAGGTTTTATACTATTTGATCCGGCGGATGCTGATATATCAATATTGTTATTGTTTACTGTTTCTGTAGTAGTTCCAGCAACACGATCTCGCTGACGCCATTTTGAAAAGAGATTGGCACGTCTTGCATGGGCTGATGATTCATCACTACTACCATTAATTTGTTGTTGTTGTTCACTCATTTTCAATACAATATATTTATCAATCACCTAACTATTATCAAATGATAGAACTGTTAAATACCTGATTTAATGTGTAGATATCACTCTTTACAATAATGCTAATACCAATTAAATTATTGCTTAAGTAAATAAGTTTTTACTGCAATCAATCACTAACCTGTTTTCGTTTGTTGTATCCTGATAGTTTTACTATCAGTGTAAAATATCATATATCTTACAGTCCCAATATTATTATATAGAGACACTATTGATATGAACCCCTGCTTGAAATCAATTGGAAGAAAATCTACAATAATTATCAGCGAGAAAGTGTGTTGTAGAGTTGCAATCTTTGTTAGTTACGCCCGGAATTTTATTCGGTTGCAAATATAATAATATTTGTCACAGCTCGATATAATAATGCCGTCAATAGTTATGGTCGTCCAACACAATTGTAAGTAGTACTACAAAAGAGAATAGGCGTCTCTAACTCAATAATTACTCTCAAAATGGGACAAGCACATATCTTGTGTACCTTAGACTACCAGGGGAGAAACTCAGCGCCATCCATCCATGTCCATCTACCATATTATCATCAAATCAAACAAAGGGGAGATAACGAAGGGATATTGTCAAGTATTTCAAAAGTACTATAGATTGAGGTCAATCCCAACGTAGCGCCATATCTCGACCGCAGACATATCAATAGACAATAACAATAATGAATAGACACAGTTCGCCATACGCATCAGCAGGATATCTAATCAATGAACATCTCGAGAAACGTCGTGGATTAAAATCACTAGCCTTTGATACCTCTTCTAAGAAGAAAGGCGGAGTACCCGATAAATCAACATATGCAACAGTCTGTAAAACGCTACAACATTTATCAATATTAAATTCCATCCTAAATGCAAATAACAAATCAATACGTAAAAAGATCGATTTTGATAATATTAGAAATAAGGGATTGTTATATGTAATGTTATATGAATTATTATTTGGTAAATATAAAAGTATACGAGGTGGTGGTAAGTTAAAACGATTAATTATTAAGTGCGAGAAAGAGTTACGATTATTAGCTGTGGAATTTGGTAGTGATGCTGTAGTTAATGGTGGTGTACAATTCCCTAGATATATTCGAGTGAATACCTTACAGTCTAATACAAAGGACATGGTTGACAAGTTGAAGGATGATCTAGCTGTCAAATTGAATGAGAAGAGTGATGAGTCAAATAACTCTGATAGTCAAAATACCAGCAATACAGCACAGCAGATATATGTTGATGCTCATGTTCCCGATCTATTAGTACTACCACCCACTGCCTCATCATGGTTACATCGTGATTATGAACCAGTCAAGAGTGGTAAGATTATATTACAAGATAAAAGTTCCTGCTTCTCCGCGTTAGTCATGGCTCAGGGTCTTGGGAATACAACCGAAGAGGAAAAGCCGTTTGACTATATTGATGCATGTGCAGCACCGGGGAATAAGACGTCACATCTAGCTGCACTTATCAACTCTTCTTTGCCTAATGTCGTATCATCCAAGAAGAAAAAGAAGAAGAATGCAAATACAAACAAAGCAACATCAACAATCTTTGCATTCGAGCGTGATGGCAAACGTCATACTATTCTCCAAGAACGTATGAATCAACTAGTACCAACCATCTCTGAAGGTAGTAACAAGGTGGCAGTTGAACAACCAATACACGGTGATTTCTTACGATCCGATCCAACTGATCCACAATTTGCAAATGTAAAGGCAATAATGTTAGATCCAAGCTGCTCGGGCAGTGGTATTGTTAATTCACCAGATCGTTGGATGGAAGAAACAAGTAATGATGATAACAAGAAGGATGAAAAACGAATACAATCACTATCCAACTTTCAATTGGTTGCATTAAAACACAGTATGCAGTTCCCAAACGTTGATCGTATAGTTTACTCGACATGTTCTGTACATGATGAAGAGAATGAGATGGTAGTATCAAAGGCATTATCTGAAATTGAAAAACCAGACGATGAAAGTGAAGAATGGGTATTAATGCCACCTGTATGTTTACAACATTGGAAACGACGGGGTAAGGAGGGTGTTGGTGGATTAAGTAAAGATCAGGCAGATTGTTTGGTACGGTGTGATGGATTAGATGGTGATGAAACGAATGGATTCTTTGTTACTTATCTTGTTCGAAGACGGTTGTTGACTGAAAAGAAGGAGCGGAGAGAGATTGAAGATGTGGGTATACCAATCTATAATGGCGAGTTTGTAGACATGTGCAAACATCAATCGAGTGTTACAGCATTAACTACTGCTACTGAATCGACGAGCGAGTCTACAAAAGAATCATCAAAGCATGCTACTCAATCTAAGAAGCAACAACTCGAGAAGAAGACTACCACTACTTCCAACAAAGCAACCGAAAATAAGAAGATTGCAAAGAAGCGTGAAAAGAAGTTAGCCTGGAAACGGAAACAGGCATTACTCAAGACTGAAAGGCTAAAGAAGAAAGAGGCTGCCGCTGCTTCAAAAGTAGACAGTGCATAAACCAGTCTTCCACTAAATTATACATCACTAAATACCCTGGCTGGTCTCGCTAATAGCAATAACAATAGATAGGTTAGCAAAGTGTGAGAAGGAAGGAACGAATTCAAATTGACGCTCGTACCGTAGGTGATAGACTTTAAAGTCGGATATAAACTCTTTGCAAAGGCTATGAAGTCTCTAGCCTCTGGAAAATTACGTTGAAGATCTTCTAAACTGACAACAACCTCCTCTACCAAAGATAACGAGTCACCGTCATCATTTGCACCTTGATTCGTACTCGTTGAGAGATTGGAGGACAATGATTCAGTGCCGAGGTTGACCATGTCCGATATAGCTGTCCTAGCTTTGTCTCGCTCGAGTGTAACTTTGGCCAACTTCTCCTGAAGCTCAGACATCTCCTTCTTGTGTTTGTCTTCAACTTCTGTAAGATGTTTCTTGTACTCTTTCTTCATTGTGCAAGAATTTTTGGCACTACAGACCGCGATCAACTCTTTCAGATCTGTCTCCAGACGTTTACGGTCTCTTGCCATTGCATTCTCATGGCAAGTCTCTCGCTCCTTTATTAGAGCAATAGCTTCCTTCAACTCCTGCTGAAGTTTATGTACATCTCTCGTGTGCTTAATTCTCATTTCTCTCATCTGCTTGTTATGTTCAGCATTGAGATTGCTCACAATGTGATCACACTCAGACTCCTTTACGTTGAACCTTTTCCTTATTAATTCGACAATCGAAGATGAATAATAATGATGATGATGGTGATTGGTTCAGTGAAGGCACTGAGTATACAAAGGCCTTTGCCAAGTGAGTGAGCACTGACCAATTGACGTGCTAACCATTGTATAACTCACCTACTCTTCTTTCTTAGACAGCTCCAAGATGGATTGCAAAGCACGAACAGACAACAGACGAGTAGTACCACGCCTTTAACTTCAGATGAAAAAGAATGGGGGGATGATTTTCTTACAGTAGAAGATGAATATACTAGACAGGCTAGAAAGGAGTTGGAAGAGTTTAAAAAGGAACACCGTCAAGTTACCACAGTTCAAGGTGCTGATAAGGTGACAAGCGATAACATTCCAATCGAGCTACCTCAGTGTCAGGAAGAATTGAGGCGTATGAAGGAAGAGAACAAAAGACAGCTGATGAAATCAAGCGACTCAAGGCAGCAATCAATTGCCTTCTAGGATAAAGTTGTTGGTAGGGCTGGATAGTTATATACATTGATTTATATTAGAGAGTGGTTACTACCGACTACTTCCACCGTATCACTGTTGCTTCTTTAGCTCTAGATCTATCTTGCTTCGTATATTACCAACATCGGCCGCGGTTATTGTCCACCATACACTGATTGTCATACACAACAATAGCACGGGTGGAAATCCAAATATTGACCGCTCTCCGGTATTATCATTCACCTCTCCTAAACCAGTTAGGTCCGTTATCCTATTGATGAATGATACCAGAAAAGCCGCACTCCCTCCACCCCATCGATTTGCAAGTGTATCAACAATTGGCTTTGCCTCATACCTTGCCTCGGCAGACAGTCCTCTCCATAGGTTTTCTCTTACCGGCTTGGCAATTGCAAAGTTAATAACTTTGGTAAACTCATCAATTACCAAGAACAGAATCAAGTCTGGTGGCTTCCCATTCGACATTAGATGCCACCAACCTAATAGTATAACTCCACATAGACGAATGATGGGCATGAGTGCTAATGCACCACGTTGACCGCAGGCTGTGGCGATATATGCTCCTAGTCCACTCGCTTGTAGAGCAAATACTGCAACACTTGATGCCGTATTGATTTTAGCTAGGAAGGCAGTATTTGATATAGCACTCGACCCACTTGAGGATCGGTTGGCAACTAATTCCGCTCGTTGGAATGATAATAGTACGGATGTGGATGCATATAGGGCATTGTATGTGAAGATTGCTATCAGTAGACGTGATCTAAGAATGGTGGTGATGCCGCGGAGCAAGCGCTGCTTAAAAGAGTTTTCATCAATCTGTTGCTCAACGGGTTTGCTTGACGAAGAAGAAGCCTTGGCCTTGTCATCACTTGATAGGGATATCATACTTTTAGCCTTCTTCATGCCTCCATCATTACTACTGTCAGCTGAGTTTGACCCCTTATCGACTAGATTTTGTTGATCCTTTTGTTGCTGTAATGCCAAAAGGTTGCCACTCGATAGACTACCACTAGCAACACGTTTCATACTACCAAGGGATATAGATTTTCTCATTGATGAATCCACCGTAACACCGCCCTGTCCAGCTAAACTTTCCGCGGATGCCAACGAGGTCAAATCGCCGCAACTTTGATACTTCATTTGTTCCACCCAGTGACGTTGCATAATCCTACCAAGTTCAACCGATAGATTGGCGGATATCTCAAGAAGTATTGCCGCAACTATCAGCAAGCCTGATAAATGCAATATATGTGCAGCAAATGAGGCAATCACACTCCCTATTATCCCCCCGAGCGTACCTCCAAACCCAACAAATCCGAGTCTCTTCAACCGAAGAGAAGATTTGGAAGGCTTGGAATTACTATTCCGACCAGGTGATAGTGTTTCACTCTTACCCGATGAACCATTCTCTTTTCGCCGCCGTTCAGATGTCTCTTCATATTCCATTGCCTCAGTAGTCACGCCCCATATCAACGAAAGAGAATGTAACTTCATCAAATGTACCACCAAGAAGAACATGATGTATATGACTTTACCAAATTTGTTAACGACACATGAACATGCATGTAGAAACAGTGCTGGTATTGATTCCTCCGAGTATGATTCGAGTGTGTTCAATATTGATAATGAATACTTTTCCATCCCCATTATATTATCACGTGTCGATGATAATATATTTGTAACTGGTATTCTCATACTAATCATAATGCGCATGAAGAATGTTGTGACTAATGCAATTGCTGATTCTTCATCCCCATCTTCCATTTCCCCACCTCCTCTCTTATTTCCACTACCATATAAATCAACAATCTTAAAACCCAAAGCATAACTCAACAACAGAAACGCAAACACACGATAAAACAACGCTAAACTCGTACCCTGTGTTTCACCTCTTGTTAATCCCATCCGTTTCCATACTCGTCGTCGACGTGGATCAGGTGCCTCGAATAACCAACCAACCGGTACCGAACTACCAAGTGCCAATACAGTACTTGCCAATGTTAATGCAGGTATATGACTTACACCCACTGCCAAGGCGGCCGCGTCACGCATTGGACCTAACATATAGTTCGCACAAGTAACTAATAATAATGCTAAGAAACCAGCTAAGGCTGATCCACCATGGGTATGTTGTGATTGTGTCGGGACACATTTTTTAGAAATAAATGTTAATATTGTACCTGATAATGTGTTGGGTGTAAATCTGTAAAGTGGTGGTATTATATAATCTTCTCTTTTATTTGGATTTGGACACGCCTTAAATGTTTGTCTTGGTGGTTGTGCCCGTTCATTACTTGTAGGAACATTATGGGAACCTGATAGTGTTGTGTTATACTCTTTTGGTGTTTGTTGCAAATGTTGTTGTGGATGCTGTTGTGGTTCACCCAGCATTAAATCTTTCAAATCATCATTACTAATTTCCAATCCATCTAATAAACTACTACGTTGATGATTCGATGTTTCAAGTATACATGATAAATCTCGTTTATGACGCAAATTAGTATTAGTTAATTGATTTTGATTCTGTTGTTGCAATAATAATTGTTGTTGGGTAGATAATTCATATGCTCGAGCTGCGGCTGCTGCTCGTGTTGCTGGACTTTCTTTATAATCAAATTGTGAATCTATTTGTTCATATGAACTATTGTCAACAGTGGGTGGACATAGTGCTCCCGACGAAGAAGAAATAAAGAGTGGTCGTTGATTTTGTTGTTTAAGTGAGGCTAATTCTGCCGGTCTCGTTGGACAGCTGGCTGGATGTTGAACATTTATTATAGTAGACTTTGTTGGTGGAGTAGATGGCCATGGAGATTCTAATTGATGATGCTGTGGACTACTTCTACTACTACTTTGTGGTATTGTGTGATCATGTGTTATTTCTTCATCTTTGGAGTGTTCAATGAAAAAGCCCTCTGGTGTTGGTATATCTGATGATTCCTCACTTGTATTTAGTATATCATCTGCGTGTACATTCAGGTCAGTATCAGAATTAATATGAGTATTGGCAAGTCTTTTAGATAGTACCTCTTCCTCCGCCGGAGGTATATCATTCTCATCAATATCCATTGTTTGTGTTGAAGCCATTTTTGTATAATTTTACCAAACTAAGTATCGAGCCCAAGTGCACTGTTATTGCAATAACCTGATATACGACAGACAGGATATCAGTACCTCAGACCATATGTAGAGGTTAACTCATCTCTCCATTTGAGAAAGGAGATAGGTAGAGAAGATGATGTGGATGAAGTGCGAAGAATGAAGAAGGGTACAGTAGTACCTCTCTACTTTCGTTCTCGGATCGCGCCGGTATCCTTTAAGTTTGGATGGGTCAATCAGGAGCCGATGATATTATATAAGTTGCCATCAAGGGATTGTTCAAGCAATATGGTCACTGCAGTCGATCACTTTTCGGCTGTGCTAGAAGCAAAAAAGTCAATAACACTTGAAGGATTACAATATGAAGTGAATCAAATTAGCAAGTATACCGTTAAGAAAGTTCTCAAACAATCAGATGCATTACATCATGTATGCACAAAGAAGGGTGTTACAATCGAGATTATAGAATATCTATTGTCCATGAGTCCAGATATTCGTCTAGATGATACGTCTACGAGATTCGGTGATGTTCAATCATGGCGTAACAGAAATGAAATTGTATCAATGACATCCCTCTCCATCTAGCTTGTGCAAATAAGAATTGCCCTAATTCGGTTATTGAGCTACTGCTGAATAAACACCCTGCACTCTGCAGTGAAATGTCAATTATTAGCAAAAGTAGTTATAACAAAATTACAAATTATTTGGATGAAGGAGATGATATGTGGGGAATGCCAATATCATTTTACTTGTCAAGAAGTTCCAATGTTGATATAGACATTGTACAAAAGTTAGTTGCTGCCTACCCTGAGTCATTAATGTACGGATGCCCGGACATGAACATCTCACCATTACACACAATTTTGATGAATTTCCATATCAACAATATGTACGAGGTAGCGACATATATGATTGAAAGTAGTCCAGATTCAGTCCGATTGCTCGATAAGAATAGTTTCACCATTCTCCATTCTGCATTGACGTGTTATTCCAATAATTTGGACATTCGTTTAGTTGACCTCATGCTAGAAAGATGGCCTGAGATTACACGGCAACGAAACACCAGACCTGGCGAGTATCCAATCCATGTCCTCTGTTGGGGTAGTGAATTTGATTGCTTTCCAAGTTCTAGGGAGGTTCTCAGTGAGGAAAAGGCATTTGCAATACTTACAAAGCTTATCAGAGCCGATCCATCATCAGTGCAGTTGAGGGGTATGGCCGATGAATATCTTCCAATTCATCTCGCTGTGGATCATTCTCCATTACCTTTTCTAAAAGCAATCGTTGAATCTTTCCCGGAAGGGTTGAAAGTAAGATGTGAAGGGGATCTTCCACTTCATCGTGCACAACGTTGTGGAATCGAAAATGTACGATATTTGTTTGATCAATGGCCTGAAGCTATTGAAGAAACACCAGACATTATACGTGAGATTGAACAGTCCTCGAACTATACTGGCAAGGAAGAAACCCTATCATTCTTGCGGAACCAGCGGACTTACGTTAGGGAAGCAAAAAGAAACATTCGCTTTGATATTCAAGACGGAGATGGTCGTCTTGCATTGCATCGTGCTTTGATTCAAAGGAATGTCTCACTTGGTTCGGTGAAACTCCTCGTACAAAGAAATCTGGCGGCTTTGCAAATTGTGGACAATCAAGGGTCACTTCCTCTGCATTATGCCTGCAAATGTCAAGCTGATATTGTTCAATATTTAGTTGAGTCGTTTGGTGACTCGTTGAATACCCTGGATGCAAATGGTAACTCTACTCTTCACTGCGCATGTATTGGAGGAGCATGTGATGTTGTATCTTATTTGGTACAGAAGCAAAACTCTTTTGTCTCGGTGCGAAATCGTGATGGTAAGATTCCTTTTCAGTTGTTAACTGAGTCTAATGTATCTCAAAGTACTGATTTTGTCGAGGCTACGTGGCTATTATTAGTGGCTCATCCTGAGACTGTCTTGCAGTGGTGAGTGAGAGTCATCACACTTATTATATATTATAAAGATAACATATGTTGTCTCCACTTCAGATATTAGTCTCAGACGGTGTGTGCTTTGGCATATACATCTATGCTTACAGATTTCTATCTTGGTTATAAATTTGTTCCTCCTCACTGCTGAATGCTCTTTTATAATGGCTGCTCTTTTAAATCTGTGCATCTTCAGCCTTTGGCTCATCATCAGCCGCCATGGCAGCAGCTATAGCATCAGCCTCTTGTTCATTAACTTCCGGTTCCTCATCCTCTTCATTTGCCTCCGCCAAAGCCCGAGCTTCTGCCTCCTCCTTTGCAACTCTTTCACGATCATCTGGATGGACATAGCCAGCAAACTTTCTTGCAGCCAAATGATGTTCCATATTGATCGGAGGCATGTCAACAGCAGGATGTGGATACATGGAATAGATACCAGGCATTTCACTTGCCGCGGGAGGAGGAGGTTTTTCTTCTGCAGGCTTTGCAAGACCATCTGTACCAATCACTTGTTGCATCATTGGCGGGTTGACACCAGGCTGAGCATAGGGTATGAATGAACCATCGGAAATCTGAACAAAGCCAGGGACAACATACGTCGAGTCTGCATTTTGACGACGTATCTGTTCTTCAATAGCATCCTCTGGTACACCCACTTCTTCCATTGCCTCTCGTAAACGTTGTGATGTTTCAGTTGCAACATTCATAGCAGCCTTCTTGGCTCTATCTTTCAGATCCACACCCGAGTTGGCTATTTCATCCGCCACTGCCTTAACATCATCAGGTGCAGCAACTCCACGACCATAGGATACTCGATCTTTCCGATTGCAATCCCTCAATGCCTGACATGTTTTCTTGATTGCCTCCTTACGAGATAATTCCTCCCACGGTCCGTTTAAACCACGAGCTACTTGTCCTCTTCCCTCACGCTTAAGGAACCGTCCAGGTGGATCAAGACTTGCAATATGTCGTACAATTTCTTCAGCAACTGCCCTCTTCTCACTGGCGGAATATCCTTCACAATAATTTTCATCAGCACGGGTAGTAATTAATGTACGAAATCTCTCATTTCCGTAATGTGCAGCAATATTAACACCACGTCCAGATAGGACATCATTATCGTTTACAATGATATGGGAAAGGTATTGTTGAAGTTGTGGAAGTGCTTGTTGTTGTTGAGCTGCTAGTTCTTCATCCATATTTGAGGTAAATATGTGCGTTGAGTATTAATAAGATGTTTGACTGTGATATGTATATTATTAGATACTTGATTCTCTTGTCTTGAATTTATGTTCAATATCAATTACAAGATATATACATGCACCATTACAACAAACATGAGAGAGATTGATTTATTGTTAGAACATGGCATCAAGTAAGTTGAACATATCATATGCACGAAATTGAACAGCCCATCAAATATTAACTACCGATCATACACCCGACACCCGCCGTAAAAGATTAATATACTCCGCCGCCGCCAGCATCCTCCCATGTTATGTATTTAATTCCACTCACCTTTCAACAACACGGCGGAATCAATAATAGTTCCGCTGTGAGCTCCTCTGTAGAGTTACTTAGGTAGATACATAGAAGCTGCAAAACCTAAGATCCTAAAATATTTTCCACCTTCCATTTTGTTAGCGAAGTTAGTAAGAGAGATATTAACTAACAATGGCGTTAAGACAGGCAGCCCAAACTCTTGCCAGGCGTAGTGCTATGGCCGTGGCACCTCAGGTAAGGATTGGTTTAATTTTGCGCTTTGGAATTGTGTTTAGAGGTTGAGTATTAAAAAAGTTATGAGTTTTTGAGGGTTGGAGGGTTGGTGTGTAAATTATTTTTGTTGTGGGGTTGTAACAGTGGATGGATATTGGATTAATTGCAATTAGTATTAGTGGACATGTATCAACATAATAAGATTAAATTATTGGGATGTTGGGGCTATTCTCCACCGACAGTGGTCTCAACATGCTCCCTAAATTACGAGGAAGAGGCCTCTTAATAATAAAACAAGCCCATGCAAGTACAGCCATCCAGCCACGAAAACAATCCACCGCAATCCATTAAAGGTGGTATAAATGGAACGTAATTCAGACAATTTATTAGCTCATTTATATCGAGTAGTGGTGGAAGTTTTGGAGGATACGGGGAATCATTAAGAAGAATTAGCCTCCACACAAATACGGGCTTCCACTTCCACCACCCACCTCAACAAAACAAACCAAAATATATTAGTTAGTAAGGGATTAATTGGATTTTGGTAGATGATTGGATTAATTGAGTGGGGCTGGAAAATTCTAGATCAATTGGGAGCTCTGCTGCCTATATTTTGTTGTTGTTGTAGGGAAGCTATAAAATTTTTATATGCTTAAATTCATCTAACTAATCCATTTCCTTTCTCCTTCCTTTCCCCACCCCAAATCACGAAATAGGTGGCACGTGCTACTACCAATGTAGCATCCCGTTCAATGGCATCCCAAACCCTTGAACTTTCCACCTACTTGGAATCTAAAATCTCTGCCGCCGCCGGCTCAGAGGACAGTTCTGTCAAGTATGCAGAAACTGGTTCCGTTATCTCAGTTGGAGATGGTATTGCACGTGTTTACGGTCTTGCCAACGTCCAAGCCGGAGAGATGGTTGTATTTGCCTGCGGTCTACGCGGCATGGCTCTTAACTTGGAAGAGGACAATGTAGGAGTTGTTATTTTTGGTGACGATCGTGACATTCTTGAGGGTGACACTGTCAAGCGTACTGGTGCCATTGTGGATGTTCCCGTTGGTAAGGAACTTTTGGGACGTGTCGTTGACGGCATTGGACAGCCCATCGATGGGGGTGCTAGTTTGGATAGTTGCAAACGCTCCCGTGCCGAGGTTAAGGCACCTGGTATTATTCCCCGTGAATCCGTATCAGAACCCATGCTTACTGGGTTAAAGGCCGTTGATGCCCTTATCCCCATTGGACGTGGACAGCGTGAGTTGGTTATTGGTGATCGTCAGACTGGTAAGACTGCCATTGCTATTGATACCATTATCAACCAAAAGACAAAGGCAGATCCCCTTGCCTGTATCTACGTTGGAGTTGGACAGAAGCGATCTACCATTGCCCAACTTGTTGGACAGCTTGATGAGAAGGATGCCATGGGTAACTGTATCGTTGTTGCCGCCACTGCCTCCGACTCTGCACCCCTTCAGTTCTTGGCTCCTTACACTGGTGCCGCCATGGGTGAATACTTCCGTGACAATGGAAAGCATGCTGTGATCTTCTATGATGATCTTTCCAAGCAGGCTGTTGCCTACCGTCAGATGTCTTTGCTTCTACGTCGTCCTCCAGGCCGTGAGGCTTACCCCGGTGATGTTTTCTACCTTCACTCTCGTCTTTTGGAGCGTGCTGCCAAGATGCACCGTAACATGGGAGGTGGATCGTTGACCGCCCTTCCAGTTATTGAGACCCAGGCTGGTGATGTGTCCGCTTACATTCCTACCAATGTGATTTCCATTACTGATGGACAGATTTTCTTGGAGAGTGAGTTGTTCTACCAGGGTCAGCGTCCCGCCATTTCTGTTGGTCTTTCCGTGTCTCGTGTCGGATCTGCTGCTCAGTACAAGGCTACCAAGGCCGTTGCCGGTACCATGAAGCTTGAATTGGCCCAATACCGTGAGGTTGCAGCTTTCGCCAAATTCGGTTCTGATCTTGATGCCGCTACACAACAGCAGCTTAACCGTGGAGTTCGTCTGTACGAGCTTCTTAAGCAGGGACAATACGAGCCTTACGAACCCGAGGAGGTTGTTGCCGCCCTATTCATTGGTGTTAAGGGATACTGTGACAGGATTGATGTTGAGCACATAGAGGCATTCGAAGAAGCTTTCTTAGTTCACATGAAGTCAGCCCATGCTGGTGTATTGAAGTCAATTGTTGATTCCGGATACGTTCTTGAGGATTCTGTAGAGACAAAGCTTCACGAGATTGCTGAGGACTTCACAAATGGATTCTCACCTTAAATTGTTGTTTGATGATATTATAGATTTGGGGGATTGTGGGGAATAATGTGTCGAATATGAGTTTCAGTTGACGACTAAGTTGAGTCAATAACTGACTTCGTCTGTGCTGACGGCAGAATAGAGTATTCTAATAAACTTTATTAGAAGATGTAAAAGTACTAAAAAGAAGAAAACTTTAAACTGATGATTTATCTAGGTTATTCTAGAATTGTCATTCTTCTCACCTCTTTGTGCTAGCTCTTTTACCTTTCTTGAGTTTCTTTATCTGTTTTTCGGCCCGTTTCGCTTTAGATAGAGGATCAAATTGTTGCCTATCAACTTCAGTGCTTGCTCCCTCTTTATCACAAGCAGCCTCTTCTTCATTCTGCACTGCTTTTGCAGTTGAGGATTGTAGATTGCTGACGAGTAGATCGACAACTTCTAGTACAAAACATCCCTTCTCCTTGTCGTATCTCGCAAGGCAATCTACCATTCCTTCTTCGGACTGTACAATTTGACCACACTTCTCTACATCGCCTCTTGACTCTTCTATAAGTACTTCCGATTGTTCAGTTCCAGTGCGTGATCTTTTCTTAGTATTGGGTTTTGTCAGTTTCAGTGTAGATGTTTGAGGAAATGTTGCCTCTTGATGATTTTGTTGTATACCAACTATACCACACTCATTACCAGATCTCTTCTTTCTTTTTGTAGATTCGATCCATTGAAGCACACTATCCCCCAGCTGCATTGTATTTTTCGTAGTCTCATCTTCTTGCTCATGTTCTTTGTTGGGTATATCCTCTTTGTCATTTTGAGATATTTGTATATCTTCATGTATATCACTCTCTGATTTCTTCTTCTCTGCCTCTAACCAAGATTCGAGAAATCCTCCATCATCACTACTATCATCACTGCTTGATCCATCACTTTTCTTTCCAGTATCAGCTGTCTTCTCTTTTACACCTCTTAAATCATCTGTCGGTTCATCAACATCAATATCTTGACAAGAAGAACCCTCTGAGGACGAATCGCCGTCATTTGCTATTGCCAAAAGCTCATCCTCATCAAATATATCACTATTACCATTCATACTACTTTAATACGCCACAAAAACACGGCTACTATTCACTATCTTTCCAACAGCGGCTTGCCAATGCATTAACTACCGACCACACAGCAATAAAAAAGTGAGGGTTTTGTCGAGGCTAATGGCAAAAGCCCGGTTATTACCTCTTGACGGTATCCTCCTAAAACGAGGCTTTGACATTCTCTCTTTTTTTTCTCTTAGTGCTGATGTGAGGTGATTGGCGAACAATATCCTCCAATACCCTCGAAAGGACCAATTGAGCGGTCAATAATTGCAATACCCTCTATATTTAGCGATGATTAAACCACGCTATAGCCTCGATGGAGTACAGAACCCACGCTATTGCCACGGCACAAGAAAGTCGACTCTCTACATAAATTGGTATCCTTTTATCGTTGCTATAAACTCGCTTCTTTATCAATAGATTATCATCTAAATGTAATTAAGTATATGATTGTATGCTCTGTCATCGATCGACATCTCTTCTATCCGCATATGCCGACAAAACTATCGTCTCGTATTCATATCCTCGACCATTCAACTTCAACCTCATCTCTCACATCACATCACATCTACACCTGTATTCTCCTCCTGTACCCCTCTACCCAACGTCTACTTCACCCCTACTCTATCAGTCTATTCTCTTCGTGCTATACTAACAGTCCTCTCTCCACTACAACGCTAACTCTCCCTCGCTCGCTCTTCACCACCTACATAGTATCTATTGCAACTCATCGTACGTATCTCTATTGCAAATAACTGATTTCAAATCGGTGTACTGCCGTCCCTCACATAATTCTTGGCGATAAAGGAGATATAGGATTGGGTTAATCTATCGACGATCAGGCAATAGGCAAAAGGAGACATGACTATACCTAAGTGATGTTCAGTTGATGGGCGTGATGTAATGAAGTAGTTCTATTTTATTACTGTTTAGCGGCGGCAGATGTATAAGCGTAGGAGGATGACAACGACGAGCGACGGCGACGACTACGACTGGCTGGTTGAATGGTTAGGTGCTACCATATATCTCTTATTACATATTTCTGATGTTGTTGTTGAGATGGTGTATGTGTTAGTGGTGAGTGGGTGGGTGGTCGTCAACATAGTTGTTTTGAACACTTAGAAAAATTATGAGGAGATATGAATTTCAACTTAGTAAATTTTGCGATGCACCTCTCTCAAACACTAAAAACGCCAACTGACAGCCGATATATAGGATTTTTCTACCTACTGAGGGTATAGCGTGGCAATAGTTCATTTTCGGTATCTATTTGAGGGTATTGAGTGGAAATACCTACATAAGTATACAGTATTTTTAAGTTTTTGAAGAATAGCGATGAAATGAGGTTATTGAGTAGAAATAGTATACTCATAACCCATTTTGAGGAAATAGAGAGGGACCTGTTGCGACATTTGATTATTCCCTCGTCATACCCTCACTTTTTTATTGCTGTGCATATTCAATCTGATACAAATAATTTTGCCAACCTCTTCATTTTAGCGATACACTGGGCACTTCATCGATCGATGATTAGCATCAAAGTTATTTGGCGGCGGCTTGCAATAAACCTCACTAACCATACAAATGGCGGCGGATATCTCTCGGCATACGAATGCAATGATGTGCTTACATGCTACTCTAGTTCGGGGATGTTCAACTCTAAAGACAAAACGGATAGCTAATCATCAAACAAAACAAACAAATGATGCTAACAATTGCAATGCTACTTCATCTAGTAAAACTTACATTAAGATCGGTACGGGTAGGGCTTTGCGGCCACTTATTACTCCTAATGATAGCATGTTACCATTATGGAGTGAATTTTCAGATGCATTATCTTCATTGCCTACACATGGTGGAGTAGTTCATCTTTTGATTGGTAAGTAGTTCTTTCTTATGTATTGATATGGTGCTTTAATACTGTGGTATGCTACGGGATCTGTTTTAGTATACTTATATTGCAACCGGATACCTTCATTTCTTATTGATTATGCCTATCTATATACCATCTTCTTTCACTTTCAACATATCATATAGCTCATGTACAACTAACCGATGAGATATTGGAAATCTTATCGTCTGCACTGCACAAAGCACCATTACATCGTCTTGCAATGATGAATGTTGGGCTAAATAGCAATGGGTTAAAGTTATTGACAAGTGTTGTTGAGGAAAATACACATCTATATAACTTTTCTCTTCGAAAGAATGAAATTATGGATGAATCAGATACGTTATCACTTGTGGAGGCTGTAGGAAATCATCAGGGCATACATATTTGCAGCCTAGACGAGTGTAGTATTGGTGAACAGTTACCAACTTCACCCGAGATTGTACATACTCTCTTTAGATTAGAAGCGGTTGGACTTGGAGGAAATGAAATCGGCTCAAAGGGAGCACAAATCATATCAGATTGCTTAGCTGCAAATCCATCCATTAATTATCTTGACCTGGATGATAATCTCTTCAATGACGATGATGCTCTATTGTTTGCAACGTCATTGAACAGTAACACCAACTTGGTTGACTTGAGTCTCCGGGGAAACAATTTTACCAGCATCGGTATCAATACATTGTACCGATCCATCTTCAATGATGAAAGTCTAAGTAAAGTCAGTGATTCGAACCATACTTGTGAGCTCAAACTCTTTGATGATGGACAACCAATTCCAGAAGAGATTGATGGAGAAGTACTCTTGATGAATGATAAACATTTTGAACCTGACGAGTTACCAGATTCAGCTCGAGAGCTATTCATGATGGATGCAGACACGGATAAAGGCAAGGCCGTGACTAGTTTGCAAGTACAAGGGCGGAAAAAGATCAAGATGTTACATGCTCTAGTGGGTGGTGGTCGTGGTGGTACGAACAAGGGGGCTGTGAATATGAAATACTTGAATGATATGCCAATTGAATTGCTGCCAGAAGTCTTGATGTCCTTCCAAGATGCTTTGAAGTATGCTGGGACAGAGGAGATAAACGTTGATATGGTGTTTCAGCTTGTACGATCTCGGCCAGAATGGGCATGGATATCTAGTGTATCCAACCGTGGAAGCAAGGAATGTCTTCCTTTGGAAGGATGACATTCTGCTTTCTAAACAATACAGGTTATATAAACCTAAAATGCTAGCTATGCAAACGCGATTCAACAACTACTGTGTTTACTTTACTGTGATAGCATAGTATATACACACTCGGGTGAACTCTGTTGGAAATGTCTCAAACATCCTCAATCTAATCAAGGATGTGATTGTACAAGTAGAATCAATACACACATACTAGCAAAACAATGGATGAATGCTCTCATGCACTCTTCTTGGCCTTCTTTGCGGCAGGCTTGGAATCCTCAACTTCTTCCTCCTCTTCCTCTTCCTCAAGCTGCGCAAGGATAAAGAACTTGGAGTAACCGACTGCAAGGGCCTCCTGCATTTCCTTGGCACCGACCTCTCCATCAGAACTGCTCCTAGCTGATGCAATCGCAGCCTCAAGCTTGGAGACCTTTTCAGGATCTGCCTTGGCAGTAGGCTTTTTGGCAACAGGCTTGGTGGGAGCCTTCCTCTTCTTTGCTGGGGCCTTCTTGGCTGGGGCCTTCTTCGAGGAAGGAGCCTTCTTAGCCTTCTTCTTCTTTCCGGGTACCTTGTAAACAGCATTCACAAAATAAGCAGTCGACTTGCGGCTAGTATGTTAGAATGAGAGTAAGGTTATTAGACATTTGTGAACTTGAAACACAACATTTATACACATCTTATGCATATAAAGACTCACGTGATCTTTGGCTTGTGTACCTTCTTTTCCTCTTCCGAGAGGGCAACACGATGAAGATCCCATCCTGGAAGATGCACGTTTAGCGGTTTATGAAGATAAAGAGAGACGATTGTAACTCAAGTTAGTGCATACGGCTTGCAAAGGCAATCAAACGAAGATACATAAAGGCCAAATGAAGCACTCAGATCTCAAATACTTCATATGGAACTCATGAATTCACATTATAAAATACTAACGCGGACTTTCCTGGATTCTTCTTGACGTGTTTACGCAAGTCCCTGAGGATTCAACAACACATAAAGTCAAGTAAGTTTATGTTAGTGAAATAGCATCATATTGGACAAAATTCTACTTACCTGAAGCATGGCTGCGTCAAATGATAATCGGGCCGAGTGAGGGGAATCGTAACCTTGCCTCCAGGCTCATACAAAGTCATATCGTCGAAGTCAATGTCAGCATCAACCTCGGCCTTCGAAACCTTGTTCAAATCGTTACCCATCTTGTCCACATTCATCTGTTCATGTTGAGAGGAGAAGAGAAGGATTGGCCTTGAGTTTTCGTCATCTAAACCAAAGATCAAAGATGTACAACAAAACCTACCTCCGAATAGTTTACCTTCTTTCGAGCACGCCTTCCTCCAGTTCCAGTAGAAGATTTAGCTGCAGCAGCAGAAGCAGCCACGGCTACTGATTGTTCCTTCTCCGCAGCCAATCCTTTGTAGTTCTTCCCGAATACAAACGAAAGAACGTTGTTCATGACTACAGTTGGGACAGCTTTGAGTGGAGTATCCGACTTTTGGGCACGTAGTTCAATCATCGTATTCTCAACCATTGCCGTTTGGATTTTGTTCCTAATGCCGTCAAACTTGTTCTTAGCATTGTCTTCACGATTCTTGGAATGACGAGACTTTTCTCTTCCACTATACCAACCGCCATATCCATATCCTCCATATCCACCGTAATAGAAGTCCATTTATGTTTGATTATGTATATAAACTATTAATAAATGATGAGAAAGATTTGAGATGTTATGATGAGAAATGTGAATCAGTTATTAAGATGCATCCAGATGTATTCCTTTACAAAAGAAAACATATGTTGATCATCACTATGTATATCCTCCATTATTACAAAGCAATCTTTTTTACCCTTCACCTTCTTCATCGATTATGACACGCCGTCGTGTAATCTATTATGATCATTATGATCATTGCTTCTGATTCGTATACATACCTACCACATACTTCTCTCTTTATATTCATATGTACACGTACATCCGTATATGCTAAGATAATATATTTATATATCAAATCAACAGGCCACAAATAATACCTGCAGAGTATCAATATATCCCATCAATATGAATATATCCCACCGCACAAGACACAACCTCTCAAAAACGATTCAGATTTGTATGTTATCTTCTCCTCAAAAAAAGATAATACATTTCTTCTCTCCAACCCATCTTATAGATAATGACAATACATACAACAAAATACTCTTACCTTCTTTTAAATCCTTTGATGAAAGGAAGCTCTTAGACTCAATAGACTATAAGTAAACAACCGAATGATTGATCAAAAATCAAAGTCAAATCTAATGTTAAGGGGGCAGGGGGGCATTTTTATTCGGGGGAGGCCCGAAATTTTCAGAGATTGGCTTCAACTTTCAACAATTCAGCCTTTACAATACTCGCCTTACCGATAGAATGCTGCAATAATATATACAATAATAACATGATATTAGTTCTATTGTTTTCCGCTGTTGCATATATCGGCGCATTCACCACGCCGATAATACAAAATACTCATATAAAGTTTCAACCAATCTATGCACCATCTACTAAATTGCAGATGTCAACAGTACCCGATGATGAGGATGATATATTCTACACTAAGAATAATATAGTTGATCAATTTAAAAACTTATTACCACCGAAACCAGAAGATCAAATCGCATTGGGTGGAGATATAGTGGCTCTGCTCACATATACATACCTTGACCATTTAATTAACGAGATATTCACAGAAGCATCAGCCGAAATGGATGTAGCGGAATTAGTTACATATGATCCAAATAAAGCCTCGGGAGGTGTACAATTACCGGTATGGTTTGATTCAGCCAATTTAGCAACATTTGGACATAACTGGCTTGCACATACACACACAGAAGTTGCGTATGCTCCGGCAATTTCAGCTAGTGGTCTCGCTTTTGTTAGTATATCAATATGTTGGATGGTCTGTGGATACTTTAGTGGTGCTTTCTTAAATGAAAATACATTGAATTGCAAGGTAGATAATGCACTGAAGGTTACTTTCAAAACATGGATAGGAACATGTATATTGATGGTAATGTTAGCATTGTCTAGTGATGCCATGTGGGGCTGGCTTGATAGTATAAATGCACTCAGTGCTCCTGCAAGAGGCGGATTAACAACGTATGATGCTGATTACATCTTCGATTCATTAACAGTATTGGCATTCTGGAGAGTTATGTACAATTGGTTGTTGGGTTATAGGTAAATATTGAAGAAGAGGGAGAGTTGATATTTGTTTTTGCTGAGTGAAAGTCACCGGCTAGCACTCAATATACATAAATACACATTTATGGTTTGGAACATTCAAAGAACTAGTCTAATTTCCGAGAGATACTGTATGGACGGTGGATAAAATGGGCAAAACAGATACGAAACAACTTTGTATAATATGATGGAAAATTGCCAAACAGAAAGTGGAGAGAATGGATAATACGATTTGATAACAAAAGAGGACGCACAAATAAAGAGAATAAGTGTCTTTTGTTGGATTCTTGAGAACTAATGAAAGTGAGGTAGATCATCTCGCGTGTATATATTGTGTAAATTCTCATGTAAAGGTGATGTTATGAAAAACGGAGATTGAAAACTACTTTTCAATATTTTGTTTTATGTACATATTAATGAGACATGCATTATCTGAACAGCATCACAAACTAACTCTCTCTCTATGGGGGAAACCAACACATACGCTAGAGCTGCGTATCGCGCGTATACGTCGCGTACGATTTGTAGTATCCTAGTAGGATACCTTAGGATACCCCCACCCTACACTCTCATAATTAATTTTGAGTTTGTAATTTGTTATAATTTGTTTGGCGGTGTGTAGATAGTAGTCATATATTACCTATATAATTATAACATTAAGGCTGGACTTCGTTGAGTACTGTTTAATACAAAGTGATCTATTGATAAGGTATACGGCGGCGGAGCTAGATTATTTAATTTGCAATTGAAGATAAGGTAAATTAGACAAGATGGCCAACCATCAACAAGTTGTAACACATGAGCAACTATTGAATGCTCAAGCTCAGCATAATATTCAACCTGTTGTCAATGTAAATGGTGGTGGTAATATACAACATCAGCCAATGCAACAAGCTCGCTCGATAATACAACAGCAGCCGCCTGTAGAACAAGCAGGCAATCGCATTACTTATACACAACATCAACAACAACAACAAGCACAACGCCATCAACAACAGCAACAGAGACAAGCTAACAATGCTCAGATACCCCAACAACAACAAGCGCATAATCATCAGCATCAACAGCAAAGATCTGCTCCCATGGTTAACAATAAACAGCAGCCCACGGCGTCTACTATAATTTCACAACCCAACAATACAAGTAGTCGAACAAACACTCCAAACATTGCAAACACAGCAGCTCAGCCATCTACAACTACAAATACACCACTATACGAACGATTAGTATCAGAGGAAGTTAAAGAATTAAAAGAATACATACGTTTAGTGGAACATCAATCGAAACGTTTAATAGATCTAGAAGCCATACATACCAAACTTGAAGATAAGTTACAATTAGAACATACAACGAGATTACAATTCGAATATACATTAAGTAAACGTGAATTACAATGGAAGAAACAAGTTGATACATTAATGAAAGAGAAGTTAGATGCTGAACGATTAGTGAAGGAGGAGAAGATGAAAGTTGATAAGTTAATGGATATGGTAAATCGTCAACAGGCTGAGATACATTTATTGATAAAGAATAGAGGTGGACATGGTTCTAGTGGAGGAGGAGGAGGGCATGATAGAGGAGGAGGGAATAGCAATATTAAAAGGGTATCAAGTGCAGCTGCTGCAGCACATAGATCTGTATCACCTACATCACAACTTACTGGAAGTGGTGGTGGATTAGGTGAAAAGCATCGTAGTGCAAGTACGAATATACAACATCAAAATTCATCTTCACCATACCACTCACCACATCACTCACCGCATCACTCCCCACATCACTCACCAAAGCGTGATTCATCACCAACAGAAAGTAATTTCAATGCAAGTAGTAATTCGAATATGAGTCGACGAGATTATAGTAATGGTAGTCACTCGGCACAGGCTGCATTCATGAACAATAATAAGGTTGGGAATAATATTGGACCGCATGAAATACTTGCATATAATGGTAGTGCCGAGGCTGTTCGAGAACGGAACGCTCAGACCAATTTGTCAGATTTCTTTGGCATGTAAGGTGAAGTAGACGTGATTGGATATATAATGTACATCAAAATTTAGATCGATTAAGTTCTGCACCACCGCACCATCCATATATACATCTTTCGCCGATACCATTATTTACATACACCACCAACATCAATTACGCTGCTCTAGCAGCACGTTGACGGGCTAGGGATTTAGGTCGCTGTGCAAGGACGGTAGACATTTTAGCAAGCATATGAATATCATTTGATCTCTTACTCTCGGTTACTATAGCTGATGAGTGAAGCTTACGCCTCCTAACTGCCCTCTTGGGGCTGTTGAAGAGATAGTGTTCTATTCCAATTATCTCTTCGTTTTCTATACCCAGCGCTTCCAAATCAGAGGTTGATGGATTGTTTGTACAATGATCAAGCATGTGAGATATGCGGAGTGTTTCCTTGAGAGTATTCTTCAAGAAGATCTTCTTATCGTCGGCTGAATATGATTTGGTTTGTTCATAATGTGAGTCTTCAGGGTATATGTGGAGGGTAGAGCTTTCGCTGAATGTCAATACCTTCATATTGCTACTAAATTATGGAAGAGATATAGGTATGGATGGGGTTTAAGGTGGTTATCGTGTAAAGGCATGTGCTGTACTGTAATTCTTTCTTGCAGATTCTTATGCTTGATAGCTTATGAGGAAGAGACATTGCAAATCACGTTTCGTGTTCTACATGAGTTGTGGAGTCATGCACATCGCATCTAGGGTAACCATCTTCTATTTGCATGGATAGAGTAGAAGATTGCCTTTCGTAAAGCAAGTGATAATTAGGGTGGAGAACTGAGGATATGTGAATGTTCGATTGTTCATGACACGGTGCCTCACAAAAGAATAATCGTAGTAAAAAGAGGTTTTATTGACAGGCTACATTGCCATGTGCCATGTGCCAGGGAATCAACTGAATGATTAATAGAGTATTCAATTAGTTAGTTAGTTTATCATCTCCTCAACTCCACGCCCCCCAGTTGAACCTAGACATATCTTTGCAAGTAAAGTGTAATGTATTACCTAGCTAAATGGTCTTGAGGAAAAGAGGTGAGTTCATAGTATCTTTTTTGATGACTTTAAGTAATCACCTCTCATTGATTGACTGATTGGTATTACCTACTACAAAACATGATGGCGCCAACCATATTATCAACAGGAGCTCATCTCCTTACTCTTCTTATTGCAACATTATCATTAGTTGTTGCATTTGAATCCCCAATAATATCAAGGAGCTTCAAAACATCAATACCACAAACAACACATCTTTATACACAACCAATAGAAAGCAATAATGATACACCTCCAACAATGGAGGATAATACTGCAGCAGAAGAAGATAAAAGCTGGGCAAATACTGCATATTCAGGATTGTCAAATGTATGGGGATATTCTCGATCAGTAGTCAACGATAGACAACGACGTCGATATGAAAGGAGACGTATTAGGCATCGATTAAAGTTAGAGGGTAAAATACAAGGTAGATCACCTAATTGGGCAGAGAAGTTGGCAGCTACTGCCAAAGCTCCTATCGCCTCCTCTACTTCTCAAGACATAACAGCAGCAGATGCTTTCATGGGAAATGTAAATAAGGATCCAAGAAGTGGTAGTAGTAGTACATGTGTTTCTTGGGTAGATTTACTATCAAGGAATAGTGATTGTGATACTGCAAATCTTGGAAGTATATCCGAAGCTACTACTGCACCTACTTCATCAACTACTACATTATTTGATGATGAAGAAATGAATGAAGATGGTTATTGGGGAAGTAAGTGAACAGTTTGTTGTTTATTTCAAAGCACAACATTTTTGTACATATCATGTGCTCACTATATCTTCTCTCTTCGTTCTTTACTGTAGTGTTTGGTCGAAAGAAGCGAGGATTTGTTTCGAGTGTTATTAGACAAATGATAAGAGTTCCCTACCGTGCATTAGTAGGAGAATATAAAAAGGTCGAACCAGGAACGCTGATATTGGTTCGTCACGGAGAATCTGATTGGAATGCTAACAAGACATTTACGGGATGGGCAGGTAAGTCCACTTTGTATTGTTTTATCGTTGTCTTTGCAACCCGTATATACTAACATATTTTCACACACACTCTCTCTCTCTCTCTCTCTCTCTCCCGTCATCATCAATTGTGATAACGCTGTTTCTAGATCCGGACCTATCAGTTCAAGGATACAGAGAGGTTGAACACGCTGCACGATTGTTAGTGGAGGGTGGATATAGTGTAGACATTGTATTCACATCAAGATTGAAGCGTGCTATTCGTTCTTCTTGGATTCTACTCAGGGAACTGAATGAGGTGTATCTTCCAGTCTTTAAATCCTGGAGATTAAATGAAAGAATGTATGGAGCACTAACGGGGTTGAGTAAAACTGAAACGGCAGAGAAACTAGGAGCAGAGTTAGTACAAGAATGGCGAGGCTCACTCTTATCGAGGCCTCCTCCACTAACTCCAGCGGACAAGTATTATCCCGGTCGAGATAGAAGACATGCTGATTTATCACCGGCTCAGATACCTTTAACGGAAAGTTTACTTGATTGTATGGAAAGAACAAAGCCTGTATGGCTGGACAAGATATCCTATGAGTTGTCAATTGGAAGGAATGTGCTTGTGGTGGCCCACGCTAATACGTTGAGAGGTCTTGTGAAGATCATTGATGGGATAGGTGATGATGAGATACAAGACATTGCTTTTCCCACCGGTATTCCTCTGATATACAACTTTGATCGAGATCTCAATCCAATACCTCCCACAAGTGATCAGAAGACTGTAACTCAAGTGCACATGAAAGGCGTCTTTCTAGAAAGGCCTGGACTACTCAAGGAGGCAATAAAGAGAGAAGTTGAATGGTGCTCAAACGTGCCAGATTACGAAAAGGTAATGGCAAGAAGTAATGCTGGTAGCATGACACCTTTACAACGTTCATTATCAAAGTTGGAGGCAGAAAGAGAGGTTCAGGATTGGGCCAGTCAGTTTATAAAAGCTGGCGACAACGAGGAAGACGATGGTACAGATGGAAAGTTAACACTAGTTGAGGAAGATGTTGAGCTATTAGATCCAGACCATGCCAAGTTTGAAGAAGATGTTTCAGTTGAGAAGGAACCAGTCGACGAAGAGATAGTAATATCGCCAATATTCAACACATTTGGAGCCTGCTTGTCGGCTATGCCTGCTCAATCATCAGTATCAGGTATTGGGCCAACGCCTGTACAAAAAGATAGCTCCTTAATTGTGATGATTCGACATGGCAAGACTGAGAACAACAAGCTTGGATTGTTCACAGGCTGGGATGATGTACCATTGGCTGCCGATGGCGTAGAAGAGGCAAAGGAGGCTGGTAAACTTCTCAAGCTGCATGGGTTTGAGTTTGATGCAGTATATACTAGTTGGCTTTCGAGAGCAATTGAGACGGCTTGGTATGTCCTTGATGAGCTTGACTGTCTTTGGTTGCCTATCATCAAGAGCTGGCGTCTCAATGAGAGAATGTATGGTGATCTTACTGGCCTGTCGAAGGCCATGGTAAAGCAACGCCATGGTGAAGAGCAATTTAAAGCGTGGAGACGAGGATATGCTGTAAACCCTCCTCCGGTATCATCATTCTCACCGCAATATCCGGGTAATGATCCCAGGTACAACAAGTACCTCAAGGATGTGCGTTTTTCGGTCTCTGAGACCCTCATTCGGTGGATTGAGAGTAAAAAGTTCTCTCTCCACAGAAAGTTACCAAAATCAGAGAGTCTAAAGGATTGTATGGAGAGAACTATACCGTATTTCACAGATGTTATAATGCCCGAGGCCATCGATGAAGGAAAGCGTGTATTGATAGCATCTTCTGAGAATGCCATACGTGGTTTATTAATGCATCTATGTGAAATCCCCGAGGACAAAATAGCAGGCTTAGAGATACCAAACGGCTTACCCCTGATATATGATATGAACTCAAAGTGTATGAAACTTTTAGATGACGGTAGTGGAGAAGATCCTCTCGAGAAGTATAATTTTGGTTCTGATGAGGCTGTGAGTTACTTATTTAAGCCATGTACAAATCCAGATGGGAGTGTGGAGGACAGTTGTGATATTCGATTCTTTGCCGACGATGATCTCTCGGTTTCGGATACTGAGCTAATTGAAAGCATCAGAAAACCTGCTGAAGTCATTGTTTAAAAAATGCTCTGTTCATAATATAGGTATGTGTATATTAAGACTGATTCATTGCTTATTTGTGTTACGTTTCGTCATCTTATTTCTACTATCAATGTCCACTATCAATGTCTAACCGAAAGAGGAAGCTTCTTTTCTCAGATTCAGTACGCCTTTCAAGACAGTCACTATTCATATCAAACAGTCACATGTGTTTTACGATTGGGCAATCTTACTTTAGGCTTCTTTTCTAACAAAGTACACGGGAGTTTAGAAGAGAGCATCTCCGGCACTGAAACGAGAAGCCCATATAGTGAGCATAGTGTTGAGGTGAGCACTTCTATCTTGGGAACAGTCTTGTGTAAAGATTGAATATTGAATGAATTACAGGTGCTCGATCATGGTAGAAATCAGAACTCGAACTGAGGATGAACTAATTGCAAGCATCAAAAAGCTCATAAAATATCGAAGAGAGGAGAATACTTTGATTACTTTGAAAGTAAACAGAAAGATACAACTACAAAACAAACCATGAAACTATCACGTCTTATCCTTGTCGTATTGGTAGGTCTGTCGGCTGCAGCGAAAGGTAAGTTATTAAATGCAAGAAGAGAGGTAACGGGTGGTTATTGCAATATCTAAACCAATTCTCCTTTATCTATTGCATACACATCTCAGGTCAAAACTTGCGATCTCCGACAGAGGATCTTGCAGTATATGACGAAGGTCGTCGTTTGAAGGGAGAGGATTGCAGCTCTGGAGAACGATTGAACAGAAAGGGGGATTGTGTAAAGAGGAGAACGCCTCCTACTAGGAAGAAGTCTCCAACTACTAAGAGTACCGAGAGGAAGAAGTCTCCTACTACTAAGAGCACCGTGACCAGTCGTAGCCGAAAGCGTACAAAGAGTACTTCTACTAGCGAGAGTACTTCTACAGATTCAAGTAGAAGTGTCAGGTGTGGCCCTAATCGTAGCTTTAATGGCAAGAGGTAAGTTGTATTCATATTTTAGTGTGCCTATATTGCATAGACATCTTATACTCGAATCTTCCTCTGCTTTATCTAATCTTACAGGTGTGTCAGAAAATCAAGCAGGTCTTGCCGTATTCCCAAATTCCGCTGTCGTCGATCAAGAAGGAATGGTCGGTGCAGGCTTACGGAGTGGCAGAAGAGTGCTATAAGGCGAGCTAAACGTCGTTGTCGAAATGATACAACGGTAAGATGCCGAATTAACAGAAATACTGGAAGGAAGGTATGTCGAAGATGCCGTACGAATCGAAGAGGAACCAGAGTTTGTGTTCGTCAAGCAAACAGTCGGAGGTAAGCACAAGTTATTATTGTGTACATATGATGTGTCTGAGTCATGTTTGCTAACAACTTTCTTCTTCCTTCATCTTCTTCCATAGTGGAAGCTCCAGTACAAGCGGCGATGACTTTGATAGCTCAAGTTCCGATGATTAGGAGGACTGGCTGGATTGATAGGTGCAAGTTGTATTGAAGGAACAGTATTACTCTTGTTTGACAGTTGAATATTGTTTGAGCTTGATGCCAGGGTCATTTGTTTGGTACTAAATCCTGTTTGTTTGGAGCCCTCGGTTGCTATCATCAACACATACCTATCGCTATACTGTTCAACATCCTGTTTGAATTTCTAGATTCTGCACCTTAATCTAAGTATACTATTGACTGAAGCTGCCGGGATAAGTTACAAGACTGGTAGCTTTGCAGTTCTCATTTTCTAAAATGATCCTGATTGTTTCTCAAGGACTTTCTCATAATATGCTCGTATCCCATAATTTATAGAGTTCAAACACAACCATTCTATCTGATTGCAGAAACTCAAGAACTCCAGCAGAGCTAACGCCGTTTGAGATCATGCATATCAGCTCATAATCACGAGAAGAAGAAGACTTGAATCATTCAAATAGAAAAACAAAACAACCAACAACCATGAAACTATCTCGATTAATACTGGTAACATTGCTCGGCCTTGTTGCTGCAGGAGATAGTAAGTTGTCTATACAGATGATGCATATAGCGTCTCTTTTCACTTCTAATCACATTGCTTTCTATGTGCACATACTACAGTTGATAACTTGCAAGCTCAAAATGAAGACATTGCTTTACTTGAAGACCTTGGAGACCCCGAAGAAGATCTAGCACTTTCTAATGATCGTGAGCTCTATGAAAATGTCAAGGATGATGAAGAAGAAGAGCTTACAGAGCTGGATCTCGATACTGAGAACCGTCAGTTGAGACGCAGAGGTGGATGCAGGCGAGGACAGGTAAGGAGGCGTTGTGTATTGTATAATATGTACCTTTTCGATCTATACATATTGAACTGATGCTTGCCTACTGATAGGTTCGGCGCAGCGGACGTTGTACAAGCAGGAGCTCGTCTAGAAGCGACGGACGTCGACGAAGTTCCAAAAGCAGGAGTAGACGACGTGGATGCCGTCGAGGCGAGGTAAATCTTTTATCAACATGCACATAAACTGATGTTCTCTCCCTCTTCTTCTCAATCCTCAATGTGATGCCTATGTGCCTTCCTTTCACAACAACAGGTTCGGCGCCGAGGTCGCTGTGTGAGTAGGAGTAGGAGGAGAAGCAGGTAAGTTTTATTGTCGGACAAATGCTTGAGTGTATCATGAGTTTGTCAAACTCACTTAAACCATACCACTAATAAGGAGGAGGTCGAGAAGAAGCAATAGGATTTGCCGAATTCCAAACTTTAGGTCATTCAGATGTGTAAGGCGTAACCGTAATGGACGATGCAAGCTCACTAGTCGGCAGAAAGTGGGTTCCTTCTTTGTGATTTGCACATAATATACTGAGTTTCATTTCTTCTCATTCTTTGTCAATCAATCCAAACTAGCGAGAGATTCAGAGAGCAAAGCGTAGGTGCAGAAACGACCGTCGATCATACTTCGATGATGGAGGATGTTTTAGAACAAGAAATGGTATTGTATGCGGTGATCGTAACGACCGTAGGGTTGGCGGATGCTTCACAGACTATGATGGTGGAAGTGATGGTCGTAGGTACTATTACGACGACTAGATGCCTCAGGGACCCTTGAGGTGTTATAGGTGCAGTCCTGTCTTAGAAGAATGATGAACAGTACCAAGTATTGCCTGCATGCGTCGTTTGAATTGATTGTTTTATCCTGTTTGCTTTTGATGCATGCACATTGTCTTTCGAATACCAGTGCTGTCTTCCTGTTTGCACTATTGTTAGATTATGATGCACCTAAACTTCTAAAATGATACCAACAACGACTTTATCTTTCCTTCATCTCTATACAAACTAGACATTGTCATATACATTGTGACAACGCGTGGGTATCTATTCTCTTCTTTTTTCCTTTGTACATCATCTCTCTAAACACCGACTGGACTTTTACTCTCTACCGCTAATGTTGTTATACTTGGATCACTTATACTCTTTACTGTAATCAGTGCTCCATCTTTAGGCTTGGGTATGATAGACATCTTCTTCCACTCTACATTATCAGGTGTCGTATTAGTCAAATCAAAGTCTACTTTTGTTACAAATAAGGCAAGAAAGGTCTTCATCTCCGCCAAGGCTAAGTTGTATCCTAAGCAAAAACGAGGACCTATTCCCCAGGGCACTATAATATTGAAAATGTGTAATGTGAGCATAAAAGTTGAGCATACATTGTGTAGTAAGAGCACTCAGGTAAACACAAAACTCGACTTACTATATTCTGTTGGCTTTGTATCTTCACTTAGCCATCGTTCGGGCTTGAAGCCCTTGACTACATCCATGTGTGAATTGTCATCTTCTTTTATGGCCGGATCTAGTTGATGTGTTAAATAAGCATTGAAACCGACACCATAATCTTTGGGAATCTGTTTTCCGTCAACGACAAACGTTTCTTGAGCGAAACGCATTGCACCAGTGGTAGCGAGAGGCTTGATTCTCATGACCTCTTTGATAAATGCATCCAAGTACGGACAATCCTCTTCAAGCATATCACGTGTCATCTCCTTCCCATCGTGCTTTGCCATCATTGCAAGTTGTTCATCTTTTAGCTTTTGCAATATATCCTTGTGTAAACCTAATACCAACATTGCAACTGTTAAAGTACTGGCCGCTGTCTCTGTCCCTGCTAGGATAAGTAGGAAGGTATTACTAATGATGTTTTGCTTTGTAAGAACCTTAGTCGGATCTTCTTCATCTTTGGCAAAGTACATGCCTGAGAGAGTCGATCCATCTTGCCCATTTGCTTCCAACTTTTGTAACTTGTCTTCCACCTTGGATATCAAATACTTCATTGCTCTACCACACTTTGTCCGTACCTTCATGGCAGAAGGCATCAAGGATAAGACGGGATTAAGTATACCTCCAATCCAGTCCTCTACTGCATTGTAAAACGTTGGTACTTCAACCTCATTTAAATCAAGGCCTAGGATTTGTCTCCATGCGACATCTAAAGTAAAGCTTGTTAGTATTTTTTCCATCTCGAAATGTTCTCCAACTTTAAGTGTATCAATTTGATCATTAGCACTTTTGATTAATGAAGGCATTGCCTTGCTGATCTGATCTGGGGTCATACTCTGTCCTACCAATCGTCTAAGATATTGATGCTTCACTGGATCCGTAGTAAATAGGAGAGACTCTCCACCCATTAGATCTGTAAATCCATCACTTATAACACCAGTCTTTACCAATTTGAATTCTTTATTGAATACCTTCTTAACATTTGATATGCCATTCACAATAATTGCAGGACTACCTAATGGTGCATACTTGAACATATTTGGAGATCCAGATCTATATGCTTGAAATCTATAAAAGTATCCAGCACCAGTAGACTTCTCTCCAATTTTGGTAAAGAATGAGAGGTTACCAAAGTATGGGCAACCTAAAGAACCGTCAGGAAGTGGTTCACTGAATGAAGAGTCCGATGGCGCAGGAAAGTTTTTAGGTTTGTTCTTATATAGAAAGAAGGCTGCAGTCGTTAATAGGAGAGCAGTACGAACTTGTGGTGATATCTTTGATACAGTTTTTGTAACAATGGATGGTACAAGTGTTAATTGCAATTGAGAGCTACTAAAACTACTACTGACTTTGTTCTTATTGGTTGAAACAATATTGTTTTTATGTTGGATTGGTGCAGGACTGATGATACTATACCTTCCCCTCGTATTGATTGGAAGTTGGAATGCATTTGTGTTGGTATATGTCGTTGATAGCAGCAGTATAACTGTAGCCACAGACATAAAGAGATTCTTCTTTTTCATTGTAGTCATCAGGTACTCAATTATATATACCTACTGCTGCCGGATCAATAATTGGGAAAGAGCGCAAAGTACACCGATCAGGATATGTAATTGCTCACTTTTATATCTCTAAGACAAATATCAATCGTACTAACAACATGCCTGCCTGCTGTGCTATGCTGTGTTAGACATACAGTTGTAGAGTTAGTACTTTTTGAAGGATACCGATTTTACTGCAATAAAAACTGCTAGTTAGAATTGTGTTGTTGTTAGCTTAGTTACTATAACTATGTCTGTATGTAGGTATTGATAACAGTAGATATACATTGCAAACTCTTCTATTGATACTTTATTATATAATGGATATATCTAATCCATCAAATTGTGAAGAATCACATCAAGAGGATACCAACAATCAAACTCAAGAAATTAAAAATTATAGCAACGATATTGTGGATAGATATAACCATTATCCACAACATTCGCCCTCCTCTAATATATCCTCGTATATATCTTCTTCGCCATTAATACCACAAAGGATGAAGGCGGTATCTCCTACATCAACGACAGATACCACCACCACCTCAGTATCAACTACAATAACATCAGATGAACCGTCAACAACATCTGCTCTATTTCAACATTACTATAATTCACACATTAAAGATGAATTTAGTATTGAATCTGCATTATCACTATATCAGGCTTTTGCTAGTAGTAGTATATCAGAGGATGATGATGACATACAGCAGCAAAGTTCAGTAGTAGTTGAACAAAATTGGGCACATGAAGTGCACAATAATAATTTGACAATGAATGTTAGTCAAGATGAGATATCATTCAGTGCCAATAACAATAACGATAGCAGTTTTAATAGTAATGATGATGGAATAGTTCACAATTTATCATATGATGCAAGTATGCCAAATACTGACAATGTTTATGATCTTCGAGGTAATAGTACACAAAGTTCAAACAGTGATGATTCTACAGTTTCTTCATCTACATCCTCTACATCAACAACACCAAGCAATACACTACTTTCATATACCAATCGAATAATTCAAAACCGTAAGAATATTGGACGAGTAGTATTATCAGTTGCAGCTCTCTGGGTGTATACTCAACTTACCAATTCAAAGCAGATGCATAGAAGTAAAAGATATTATAACTTACAAAATGCAAGGTATAATAGTAATCAAAGACGGAGTAAGATATTGGTTGTATACCGATGGTTAATTAAATTGATATCATCGTTGAGAATATCAAATCATCTTGGGAAATTGTTCAAATCATCGCCTACTTCGCCTACTTCCACACAGCAGTTGTCTCATAAAAATGCTTCATCAACTCCTTTATCTCATCTGTTAGCTGCAGCAAAAGCTGGTAACATTTCCAAAGTTTTACTCAAAGGATCAGTACTTACATATCTTCATTCAATACAATCACCAACAAAGTCAACAACACAAACTCAGAAGAGAGAACGATGGAGTCAAACTAAACTCCCATCATCCAATCCCAATGTATTAAATGAAATAATATCCAATCTAATGGCACATGGATGTGATGATATAACTACACTGCCTGAATCCGCATGGCAACGATTTTTGAAAGGCCCCGCAATTGTAGCATTACCATTTGCCTACCTTGGTGCATTGTATTGGATTATGAAACGATTACAACGTCAACAACTGGAAGGAGATGATGGGGAAAGTGCAGTAGGTAGCTCTTGGAAGAAGAAGTCTTCACTTACTACATTTGATGATGTTGCTGGGATTGACTCGGCATTACAAGAATTGTCAGAAGTTATATCATACATGCGCAAGCCTCAGACATTTCATCGTATTGGTGCACAACCTCCGAGAGGGATATTACTCCATGGATATCCCGGCAGTGGTAAGACGCTTTTGGCTAGAGCAATTGCAGGAGAGGCTGAACGAAGTGACGATGGTACACATAATGTTGGAGGGAATACAATTGATCATTTCGCTGTATGTAGCGGCTCTGAGTTTGTTGAGACTTATGTGGGACGAGGTGCCGCCAGAGTTCGAGCTTTATTCAAGAATGTCAGAGCCGAGGCAATGGTGAATTTCAATCGCAGACAAAAGCAAAGGAAAAGGCATATCAACAGGCGGAATACAGTTGGTAATGTTCTTACCGAGAGAAGAAGACTATCAAGGACATTATCGGATATGAGTGATCGAGTGGTGGATGTTTGGGAAGGTATACAATCACTGGTAGTATCTGATAGCACACATGAAGTTGAAGAAGAATGCCATCAAAGACCAATGGCTATCATATTTATCGATGAGATTGATGCCCTAGCAAAGCGACGAGACTCTGGAATGGGCTTACCGTCTTCTCTTGGCGGAGGAGGTTGTGATGAAAGAGAACAAACTCTCAATCAGTTACTAACAGAGATGGATGGTTTTGAATCAGGAAGTCCTTCATCAGCTGGAGTCAATGTGATTGTGATCGCGGCCACTAATCGACCTGAAGTCCTGGATCCTGCTATACTGAGAGCTGGACGTTTTGATAGACATGTTCAAGTTGCTTTGCCTGATTCTCATGGCAGGGAGGCAATCTTGAAGGTACATGCAAGGCGTATTCGGACAGCAGAAGGGATCAACTTTACTCAATTACCTACTCAAGGTTTCTCTGGGGCTTCACTCAAAAATGTTATCAATGAATCGGCCCTGCTTGCAGTCAGATGCGGAAGTGAAGTTGTAACACAAGATCATTTACAAGAAGCAACACAAAAAGTACGAGCTCAAATGACTAGTCATCACAGAACTTCTTATTCAGAGAGACGAAGAGAGTAGTTTGTGTTTGATGCTAGCATTAACATAAAACTACACATCACAAATTAGCTGTTAATGAAACACATTACCCTCTAGCTGGTCGTCGATGTCGATAATCTTCCATTGATTCAGCTTTCTACCAAATCCTCCGTCTTCGGACTTTTCTGTGACAACTTCAAACCTCACATTATGAGCAATCTCTTCTGCAGGTTGGTCATCTTCCATTCCTTGAATTACCAATCCAGTAAGTGCATCCTTGACTTGGAAAAACTCTGAACAGTACACCACACAATCAGCTATCACTGTCCTTGTGAAGGCATCTTCTTCCCCAATTTCGTTAGCTAAATCAAACGTCATCTTCTTCACTTCTTGATACGACTTTGTTTCCTCAAATGTGCGTTCTATCTGTTGGTAGGCACCCTCCAAATGAGGTAGTCTCTCTACAATCTCCCGAGATAAAAGTGGAATTGCAAATATTGTCTCCAAATTAGCTTCAATAGGCTTGATTGATAGCTTTACATTCATATTGTCAGTGTTTATATTGTACTTTTCGATCAACTTTTTGTCCAACATTTGATTGAGATATGCATTATCTTCAATCGAACTGGTATCGACTTTATCATCCCCATCACTATCGGTATCAGATTTCATAGAAGTGTCTACTGAAAGTACACCTTGTTCACCAGCATCACCCTTTACTTCAACTTTACAATGAAATACCTTTTAAGTAGCTCTTGCAATGCTAGTTCAAAAGCTCCTTTAAAGTTGTTTGCCAATTCTTCTTCCCAAGCTCTAGAATAGAATGGTATGCTAATTGCATCCAATGGAGTTAAGTTCAGTTCTCTACAAGCGACTAATCTACGTACAAATCTTGATCTAAAGTTGTTGGGCATGCCTGATAGGTCATCTTTTGCTTCTATCCGTGCAGGTGGATCTGCTTCATGTCTCCATGGAAAGTGTACAGGATCTGAAGTACTATCCTCATCCTTACTCACTTCTTTGGTAAATAACTTTTCTTTTGATGCCATACTACTCTTTTTCTTCTCATTATCTTTTGCAGTGCCATCAATATCATTATCTAAGCCATCATTATCTTCTGCAGTAGAACTACTATCATCTGATGTACTATCTTCAATATTATCCTTGCTTCCAGAACTTAGCCAACAATATTGTTGCAAATTGTAATTTTGTGCACATCTTGTGTTTATACGATTTCTATACCGATTGATGCCACCAAATTGATTGCGTTGTGCAATAGACACATATGAGCGTAAACTGCAACGCTGTTTAGATACGAGGGTGGATAGTTTGCCTGCAATAGGCCGCCGTAGTTGCATCATCAGATTGTTCCGTAAATAAATAAATGTGAAATGGTATCCTTTTATGAGAGTAGAAGACAAAATGGCTGATTCAATCAATCAAAGCAAATGAACCATGAGATTTATTAGTACTAGAGAAAGAATGATCGTATGCGCTGGTGTACTAATATTAGTATGCTTGCTTAGAAGCTGTTTATAGCAACAGATCGGTTTATTATCATCGTATTATGGTATTAAGTTGCACTTTCAACTAATTGACTCGCTTTTAGGAGATTATTATCATCAATGGTTCGGTTTATTATTCTCGTCGTGGCAGTGTTATTAAGTTGCACTTCCAAAGCACAACAATTGAAAAGTAGAAAGAAGCAACTACTGAATGCATATCATGCTCCGCTATCCGCCCTTACTGCCCCTCATCAGTACTACTTTTTAGAATTTCCCTTGTCCAATGAGGATTCTATATTTGAAGACAGTAGCACTGATATCGGACCAAGATGTAACAACGGAGAACCATACAGCTTCTTATTCAGACGTGGTTCAAATTTACATGCAAATAAACTTCTTGTAGAATTTGAAGGAGAATCAGCAACAGCATCTTTATCCACACCGTGGTATAAGTTTCAATCTGGACAGGTTACAAATATAGATGGTACATTTATACCACCATTGGGCACTTGCACGGGATTGTCACAAGGATTTATTAGTATCGGTGCCGAGGTTATTGGTTTTGGCAATGAACAAGTATCATTAGTAAATACAACAATTGACGGTACGGTTAAAGACGACATTGATACACCAATCTTTCTCAGGCCGCAATATGTCAAGAAGTTATCATGGTGGCAACATTTGAGTGGTGATTATTCAAGTATACATGATTGGAGCTATCTCTTCATTCCACATTGTACTCAAGACAGTATGAATACAACTAGTGTCAATATAGAGAGTGTATCAAATTGGATATCAACACAATTTGCATCAAATGATACAAGAAGTTTAGATGCATTAGTTGTTGTTTCTGGGGGTAGTAAGATTGGTGGCTGTTCTTCTATCAATGTTACAAGTCCTTCAGCTGCATCTTATTCTCTATCGTTTGCAATGGATACAACAAAACAGACATCTTCTGATGCTTTGGTTCTATTGGATGGAGCTTCTGTACGGAATGATGATACAGTGGAAAGTACCGTTCAACAGGCACTATCATCTAAAAGTGTTGACATAGCATGGATTGCAGCAAAAAAAGAAGATGACAACTTTGTACAGACAATGGGAGAAACATATCCTAAATCATTTCATGTTCACAGAACTAATACTGTAAACGACGATGGAGTTGAATGTCCACTTTATGCATTTTCAGACAGGTCTGCAGATGAGGAGTTATCTAACTTTCTGGATACTGTTGTGACGAACATGCCATGGGCTAAGCAAGAAGTGATGAATGTAGAAGAAGAAGGAGAAGAATATGTTGACGATGATAGCCGACTATCCTTTTTAGCCATTATGCTGATCGTCTTTGGGATTTATCTTACAGCTTGGATAGTATATCTCTTGATCAAACTGTATCGTCAACGTCAAGCAAAGAAGAAAGGAGATCAAGCACCTACACTCCCTCCTTCTCCTCACGATATATGGTTCCTAGCTCTTACAAAAGCTCCAACTCTATTCCTCATCATATCGATAGCAATCCCTGTTATCTTGAGTTATGTCGCGTACAAGCAAAATGGGAATACAGTCAGTGTCAATTTAGACTTTGAGAGTTACTTGGATATTGATACAAGAGAGGAACGGATATCAATGCAATACAAAACGTTGCTTGAAAATCAGAAGGAGTCACTAAAGGTAGAGGAAGCTAACTGTCAACTGTTATATGAAGGTATAGAAAAAGAGTCTTCACACACGAATAGTAGAGACTTGCAAGAATACACAAAACGCAATGGAAGGCCAATCATCAACTTTTTCTATCAGAATCGCAAGGGGGGTGATGTCTTCACTCCGTCAGTGCTTATGGCGATACGACAATTCGAGTTAGATATCAGAAACATGCCTCAGTTTGATGAGGTATGTTATAGCAACGAGGAGGGACAATGCCTTCCCTTCGATTCGATTGTATCATACTTTTTTGATACTAATGGCAATCTTGTTGAGGATATTGATAGTGTATTACGCTCCTTTTCGACTTCAACCAAGGCTTTAGCCAAGATGGATAGGTATTTCTCAAAGTCGAATCTTGGCTCTAACGTCACCATGACAACAATGTGGCTAGATTCAAGCAGAGACAGGGATGATATCGATCAGAACAATATCAATGAGTTTCTAGAAACGCTACACCGTCAATTGTGGGAAGATGACTCTACTCAAAAGTACCCCGAGATCATTATAAGCTGGAGAAATGCATATATGACAGAGCTAGAAGCCAGTGATGCCATTGAGTATGACTTTAAATGGAGTCTTGCTGCTTTATGTTTCATAGCCGTTATGGTTTTCATCAAGGTATTCAATGTGGTCACAGTTCTCTTCTCGGTGTTAGGGCTTATCTTGTCATTCACTACAGCTTTGTATTGGCAGAATCACTTTGATTTTTCTGAGATGACAGCGTTACATGTTGCTGGACTCTTTGTAATGCTAGGTATAGGTGCGGATGATATATTCCTATTTGTTGACTCATTCGAGCATACGAAAGTCGAATATATCAATGCACAAGATGACAACAAGGAACTTGAGACTCAATTGCACCATCCAGACATAGTCAAGAAGCGCTTAATATCATCTTACAAAACAGCAGGCATGCTCATGTTGATTTCATCCGTGACCACTGCCATTTGTTTCTTCAGTAATGTACTATCAAGTGTCATATCTGTGAGAGACTTCGGGAGCTACATGGGAACTGTGGTTCTATTGAACTATGTACACGTCATGACAATTCTGCCCAGTGGCATGCTAGCGAATGAACTGTACATCAAGCCTCTACAACGAAAGCTATGGGCTGCAATTTGTTCAAAGAAACACAATGGACAAGATTTAGTGGAGAGTAACACTATTCTTGCTGACGATAGATGTCCCGATGAAGATGTGATACCACCCAGAAGTGAATCATCAATACAGGAAGATGACGACTTCATTGAGAATGGCAACATAGCAGTAGAGACCGCCACAGTCGTATCACTGTCACAAGAACGAGAGACAACACCTGCAACTACCATGTCATCTGATGAAGTAAAAGATGGACAATTGTTGTCGGATGAAGAGGACGACCAAAAAGAGCAAGAAAGTGATTACTGCTTTTTGAAACATACCAACGACATGAATAGTCTAGACAGAGTATTGGTGTCAGGATTTGCACCATGTGTTTACAAACTTCGTCATCAAGTCATCGCCGTTTCTATAGCTGTGACAATCATATTTGCTGCTTTGGGTTTTCTCAACTTCCAGCTGTATGACGGTACAATTATTGTGTTTAAAGAACAGTATAACCTTGGGCGAATGCAGCGCTTAGTCGATACTTATTATCCAGAGGATCTTGTCAAGATGTATCTCGATCAAGGTGTTGAGGTGTTCGGTAGTACTGACATCTCTGTTGAAGATCTCGAGAGTATTGGGTCAGTTGGGGCCGAGTTTATTAGTTCATCTTCAAGTGCTACATCTCCAAGTCCTCCATCAAGTAGTAATTTCCCTCCTCCTATTGCGAAGCCTTCACAACCTCCATCGTCATCACCGATGAGCACTAATGAGGGTGATAATGAGTCTCCTTCTTCATCACCAGAAGCTCTCCCTTCATCACCTTTGTCAAGCCCACAGAATGGTGGGGGTACAAACGATGTCAATGTCGTGAGTACAGTGGTCGAAGTGACTCCAATTACTCCGTCAACATCCACAATAAGCAACACTCCACCATCAAACACCGACGTTGTCTCTTCTCCAACTACATCGGTATCTTCTCCAGCCACAAGTACTACTGCAGATGAGGTGTGGTATCCTAACTGGACAGGAGATAATCGCGGCTGCCTCAACGACGGCAATATGCCACAGCTTATGCTGGATAATCAGGATTTCTTTATATTTGACACCCTGGCTGAGTGCTGTGAGAAGAACTTCGCTTGGGATCCTAATCCAACAAATTGCCTTGGTATTGATACAACAAACCAACAAGAATCACCTAAATCTGTGGCACCTATAACAAGCAATCCAACGACTAGTCCAATCAGAAGTTCTGTATTTACCACATCTTCTCCAACAACAACTTCCTCGACAACTAATAATCAGGATGGTTCATCGCCACCTACTGTATCGCCAAGTTCTCAATCTCCCATTAACATGCCAACAGAGAGACAGTTCACTTGTCCAGAAGGGATCACAAATACAAAATACTGTATTCAGACTAATGGTGTAGGCAATACCTTTCAGAAGCGGGAATACTTTGTAGTGTCACTTGTTTGGGGGATGAAACAAAGAGAAAACTCACAAAGTTTGTGGACAATACGAAACTCTTACGATGCTCAAGAAGACAATACTAATATACTGAATACAAATATTCATCCAGCTGATCTCCAACGACAGCTCTTACAGATTGTAACTCAAGCACGACTTGGTACCGTTGGTATACATCCTCAGCTTACATGGATAGAAGCCGTAGAAGACTTTGCAATTCATACAGGTATCGGCTTCCCGTTACCTCGAGGCATGTTCATCGATGTAGTTGAGAATCTCAAGGCAAGATCCTCATTCTTCCGTAAGCTTGTCGAGCGAGAAATAGCTACAAGCAGTCCAGGAATTGTGGGTGATGAGTACTTTTATACCAGTGTTAGTATGTTATCTGAGGTACCGCTAACATCCAAAGGTGATGCTAGCGAAGAAGCTTTAAATTACTGGACTAACTTTGCTAAGTCAATCAACGATGATGAATCAATGGTAATAGAGAACATGCCACCTGTGCTGGCACAGAGTGATGCTTTCCTTGATTCACTCCGAACAACCGCTATTGTAGATAGTACAATCTCGTCGTACTTCTTCGCTAATGGGTTGTTTTTAATTGTGATACTACTCTTCACTGGCAACCTTCTGCTAACGTTGATGGTAATGATCAGTCTTGTCTTTATTCTACTGTGTCTCGCTGGAGTTATCTTTGCAGTCTTCAAGATTGAGTAAGTGCTTTGTGTGCAATTTGTATGGCTATGATGTATGTATCTCACGCATATGCACTCATCTATTCTCCCGTTATCAGTTTTGGCCCTGTTGAGTCGCTAGGGGTCTCGATATTTGTCGGGTTGAGCTCAAACTACTTGCTCCATATTGCTCATGCTTACCATACTTCAAAGATCAAAGAACGGAGTATAAAGATACAACGAGCAGTCTTTATTGTCGGGTCTCCAATTCTATGGTCATCTTTGAGTACCATTTTCGGCTCAGCTTTCCTCTTTGCATGCAGGACTTGGTTATTAACAGAACTGGGTATCTTAATATGTACAGTGATTGCCTTGAGTTTGATATTCAGTATGGGTTTCTTACTTGCCCTACTGTCGGCCATCGGGCCGCTACCAATAATATCATCCAAACAAGATACCAATGTACACACTTGGGATCTTATGAACTTGTTCTTATTGCCTTGCTGGAAAAGGTACATTTGGAAAAATGAAACAGAGCACCAAAATAACTCTTCTGCTGAAGTGTCGGATGGTGATGATGCTGAAGGGAACATTGACAATAGTGTGGAGGGTTCAGATACGAATGTTTTACTTGAAGAAGAAGAAGAAGAAGAAGCTGATAATGAAGACGATCATGACGAATGGAACATACAAAATGCAGCTGAATGTTAGTTATTGAATATAGTCTTGTAACCTGTGTATGCACTGTTATACTTTACTTTACTACCTTACTATTCAACCATTTAAGCATCGATTTATGAGTGGCTACTGGATTGTCATCAAATGGAATATGGCCAGAATTGATAACATCGATTGTTGTTTTGCCATTTCCACTTCTATTGTTTGCAACCCGGTCGCAGTAGAATGTACCGACGTCCCCTCGAAGCGGCGTAACGCCATCTTGCAAACCCCAAATCAAATGTAAAGGTATGTGATCTAATATTTCAGGATGCTTCTGATGATACTCTAATGGAGTCAAGCCAGCATCATTACAATAAATTTGTCGTATACTCTCCACGCAACCTTCCCCTCCTTTGGCAGGATAGTAAAACGAATCAACAAGTTCATCGTCCACTCGCTCTGGCGAATTAATATAAAGACCTTTAAGTGCATCTTTTAACAGCTTCTTTGTGACGATGTTATCCAGGGCATATCTTAACAAGACAGCGTTGTCAAATATTAATGTGTTGAGCAGATCAAATAAACTATTGAACAGTACCCTTTGAACGCCATTAAAGGTTGGATTCTTGATGACATTGCGACTGTTTAGGCCCACACCACAATTGAACAAGCATAATCCTTTCACTTTACCAGCCAAGTATGTATCTGTTGTAGAAACAGAAAAGTCTCCCGTTGCGGCAGAGAGGCATACGAGACTACCGATTGAATTGCCCATTAATACTACATCATCTAACTGTTTGTGTTTTGCATAATCATCAACCATGTTTCCCCATAAATTGATAGAGTATTCCACTTTGTTTGTAACTGAATTATCTTCATTATAAGGTTTATCACTCCTTCCCTGTCCAAGTAAATCTAAGGCGTGCACATTATATCCCTCTTGTTGCAATACTTTGATTGTTTCCCTATAGTATACAGTCGAAGCCCCGAAACCGTGAAGAAGAATACATGTTGGTTTTTGTTCTCCGTCTGAATCTGCAGAATATGCTTCAGTGTATATGTCATGTCCTCGCCACTTCCAAAATTTATTATCATTCAACAAATTAGGAGATGAGGCCACAGACGCAGAGAATCCATGTAAGGTTACCACATATGAAAGTACGAGGACAAAAATATATAATCTCATCGCACCATGGAAGTAGGGTGTAGGAGAGGAGAATAATAAAGTCACGGTAGAATAAAGTCATGCCAGAGTTTTGTTCCCGACACGTGGAAGAAAAAGTAATAAAACTATGTCGGGTATCAGATATGTATTCTAGAGTAGCTAATAGTTATTATATACTACAACTTGCTCTGAGGGATCTTTCTAAACTCGGGCTTTCTCCCTTCCAAGTATGCCTCTCTACCTTCCTTTGCTTCATCACTCATGTAAAATAATCGTGTGATATGTCCACCCATTAATGATATTCCTGCACTACCATCTTGATCTGCATTAATCGATGCTTTAGCTACTGCCAATGCAGTTGGACTTAACATTCCCATCCGTCTTACCCATCGTCCAACTTCTCCTTCTAGCTTGTCAATCGGAAACACTGCATTAATAAGACCCATTTGCAATGCCTCCTCGGCCGAGTAATATCGACATAGGAACCAAA